>Ga0302314_10000498_pt1 | contig 73370 bp, 66 predicted proteins | sample III_Palsa_N2_3_FD_200533 | JGI IMG/M metagenome (GOLD analysis project Ga0302314, IMG submission 200533) | Peat permafrost microbial communities from Stordalen Mire near Abisko, Sweden - III_Palsa_N2_3 | ecosystem: Environmental > Terrestrial > Soil > Palsa > Peat permafrost | place: Sweden...
CCCAGGACAAGCTGGAGCGGGTGCGCCAGGAGATCCGCCTGGGCTACCGACCCATGGTGGTCGGCGACGGCATCAACGACAGCCTGGCCCTGCGCGCCGGCGCGGTGGGCGTGGCCATGGGCGCCCAAGGGGCGGACGTGGCGATGGCCTCGGCGGACCTGGCCCTGATGACCAACGACCTGCGCCGGCTGGGCACCTGCATCCGGCTGAGCCGCCGGTGTCGGCGGACCATCTATGTAAACGTGGCGATCGGCCTGGGCTTCACCTTCGGGCTAACCGCCCTGGCCAGCGCCGGCGCGCTGGGCCTTCAGGCGCCGATCATCGCCGCCGTGTTGCACAACGTCTCGACCTTCCTGGGGTTGGGCAATGCCGGCCGGGTGCTGCTGTTCGACGAGACTCAGGGCGCGGCGGCAAAGGCCTGAGGCTGTCCTCAATGGCGCCAATGTCGATCCTTCGAACCGGCCCGTTGATCGCCCTGGCCTCGGCCGTCCTGTTCGGGGCCAGCACGCCCCTGGCCAAGCTGCTGCTCGGCGACGGCGTGGATGCGGGGCTGCTAGCGGGCATGCTTTACCTCGGTTCGGGGGTGGGCCTCAGCGTCGTCCTTGCGACGCGCACGCTGGCCGGCGCATCCAGCACCGAAGCCCCCCTACGCCGCGCTGATCTGCCATGGCTGGCGCTCGTGGTGATGTTCGGCGGCGTGCTGGGGCCCCTGCTGCTGATGCTTGGCCTATCGACCACGCCGGCCTCGTCGGCGTCTCTGCTGCTCAATGTCGAGGGCCTGGCGACCATGGCGATCGCCTGGATTGTCTTTCGCGAGAACGTCGACCGGCGGCTGCTGTTTGGCGCGTTCGCCATCCTCGCCGGCGCGGTGGTGCTGTCCTGGCGCGGTGGACCGATGGGCGTAGGCTGGGGCGCGTTGGCGATTGTCGGCGCGTGCCTCGCCTGGGCCGTCGACAACAACCTGACCCGCAAGCTGTCCTCCGCCGATCCCGTCCAGATCGCCGCCATCAAGGGTGTGGTCGCCGGCGCGGTGAACCTTGCGCTCGCCCTCGCCCGGGGCGCCGCCCTGCCCCATGCCTCAGCGGTCGGCGCGGCGGCCGCCATCGGCCTGTTGGGCTATGGCGTCAGCCTGGTGCTGTTCGTGCTGGCCCTGCGCCAGCTCGGCGCGGCGCGGACAGGGGCCTACTTCTCCACCGCGCCCTTCATCGGTGCGAGCCTGGCCATTCTGCTCTTCAGGGAGCCGATCACGGCGCAGCTTCTTGGCGCGGCTGCGCTGATGGGCGTCGGCGTCTGGCTGCACCTGTCCGAAACCCACGACCACGATCACCTGCACGAGGCGCTGGATCACGAGCACCGTCATGTCCACGACGCCCACCACCAGCACAATCACGCGGCGGCCGATCCGCCGGGCGAACCGCACACGCACCGGCACCGGCATGAACCGCTAAGGCACGCTCACCCGCACTATCCCGACCTGCACCACCGCCATGGCCACGGCCATTAGGCGGGCGGCTTGCTGGTCGCCTCCAACTCGTCGTAGCCCATGTAGCGATAGACGATGATCGAGCCGATCCAGGCGGCGATGAAAAGGCCGATAATGATGAAACCCAGGTTGTTGAAGTTGTCGTTCAACGTCCCGACCACGTTCCAGAGACCGCCCGACAGATTGAGCTGATCCTTAATCAGGCCCAGCGCCTCGATGCCGCCGATCAGCACGGCGATCACCACCGCCAGCAGGGTGATGGTCAGGTTGTAGTAGAGCTTGCGGATCGGCTTCACGAACGCCCATTCGTAGGCGCCCAGCATCAAGATGCCGTCGGTGGTGTCGATCAGCGACATCCCCGCCGCGAACAGCGCGGGGAACACCATGATGGTCCAGATGGATATCCCCTTGGCGGCCTGGGTCGCCGATATGCCCAAGAGCGCCACCTCGGTCGCGGTGTCGAACCCCAGGCCGAACAGGAAGCCGAGCGGATACATGTGCCAACTCTTGCTGATCAGCTTGAACAGCGGCCGGAACAGGCGCGAGGCGAAGCCGCGCTTGTTAAGCAGCAGGTCGAAATCCTCGTCGACATACTCGCCGCCTTGACGGACGTGATGGAAGGTCTGCCAGACTGAGCGGAAGATCAGCAGGTTCATCGCCGCGATCGCGAACAGAAACAGCGCCGAGATAGAGGTGCTGATGATCCCGCCATAGCCTTTCATCTGCTCGAAATTGAAGGCCTGCGCGGCGCCGGCGATGACCGCGGCCGCCAGGATCACCACGGTCGAGTGGCCCATGGCGAAGTAGAAGCCGACTGTGACCGGGCGCTGGCCTTCCTGCATCAGCTTGCGGGTGACGTTGTCGATGGCGGCGATGTGGTCGGCGTCCACCGCGTGGCGCAGACCGAAGCCGTAGGCCAGCAGCGCCGTGCCCAGCATGAGGGGATGGGTGCGGAAGACGATCGCCGCCCAGACCCAGACGGCGATGTTGATGGCGATCAGCAAGCCATAGACGCCGAAAATTGAGCGACGCAAGCCGGGCGACTGCCTGCCGATGACCCTACGCAACAGTTCGAACATTCGTCCTCGCGCTTACAAAGCGGCCAGCGCCCGAAACGGCGATGGCCACGGCGTGGCCATGCCCGACAGGTCTCGCTGCGTCGAGCACGTTACGGTTTCGCGATGTTCATGAACGTGGCCGCCGGGACCTTAAATCGCTCGGGTCGCGCTGAACGCGTTGCAGCCTGAGCCAGGCCCCAAGCGCCCCGACCACGGTGACGCTGGCGCGCATGAACAGCATAACCAGGTCCCGGGACGGAAGCAGTGCGGCGGACTGCGTCAACGATCGCGCCGGGCGCGGGCGCCGGCGCCGGCGTCCTCACACATCATGCCGGCCGCAATTCGGGGACTCTAGTTCCGGCCGCGAAACGCTCGAACGTTAAGGCCCCGCTTAGGTTCATGAACGTCGCTCGGAACCGTTATGCCGGGGCGTTCCGCCGATGGGCGTGCAAAAGATCACAGGCCGAAACCCAACTCCCCCCAAGGGCTTGGTTTGGTGAAGGGCCCCGCTTAGTTCCTTTTGCGGGGCCTTTCTTTTTGTCGGATCGAGCGGCGCCTGACCGCCGCGGCCGCAGGTCCCTGAAAATACTTCCTGATTGAGGCGCGAGCCCGGATCGGCGCCAAGTCGCCACGGCCTGTCAGCATGCCGGATGGATGGCCGGAACGCGGCTCGACCAAACGCGTTCTATGGCCAAGTTCGTTTTGGACCAGCCGAATTCAGGAGAAAATATTATGCGCCGACTCATTATCGCAGGCTGCGCGGTGCTCGCCCTCGGCCTGTCGGGATCCGCGCAGGCGACTGAAAAGGGCGTCGTTGGCGGAGCCGTCGCCGGCGCGGTCGGCGGGGCGGTGGTCGCGGGGCCGGTCGGCGCCGTCGTCGGCGGCGTCGGCGGGGCGGTGGTGGGCAACCACGTCACCAACCATCACCGCTATTGGCGTCGCCATTACCATCATCACCACGACTAGACCGGCAGTGGGCGCGCGGACAAGGCGCGCCCATTTCGTTCACCGAAGCGTTTTGACCCTGCTGAAACTGTCGGCGCGCGGAACGCGAGGCCGGCTGCCGCGAGACGATCGGACGTTTCAGCGCCGGCCCCGAGCAAGATAGATTCGTCCCGATTTCAAGAATCTAGCGACGGCTGCGGCTCGACGCGATTTCGGCGCGCCAAGCCCTCGCGACGCTAGCGAATGGCCGTCATGTTGCAGATTCACGCTACTCAACCGATGGAGCACCCGCTAGTCTGAACGCCGTGTATGGCGTTGGCGCGCGTAGATATGGGGAAAAAGGCGTGGTGCGTTTCGCCTTGCTGAGTCTGTCAATCCTAGCGCTTGGCGGGTGCTCAACCTTCCCCGATGACGGACCCTCCACACGTTCGCTTCACGCGGACGCGCACGTCGTCGGCGACAAGCACTACGACCTGGTGAAGCTGGACTACCGCGCCGCGCAAGCGGTCGCGGCCAATCCGCCACCGCCCATGGGCACGCTGCTGGGCTCGCCGAACACGGCCAAGCTGGATCTGATCGAGGATGGGGACGCTCTGAACGTCACGATCTTCGAACTGAACGCGCCCTCACCCGAGTCCGGAGGCAAGTTGCCAAGCGGCGGGACGTTGCCGCGATTGCTGGTGGATGACACGGGACACGTTCCGGTGCCGTTCGGGGGCCCGGTCGAGGTCGCCGGACTGACTCCAGGCGAGGCGGCGGACGCCATCAAACATTCCCTGGTCGGGCGACTGATCAGCCCGGAGGTGATTGTGAGCGTCGAAGCCAGCGCCGCCAATTCGGTCACCATCATCGGTGAGATCAAGTCCACCGGGCTGGTGCGTCTCGCCCCCAACAATGACACCCTGGTTAATGTGATCGCCATGGCCGGCGGCACGGCACGAGCGCCCAGCGATGTCATCGTCGCGGTCACGCGGCGGGGAAAGACGACGACGGCGCCGCTGTCGCTTGTGCTGGGTGATCCGTCACAGAACATCCGCCTCGCCCCACGCGATCAAATCCAGTTGATTTATCGCCCACGCAAATATTCCACCTTTGGCGCCCTGGTTAAGGACATGCAGACGCCGATCGAGGATGAAAGCCTGTCGCTGGCCGGCGCCCTGAGCAAGCTGGGCGGCCTCGACACCAATTCCGCCAATCCCGCCGAGGTGATGTTGTTTCGCTTCGAGCGGCCAGAGGTCGCGCGTGCGCTCGGTCTCTCATTCGACCCAAACGCCGTTCGGGTGCCGATTGTCTATCAGCTCAATCTCCGGGACCCGGCTGGATTCTTCGTCGCCCAGCGGTTCGAAATCCAGCCTGACGATGTTATCTATGTGCCCCATGCGGATCTCGCAGAGGTCGAAAAATTCTTCCAGCTTGTTAATGAGGTTTCCGGTGTCGGATACGACGTCGCGGTTTCCGCTTCCTTCCTCAAGTAGGATGACGTCTTTGACCGGCAGCTCATTGAGGTATTGTCGCCTTTGACGCTTTCAATGCCACGCGTGAGCGCTGAGACGAAGCTGGGGGGCGTCAAGGCGTCGATCAGGACCGACGCCGCGCGCTGGTCGCGGGATGCAGCCGGTGAACGCTGCTTCGTGTTCGTCACCGCTCCTTTTGGGCCGTTCTCGCGCAAGCTCGCCAAGGAACTTCGCGCCCGGGGGGCGCGCTGCAAGCGCGTGCTCGTCAACGGCGGGGACCTGATGGACTGGGGCCTGCGTGAAGCGGCGATCTATCGCGGCGGCCACTCCAACTGGCCGGCCTGGATCGCCGACTACTTCAGCCGCGAAGGAGCGACCGATCTGATCATCCATGGCGCGGCCTACCATCACGCCCATCAGGCCGCGGACGAGGCAAGACGCCTCGGAATGAAGGTCCATGTCTTCGAGGAAGGCTATTTTCGCCCGCACTGGGTGACGCTGGAGCGTGATGGCGTGAATTGCGCCTCAAGCCTGCCTACAGACGCGGACGTCTACCGCAAGGCCGCCGCCCATACGCGGATGGCGCCCTTCGTTCCGGCCGGCAAGATTACCCCGGCGGGCGTCAAGCGGCTCGTCGCGTTTCACACCAGCCTGATCCTCGCCAGCCCGTTCTTTCCGCGCTTTCCCCTGTCCTACCGCTACTCGATCCTGAGCCAGATGTTCGGCCACATCGCCCGTTATTTGAAGCAGGCGCTGGTCAAGCGGCGCACGGAGCACTTGGTCGAGGCCATCCTGGATGCTCCGGGTCCGCTGTTCCTCGCGCTGCTGCAGCGACCGGGCGACGCCCAGCTTACGCGTGACGCCAATTTCAAGGACATGCAGGCGTTCATCGATCATGTGGTGAGCAATTTCGCCGCACACGCGCCCTCAGATGCGAGACTTTGCTTCAAGATCCACCCCCTTGATCAGGGCTTGGAGCCACACGAAAAGGCCGTCAGGCGCGCGGCGGGGGCCGCTGCGGTGGCCGATCGCGTAAGCTGCGTCGACGGAGGTCACTTTCCGACGATGGTGCGTGCGGCGAAGGGCGTCATTTCTGTCAACTCCACCGGCGGACTGTCGGCGATCGAGGCTGGCCGCCCCACCATCACCTTGGGGCGCGCGGTCTATTCCTTGCCCGGCCTGACCCACCAGGCAGGCCTGGACTCGTTCTGGACGGCTCCCGAGGGACCGGATGCGGCGCTGCTGGTGGCGTTTCGCGCCGTGGTCATGGCCCAGACGCAGGTCAACGGGGATTTCTCGACGCCGGCCGGCATGGCGCTGGTGGCGCCAGAGGCGGCGCGCAGGCTGATGGCCGCTCAGTAGGCTGGCGGCCTGGGCGGAAACAGCAATGTCTTGGCTGCCTGACCGAGGCGCAGGATGCGGCCGCGCGGCGGCCTAGCGGCGGTTTGGCCGCTGTCACGCAGAACCCGGATGCGATCAACGAAAGTCTCGGCGTCGCAAGGCAGCCAGGATATCGGATCGATATATAGCGGATAGGTCATGAGCGCGCCGGCGACGATGGCGTCGAGACTGATAGCGCGACGCGACGGTCCCGGTGTCTGCGCCCGGTCGACCGTCAGCCCCCAGCCGGCGTAAAATGGCCATCCGTAGGTCACCACCCGCTTGTCGCGCAGCAGCGCCTCGAAGCCTGTCAGCGAGGTCAGGGTGTGGATTTCGTCGGCCGCTTCGACACAGGCGATGATGTCGACGTCGCGCACCACCAGGTCTGCAAGCGAAGCTGCATCGGCGTCGGCAATCCGGCCCCGCCGGTTACCTGCGGTGACGTCGGGATGTTCCTTGTAGATGATGAACGCGTCCGGCTCGGCGCGCCGCACGCGTTGCAGCAAGCCCAGGTTGGACAGGGCTTCTCCGCCAGCGAGGACCGACGCGTCGCCCTCGACCTGCCCCGGAACCAGCACTTTGGTCCGCCCGCCCGCGGCGGAAACATCGAGTGTCGGACGAACCTGCAGATTATATTTGGACAGGCCCAGTTCGACGATCGCCCGCCGCAGGGTTCGGGCGCGCGCCAGGATGGCCGGCTCGAAATCGACCGAATTGAGGATGTGTTCCAGGTCCGATGGCTGCCGGGGGTCGTAGTAAATGCCGCGCGAATCCAGCACCAGGGACGATGCGGGATGAAAGCTCGAACCCAGCCCCACCGAGCGGATGAAGCCGTCCTCCACGTTGACCACCTGCTCGGGCCACCTCTCCCGCGCCCGCCGAACCGCGCCGCTGGACCAGGAAGCCCAGTTGGCGTAGCGGACCGAACCCCCTGCCGTCGGACCGCCATAGAGCGAAAAGCTCGACAGAGGGCCGCCGAGGAACGCCTTCAGGACGGGCTGTTTGGCGATCGGAATGTTCAATCCCACCCAGCGGCCGCGCACGCGATGAGCATGGCGCCTGAACGCCGCGAGCCGCTCGAACCCGGTGCGGGCGTCGCAGGGCTGTCCCGCGAGGGGATCGACATAGCGCGGATAGAGCATGTAGGCGGCGGCGAACAAGGCTTCCAGGGTTCTGGCCGGCCGGCCGGCAGACGCCACCAGTCGATCATCGGTCAGGCCAAGGCCGGCGTAAAAGGGCTTGCCGAACACGGTCACCGAGCGTCCCGCCAGCAGCGCGTCCAGACCGAGCAGACTGTCCGCCACATAGACCGCATCGGCCTGGGCGATCAGCGACATGATATCGTGCGTCTGATCGACAACGGCGTCGGCACGGCCCAGGTCCACCGATGAGGCGCCGGCGCCGGGCCGACTGTCCCGCCAGACCAACAGGTGAGCGTTCGGATGTTCGTTGCGCGCGGCCTCCAGCATCGCTGAATAGGTTTGTGGCCCCACGGGGTCTTGACCGAGCCAGGGCTCCCCCCGGGTGCGAGCCACCACCAGGATCCTGGCGCGGCCAGCCGGCGCATCCCAGTTGGCGCACAGGCCAGCGTTGATCCGCGACAGGCCTTCCGCCTGCTTGAAGGCGATGAGGTCCTTGGCCTGGGCGAGGAGCGATGGCGTCTCCCAGGCTCGCGACTCCAACAGCGCCGAAAGCCGGGCCGGCCCGGCGGCGTCGTCGGCGATCAGACTGATCGGGATCGCACCCGATGCGGCATCGCCCACCGACCTTATGAACCCACCCTGCACCAGCCACTGAGCCGCACCCAGACGGTTGGCCGCGGCTTCCGCACGACGACGGGTCGCGATGTCGGGACCGCTCAGGACCACCTCGGCGGCCCGCCCGGCATGAACATCCACACGGGACAGGTCGGGGAAGAAGGCGCCGAGGTCGCGGACACGCCGCAACGACGCATCGATCACTAGCCCGTTGCGCTGCTCGGACCGATCAGGTCCGACGGCGCCGAGATCAGACATTGACCACGCGGCGCAGGGGCCCTGGCGCCTCGGTTTCAAGGCCGAGCGCCTGCGCCACGATCTTGAAGTGGTCGTCCCAGGCGTAGGCGGGGCGATTCGGCCGGCGCGGAGGGCGATCGCACGCCGACCTGATCGCGTCGATCCATCCCAACCCATCCAGGGGATCGATCAGCCGAGCCGCGTGCGCGAGTTCGCGATGCACCGGGATGTCGGAAGCGATCACCGGCGCGCCAAGGGTAAGGGCCTCAATCACCGGCAGATCGAAGCCCTCGGCCAGGGACGGCGCCAGCAGGGCGCGGGCGCCGCGGATCAGGGCGGCCACCTGCTCGTCGGTCAGGTCGCTGATTTCGTGAACCAGTTTGCGGACGGCCGACGACCGGTCGAGGTGATCGATGACCGCCTCATTCTCCCAGCCGCGGCGTCCCACGAGAACCAGTTGCGGGGCCTTCGGGCCCATCATTTCCGCTAATCGCCGCCAAGCCGTGAGCATGAAGGCAAGATTCTTGCGCGCCTCGATCGTGCCTACAGCGACGAAATAGGGTCGCCGGGTCGTTCGGTCCGCCCGTTCGCACAGGAAAGCCTTCTCCAGGCCCAGCAGCGCCACCTCGATCGGCGGCTGACGCAGGCTGCGCTGACTTGCGTACCGTCCTAGATCCTCGGCGGTGGTGGAGGAATTGACCAGCACTAGAGCGGCATATTTCAGCAGCCCCCGCACGCGGCTCTCATGTTTGTCGGAGGCGTTCGGCCCGCAGAATTCCGGGTGCGTCAGCGGAATGAGGTCATGGACCATGACCACCGGCGCGACGCCTTGTGCCACCAACCGTTCCAGAAGGTCTGGCGCCTCCAAGCCGGAATGGGAGACGTTGAGATAGATATCGCCGGGACGCAGTTCGAGCTTGCCGCCCATGAACAGCCATATCGTCTCGACGCCTTCGGCCAGCTTCCGGTCCGACTTGCCGGATTTGGCGGACGGACGCAGACCCCAGTCTGGCGCGGCGTCCATTTCCAGGGCGTTGCGAAGGGCGTTCCACCGGGCCTCGTCGACTCCCGATTCCGTCGACATGGCCTGCGCCCGCGCCACCAGGCCAGGCAGGCATCCGGGACGAAGCGGCAACAGCTTGCCGCCCCAGGTGGCGACCGGCACGATCTCCAGATCAGCGCGCGAGACGAGCCAGCGCGCATAGGCAAGCACAACCCGATCGATCCCGGTCGGTGAGTTTCTGCGTCCGCGCATAGCCAGGCGCGTCGCGTCGAACAGGATCCGCTTTGCCACCTTAGGTGAACCGCTTGTAGAGCTCGGCAAGCCGGTTCTGGTACGCTTTAGCACTGAACTTCTCCGCCTGCCCGAGGCCCCTCGCGGCAAGAGCCACACGCAACGCCTCGTCAGCGTCGAGCGCCTGAATACCTCGTTTTATGCCTCGGACGTCAAGCGGGTCGACCATTACGGCCGCGCCGCCGACGACCTCGGCAAGGGCGCCGGAGTTTGAGGTCAAGACCGGGGTGCCCAACGCCATGGATTCTAGCGCGGGCAGGCCAAAGCCCTCGTAGATCGATGGAAACAGCGTCGCACGGGCGCACCGCACCAGGCTGAGCAGCAGTTGGCGCGGAAGATAGTCGAAACGCCGCACGCGTTCGGCAACGACGCTGGTTTCGATGAGACCAGTCTCGGCGTCCTCCAGCCAAGCGCGGCCGCCGACCAGGACCAGTGGGGTTTTCACCCCAGATGTGAGGTAGGCCTCGACGAGTCTGCCAATGTTCTTCTTCGGTTCGATCGCGCCGAAATAGAGAAAGTATCCGCGCCAAGGCAGGCCGAATGCGCTCGCGACCTCCGCGGCCACCTCCTCGTCACTTGCCGCGGACAGGGCGTCGGCGACGTCGACGGCTTGGTAGGTGTTTGTGATCCGCGCCTCGTCGATGCCGAAGATGCGGATGATGTCGGCTCTCGACTGTTCCGATACGGTGACCACATGATCCGCCTTGCGGCAGATCTCGGCGCACATGCCGTAGAAGCGCGCCTTATCGTCGAGGGTCGCGTGCGGCAGCCGCAGCGGAACCACGTCGTGGATGGTGTAGAGATTGGTCGTCCGCGTTTCGCGGATCGGCAAGACACAGGTCCAATGCGTCACATCGGTCCTGGCCGGCTCGCCGGCGGCGCCAAGGCGAAGTTCGGTGAAGCGGCCGTGCGCCCCGTAGTCCCAGTTTGCGGTGTGAAAGACATCCTGGCAGGACCACAGCACGCTGGCCCGGTCGATGAGCGCCGTGCGCGGCGCGACCACCTCGCCGGTTCGGGCGACAACCGCCGCTTCGCGAACCGGGCGCGAGGTCCGGTTGCCCAGGAAACGGGCTACCGATTTTCGGGAGGACTTGATGGGCACGGCATCGCTGAGCGCGATCTCGTTCAGCAGTCCGTTGGCGCCTGGCGACCGGGCCGGCCCCAGCAGAAGCTGGGTTTCAAAGGCCAGACCCGCCAGGCCGTCATGCAAGGTCCGCGCGTAGGTCGCGATCCCCGACCCTTTCTCCAGGCTGAGATTGAACCCATCGATACAGACCCTAGCCGCCATACAAAGTTCCTGTCGCGCCGACCGGGGCGACCCTAGGCGCCGCTTGCCTGCCGGTCAAACCGCAGATCCCGGCGCATCGACCGGCCCGGCTCTGCCTTGGCGCATTTCGATTGACGGGTTTATCCATATCGGGCTTTGAACGGGGCCGGTCCGAGAATCCTGCCGGCGAGTGCTAACGGTTTTGCATGGATATCCAGCCGCTTGCCATTCCTGACGTAAAGCTTGTTCACCCAACCAAGCATGGGGATGAACGAGGCTTCTTCTCCGAGATATTTCGTGAAGACGTGTTCGGGTCGCACGGCATCTGCGGCCCGTTCGTTCAGGACAACCACGTCTATTCTGCGGCTCGGGGGGTATTGCGGGGCTTGCACTTCCAGGCGCCGCCCCATCCTCAGGGCAAGCTGGTGCGATGCGCTCGCGGCGCGATCCTCGACATTGCCGTCGACATAAGAGCCGGCTCCGCCAGCTATGGTCAGCATGTCGCCGTGGAGATCTCGGCCGCCAACTGGCGCCAGATCTGGGTTCCGCCTGGATTCGCACACGGATATGTCACCTTGGAGTCGGACTGCGAGATCATCTACAAGGTGACCGGCTATTATGCGCCAGCGAGCGAAATCGGCATCGCCTGGGACGACCCTGATCTCGGGATCGACTGGAGACTGGACCTGTCCGAGCTGATCTTGTCCGACAAGGATCGGCGCAATCCCCGCCTGGCGCAGATCAGAACGCCGTTCGATGGCGTCTCGACATCGAGCTTGGCGGGAGCGGAGACCGCAGGATGAGGCTGTTTGTCACCGGCGGCGCGGGCTTCATCGGATCGGCGGTCTGCCGGCACCTTGTCGGCGAACTCGGCCATGAGGTCGTTGTCATCGACAAATTGACCTACGCCGCCAACCTGGCCTCGTTGGCGCCCATCAGCAACAGCCCGCTCTTTCGGCTGGAACAGGCCGACATCTGCGACGCGCCCCGCATGGCCCAGCTGTTCGACACCCACCAGCCGGACGGCGTGATCCACCTTGCGGCAGAGAGCCACGTCGATCGCTCGATCACAGGCTCTCGGGTGTTCATCGACACCAACGTGATCGGCACCTTCACCCTGCTGGAAGCGTCGCGGGCTTATCTGGCCGGCGCGGGCAAGGCGGTCGCGGACCGGTTCCGCTTCGTGCACGTCTCCACCGACGAGGTCTATGGTTCTCTCGACGCCGACGGCCTGTTCGTGGAGGACACGCCCTATGATCCCAGCTCGCCCTATTCGGCGAGCAAGGCGGCGTCGGACCATCTGGCCAAGGCCTGGCATCGCACCTACGGCCTGCCGGTGATCGTCTCCAACTGCTCCAACAACTACGGGCCCTATCACTTCCCCGAAAAGCTGATCCCGCTGATGATCCTGGCGGCCCTGGATGGCGCGCCGCTACCGGTCTATGGCGACGGCTCGAACGTCCGCGACTGGCTCTATGTCGAGGATCATGCGCGCGCGCTGGCGGCGATCGTTGAGCGCGGCCGACCGGGCGAGACCTATAACATCGGCGGTCGCAACGAGCGGCGGAACATCGATGTCGTCAATCGCGTCTGTGAGCTGATGGATCGGCTCAACCCGTCCGGCGGCCCGCACGAGCGATTGATTACCTATGTCGCCGATCGTCCAGGCCATGATCAGCGCTACGCCATAGACGCCACCAAGCTGGAGTCCGAGTTGGGCTGGCGGGCCAAGGAGACCTTCGAGACGGGCATCGAAAAGACCGTCGCCTGGTATCTGGAGCGGCGCGACTGGTGGGAGCCGCTGCGCGACAAGGTCTATTCGGGCGAGCGGCTCGGCCTGATCCCGGCCTGACCTATGCGGATATTCGTCACGGGGACGGAAGGCCAGGTCGCGCGGTCGCTTCGAGAGGCGGCGGCGAAGGACCACGGCCTGGTCCTGGGCTGGGGGGCGAGGCCCGCCTTCGACCTGGCCCAACCTGATGCGGCGGCCCGAGCGATCGAGGCCTTCGAGCCTGACCTGGTCGTGAACCCGGCCGCCTACACGGCCGTGGACAGGGCCGAAAGCGAGCCGGAGCTGGCGTTCGCGATTAATCGCGACGGCGCGGGCGCAGTAGCCGCCGCGGCGGCGCGGGCGGGCGCGCCGGTCATTCAGCTGTCCACCGACTATGTGTTCGATGGGACCAAGGACAGCCCCTACGTCGAGAACGATCCGCCCTGCCCCGTCGGCGTCTACGGCCGCTCCAAGCTGGCCGGCGAACAGGCGGTCGCGACAGCCAATGCGCGGCACATCATCCTGCGGACCGCCTGGGTCTACGCCCCATTCGGCGCAAACTTTGTTCGCACCATGCTGCGGCTCGCGGCGGAGCGGGACAAACTTCGTGTGGTTGATGATCAGGTTGGCTGCCCAACCTACGCGCCGGATATCGCCGATGCGATCCTCGCCATCGCGCGCCTGATCGGACACGGCGGATGGCGCCCCGCCTTCACGGGCGTGACCAATCTGGCCGGGCCGGACGCAGTGTCATGGCGCGGATTCGCCGAGGCGATCATCGCTGGCGCCGCATGTCGCGGAGGACATCGGCCGACGATCGAAGCGATTACGACCGCCGACTATCCCACTCCCGCAAAACGACCCGCCAATTCCCGCCTGAACACCGGGCGTCTCGCCCAGCAATTCGGTATTCGCCTGCCTGCGTGCGAAACGTCGCTGAACCGCTGCCTGGATGAACTTCTCGGCGCGCCCGCATCACACGAGGGAATCATCCAATGAAGGGCATCATCCTGGCCGGGGGCAGTGGCACGCGGCTTCACCCGATGACCCTGGTTACGTCAAAGCAGCTGCTGCCGGTCTACGACAAGCCGATGATCTACTACCCGCTGACCACGCTCATGTTGGCCGGCATCCGCGAGATCATGGTCATTTCCACCCCCTACGACCTGCCCAGCTTTCAACGGCTGTTGGGTGACGGCTCGCGGCTTGGAATCGCGATCAGCTATGCCGAGCAGCCCAAGCCGGAGGGCCTGGCCCAGGCCTTCATCATCGGCGCCGACTTCGTAGGCCAGGAGCCGTCGGCGCTCGTCCTCGGCGACAACATCTTTCACGGCCACGGCCTGCAGGAAATGCTGCAAGCGGCGTCCGGCCGGCAATCCGGCGCCACGGTGTTCGCCTACCGCGTCGCTGACCCCGAACGCTATGGGGTCGTGGCGTTCGACTCCGAAAATCGCGCGATCTCAATTGAGGAAAAGCCACAGCAGCCACAGTCGAACTGGGCGGTCACCGGCCTGTATTTTTACGATGCGCAGGTGATCGACATTGCCGCGAATTTGACGCCCTCGGCACGAGGCGAACTTGAGATTACGGACGTCAATCGCGTCTATCTCGATCGTGGCCAGCTCTCGGTGGAGTTGATGGGACGCGGCTTCGCCTGGCTCGATACCGGCACTCCCGACAGCCTGATGGAAGCTGCCGAGTTCGTCAGCACCCTGCAAAAGCGCCAGGGCTATTCGATCGCCTGCCCCGAGGAAGTCGCCTATCGGATGGGCTACATCACCCTCGATCAGCTTGCCCAGCTTGCCGGCGGTCTGGGCAAGGGGGCGTACAGGAATTACATCGCTGAGCTTGTCCGAACCGAAACGACCTGATCAATTCAACGTCGGGGGCGAGGGGAATCTCGGTCGCGCCGCCTACATCCTGCGATCGTGAGTATGCATGAACAGACTAAACGTTCGGATTGCCAAATTTGTCGAAGCGGTGCGCATCCAGCGGCGGATTGTCTGGGCCTTGCTTCTTCGCGAGCTGGCCACCCGATATGGACGCGACAACATCGGCTTCCTGTGGATCGTTGGGGAGCCTCTGCTGTTTTGCTTCGGCGTCATCATCATGTGGTCGCTGATCCGCGCGCCGTACCAAAACGGCATCGGCATCGTGCCGTTCACGGTTACCGGATACCTTCCGCTGACCTTGCTCAGACACGTGTTGGGCCAAGCCATCCCGTGCCTGCGCGTGAACAGCAACCTATTATATCATAGGCAAATTTCCGTTCTGAAGCTGTTCGTCTGCAGATCCCTGCTTGAAATCCTGGGGATCACGGCCGCGTTTTTCGTCGTGGCCTCCGCCATGTGGGTACTTGGCCTCATGGAGCCTCCCAAAGCCGTGGGCCTCGTCTACCTCGGCTGGTTTCTGCTGGCCTGGATCGCGTTCGGATTGGCGCTCATCTTTGGCTGCCTGTCGCAGTTCTCGGATATCATGGAGCGCGCCATGTCGCTGCTGACCTACGCCATGATCCCCATGACAGGCACCTTCTACATGATCGCGTGGCTTCCCTACCAATACAGGGCGGGTGTCGAGAAGATTCCGCTGGTCAACTGCGTCGAGATGATCCGCAGAGGCTTCTTTGGGGAATTCACGCCAACCTACTTCAACGTCGGCTACACGGCCGCTTGGGCCCTGTCGCTGACCTTCGTGGGTCTTCTCCTCACCCGCCTGGTCCGCCACCGCATCGAGATCGAATGACCGGCGAGGGGCTGGAGGAAGCCGTTCCTGATCGGGAACACTATCCCGCTGGTGACCTTGCGAATGTCCATGCAAACAGCGCCGCGTCCGGATCAGCGGCGACAGATCGGCTTAGCTCGACGACCCAAACGCGGCCACGGCGGACGGCGACACCCTTACGTCGCTATCGGTGCGGCTCAGCTGTGGATTGAACATCGGATCATCGCGGATGCAGTCTCGCCAGCGATTCAGGAAAATAGAAATCTCCGCACCCGGCGCAAATTGGGCGCCCCTGGACGCGCTCTCGTGATGGGTCATTCGGGCATGGGGAGTATAGACGATCCGGTAGCCGAGCAGCTGCATCTTCAGGCACAGATCGACATCGTTGAAATCCAGGGCGAAGGTTTCATCGAGACCGTTCACCGCTTCCAGAACACTCCGGCGTGTGGCGAATGCAGCCCCCGTCACTGCGCTCACATCACGATGAACCGAGGCCCAGTTTTCGTATGTCGGCGCGGCATCCTCGCACTTGTACCACGCGTGGGCGAACACCTCGTAGATGCCGCCGACCATGCCCGCGTGTTGAATCGTGCCATTCGGGAACATTAACCGTGCGCCCACGCCCCCGACATCCCGCTCCAATCCAAAGGTGTAGAGCGACTCCAGCCAATCCGGCGCTTCGATGACGATGTCGTCGTTTAGGATGACGATCAGCTCGGTGTCGACCTGCCGCCAGAGACGATTCACCTTGCGGGCGTAGTTGAAGCGCTCGCCGTCCGGCCGCCTCGTATCGACCACTTCGATGGAGAACGGCAGGTCAAACTGATCATAGAACCCGTCGTCGCCGGTATCATCGCCGATCAACAGCTTGATCCGGTTCATGGGCCAGGTGGACTTCGACAGGCTGCCAAGCAGCGAGGCGATATGCGGCATGCCGCCATCGTCGCCCTGGCGCGGCTCCGGCTTGCTCCTGTTGGTCGGAACAATGATCGTCACGGCGGGGTAGTCGGCAAATTTTCGCTTCGCCCTGATTGAACCGGCGGTGGCGGATTCGGCGAATTCAAAGCCAGGGAAATTCTGGCTGAGCGCTGACAGCCGATCCTCGATCCTGGCCTGTGATCGAGCCGACCGAGCCATCATCAGCGTGTGAGGTATGCGATCGAAGGCGGCATTGGCGGCCACGGCCATTAGGCAGAAATCGTACCAGAAGCCGCCCGTATCAATGCGCGGCAAGTGATCTGCGGCACACAGCGCGTCCGACCGAATGATCAGGGGAAAGCCGATATAATCCTGCGCGAACAACAAGGCGCGGCTTAGCTGAGGCTTGCAATGAACCTCGCTGCTCGAACCGCCGTCGCCCTCCACGGCGTCATCGCCGTAGAAGATCTGAACGTCCGGTCGCGCTGCAATCCGCTGTTCGACGATCTCGACAAAGTCGGGATGCAGTCGCGCGGCCGCAGGCGCCACCACGAAGAAATAGCCTGGATTGCCCAGGACCACATCAAGGCCGGCGACGGAAGCTCCGCGGAGCGTCGGCTGCCGCGACAGCCAGAGCCTGATCGATTCCGCAAACGACGTCAGAGGACGCAGGTCGGCGCCGAGCGGAACCGGTATGAGGCGACCCCCGTCAATCGTCTCGGGCCAGTCCGAAGCCTGGTCAGGTTTCGCCGTCATACCTGAACCGACCGGTCGGACACCTGCGGATCCCGATAGACCTTGAGAATGATGGACTCGAGCGTTTTGCCGACCGCCGCGGCCGAGAGCTGCGCCCCCACTCGCTTACGTGCTCGTGCGCCAAGCGGCGTTATGGCGCCACGAGGTGATTTTGACGCCTCGTCGGCGGCCGCCAGAAGCGCGTCGCGTAATTTATCCTCGTCAACCACGCCCCACTTGCCGCCCTTAAGATAGGGGCCGCAGGTTTCGGCCAGCTCTGTCTCGCGCGCCGGCGCCGGGAAACCGGTCGTCTCATCAAGAAAGTCCACGCTGCCACCGTAGTGGGTTGCAACGACGATCTTACCCATCGCCATGGCCTCGGCGATGGTCAGCCCAAAGCCTTCGGACGAATGCGGGGAAGCGTAGATGTCCGCCCGACCGAAAAGCGCCTCCATTTCCTGCGACGTCATCGCCCGATCAATCAGGCTGATCCGGTCATGGCCTCCGATTTCGGCCAGAAGGCGCTCTCCCTCGGCCTTCGTATTGAACAGATGCTTCGTCTTGAGGACCAGCTGCCAGCCTTGTTCCCCCAGACCTGAACGCTTGAAGGCTCGGACAAGTGCGAACGGATTCTTCCGATCCAGAAAGCTGGACCCGTCGAACGCGTACAATAGGATGCGTCGGCCGCCGAAATCCTCGCCCCGCAACGTGGGCGCCGCCTCGCGCTCCGCCGTCGACACTGGCGGCGGAAGTTCGACCACATGGCTTGCTACATAGACCGGCACATCCGCGACCCGCCTGAACAGCTCCGCGCAATACTCACTGGGCGCGATCAAGGCGTCCATAAGGTTCAGCACCGGCAGCCACTCGGAGGGGATGATCGACAGTTCCCATACGAAAATGCCTATGCGCCGCTTCGCCGATGCGATGATTTCGCGATCACCGCGCGTGAGCAAACCGTTCCAGGCGTCCGGATTCAAATGCACCACGGCCACGTCGGGAGCGCCCGGCGACGACGATACAATCCAGGTCGGCGTCACACGCGCATGGACGTGAAACGGCTTCTTGATCGGTTCGAAATTGCAGATCAACCCGGTGTGCAGAAACGCCGACACATAGCCTCTCGCCGCGGCGCCCAGGCCGTTCGCGAAACCTGACGGGCTCAAAAAGGTGACGCGGATGTCTTCGGGGCGACCAATTTCGGTTTGGTCGGACGGGCCGCCCTGGGCCGCGATAGCGACGACTTCATCAGACCGTTCCACACAAGAACCGCCCATCGCCCTCAGGTTGGCGACGATATGCGGCTGCGCTCGACCTTGATAATCGCTTGCAGGCTTCAGCAGCTCGAGAGGGTAGCCGCGCGCGGCGAGCTCCCGCTCGACTTGATCCCCCCCTTTGTTGCGATGCTCTCCCGAGATCAACGATCGCTTCACAAAGGACATCCCACGGTCCAACAGCGAATCCCAATTAAGAATAGTCTCGTCGAGGCCTTCGCCCTTCGACGGCCCAAATACGGTCTCGCAAGAAATACCCTTCTCCTCCATACAGCGAGAAAACGTTATTTCATAACTGTCAATAACATCGTCTTTTGTGTCTAGCGATAAGATCGACTGTATATATTGATGAAATCCATAATTCGAGAGAGCTCGTTTTTTAATTGCGAGAAAATAGCTCTGGATGTGCCAGTTATTTTTAACATTTTCAGTCAATCCGACGATATCACTGGGGCTTTTATCGATCTCCGACAGGATGTGTCCAAATTCTTGAAAATTAACCGGGCCAACCATACTGTCGTTTAGCAAATACAATACGTCAGCCATCAGCACCTTATTTAGGCGCGTCATCACATGCGCCCAGGCTGCGAAATCGAACCCAGCGTTCTCGCGAACGACCACGGCCGCGCATTTATCCAACATTCCATTCGTCACAACCGTTCGCGCTTGGCTTGCCGCGACAATTAAGACGACTTTCACGTCGTTGCTTACGAGAGCGTCAATATATCTCTCAATGTAACCCCTTATGAACCCGTTTTCCGAATGCGTGACGAGAAGCGCAACTCGCTTTTCTATGATCAATTCGTCTTTGACGATGATAATTCCTGCGGAAGTACATGGCGGGAAACGACCCTCAAGATTGCCCCGCGGCGCAGCCGGCCTACGCTCGACCCACGGGCCGGGATCTTGCAACGACGAGCCTGGCTGAGCCGGGCCGGACTCGCCGGACAGGTTGCGCACCTCTTCGAGGGCAAACGCATTCCCGTCGATTTCGGCGCTACGTCGGTAGTAGTCGATCGCCACCGTCCGGTCGTCCATCAACTTGTAGAGGTGGCCCAGGTTGAGCAAGAGGTCCGGGTCGGCGGAATTCAGGGTCATCGCCTCGCCATAGGCCAACGACGCCTCTCTGAGTTGGCCGGCCTCCTTCAACGCATGTCCAAGCTGAACCCAGATGGGGAAGTTGCCCGGGCGCGCATTCAGGTGGGCGCGATAGGCCTTGGCGGCGGCCGGCCAGTCGCCGCGGTCCCGCGCTTGATTGCCAACCACCAAGGCCTTTCTGGCGCCGGAAAAGGCGCCGAGCCTGACCCTCAGTCGAGGGCGCGCGCGAGCGGGCGTTGCGGGCGCACGCGATGGCGGCGGCGCGTCGACCGGCTCGGCTCCCAACGCCCTGAGTTCTCGTATCGCGTCGAGCGTCGGATCAAGCCGTGCACTACGTTGGTAGAAGCCCACCGCCCGGTCGATGCGGCCCATCACCTTATGCAGGTGACCGAGGTGCAGCAGCACATCCGCGTCGTCAGGCCGAAGCCTCAGCGCCGCGTAATAGGCTTCAAGCGCGGCCTCGTTGCGTCCCGACTCCTTAAGGGCGTGACCCAATTGCACCCAGATCGCGGAGTCGCCGGGACGCATCCGCACATGGATCTGATAAGCCACGGCGGCCGCGACCCAATCGCCCTGCGCGCGGGCGTCGTTGCCCCGAACGATCCAGTGGCGGCGGCCGGCCTTGGCGGCGGCGCCCTGTCCAGCACTCGCCGGCGCGCGAAGACCCGCCCGCTCTGGATCACGCCCAAGATTTCTCAGCTCGCCCAACACCTCGGCTGATGGCTCGAGGTCGGCGGCGCGTTGATAGTAGGCGACCGCCTGATCGCCGTGCCCCATCAACTTGTGCAGATGGCCGAGATTGACCAGAAGGTCGGCGTTGTCGGGTTCGAGATGGAGCGCTTCGCTGTAGGCCGCCAGGGCGGCCGCCCTCTGACCCAATTCCTTGAGCGCATGGCCGTACTGCACCCAGATGGCGAAACGACGTGGGCGCTGGTCGAGGTAGGCGCGATAACGCGCGGCGGCCTCGCCCCAATCGCGTCGATCACGCGCCGCGTTTGCGGAAGCAAGCATTGCGCGCGGGCCGCCCGCCCCGCCCCGCCTCGTCGACCGAGCCACCGAGACTAACCACTGGCCTGCCACGGATTCTCCTAAGACTCCTCTTCGAGGGCGAAACGCCGGTTATCTCGCCCGAAGCCTGATGAAAGGCAATTGATCCGCCTCTCGGGACTTAGGGCGCTGGTCACAATACGCTCAACCCGAAAACGCGCACCGCCCAGCCGCATCAGCGAAAGGGCCACAAGCGGCGCAGAACCGCGAGTTGGAGTTCCATCGCGGAGTATTTCTTGAGTTGGCCGCGGTCGGCGATCACGGCGGTCAACTCCCGTGCGAGGTCCGAGGATTCAGCCTCAAGGTCGGCTAGCTGATCTTCGTGATGCTGTCTCAGGATCTGGATCGCCCCGCGAGCGCCGGCCAAGTCGGCCTCAAGAACCTCCAACCGACCTGACATTTTTTGCAAGCGTTCGGTCCAGACGCCGACCTGGTGTTCCAGGTCCCGCTCGCGCTCCCAGTGCTCGCCTGTTTGGTCCGGACTCTTGATCAGCGCCGCCACCCCCCGGATATCTCTTGCAAGGGCGGGACTTCGCCATCCCGCCAATGCCGGGCTCGCGCCGGCCTCGCAGTCTGTTTAGCGCGCATCGCGGCGGGCGCAAACTTGCTTTGGCGAGACGATAGCCGCATAGCACAAAAGCCTTATAGCGGACCCGGGATTTGACCTTGCGAACTCGTGCATGCCCAGGACCCTGCGCCCGCGGGCCCATGCGCCGGACAGCTGGCGGCGCCAAGTGAAATCCTCGCACATGCTGGTCGTCGACAATCTCTGCAAACAGTACTCGCGCAACGGACAACCCCGAGTGTTGTTCGAGGGCCTCTCGCTCCGGCTCGATCCGGCCGAACGGCTGGCCGTGCTCGGCCGAAACGGCCAGGGCAAATCCACCTTCATAAAGATCATCGGCGGCGTCCTGGCGCAGACATCGGGACAGGTGAAGTGGACGGCTCGCTCGTCCTGGCCGCTCGGCTTCGCCGGGGGCTTCCAGGGCGGCCTTTCCGGCCTGGACAACATCCGCTTCCTGGCCCGCATCTATGATCGGGACATCCCGACCATGATAAGGACCGTCGAGCGCTTCGCCGAACTCGGCGACCAACTCAAAATGCCGGTGAAGCACTATTCGACCGGCATGCGCGCCCGATTGGCCTTCGGCCTGTCGCTGGCGATTGAGTTCGATTGCTACCTCATCGACGAGGTCATCTCCGTCGGCGATGCTCTATTTCAGCAGAAGTGTGAGACGGAACTGTTTGGCGTCAGGGCCGAGCGTGGATTTGTCATTGCGTCGCACGACATGACGTTCATCCGCGGCAAATGCCAACGGGCGCTGCTCATCGACAGCGGCCGACACTGGCTCATGGAGGACGTCAATGAAGCGGTCGACTTCTATGAAGACCTTTGCCGTAATCTGGAGCACGAGCGGGAAGCAAACTACGCCTGAAGCAGGCCGTCGCCGCGCACCTCCGATCAACGCTCAAGCGGCGCGGCGAATTCACCGGGGTGAACCACCCCAGCCCTTAGGAGCGATCGGCACGTTTCCACCCGTTCCAGCTTTCGAATCAGCCCGGCGTGCGTAACCCGATCCAGGGCGCTCGCGATCGCCGCCGCCAAGGCGTCCGCGGCCATCGCCCAGGTCTGAACCGGCTCCGCGCAGGCTTCCTCGTCCTCTCGCCAGGCCGGCAGCATCGAGGCGATCCGGGCCATCTGTTCGGTCGTGTCGCAGAGGATGATGTTGTTTCCGCGAGGCGTGCGCCGCCTGATCTCCTCAAACACGGGCAGGCGCCTCGCCACCACTGGCTTGCGATGGGCGAGCGCATGCATGATCGGAAGACCAAATCCTTCGTAATGGCTGGGGAATAGGACGACCCCGGCGCTGGCGTACAGCGCCTCGACCGCCTCGACCGACAAATCACCCGTCTTGACCGAGACCGTCCGCTCGTCTGCAGGGACCTCCAGGCCAAAACAGATCACAGGCGGCCGATCCGGCGTTTGGTTCAGCGCCGCCAAGGTCTCCCTGACATGCTTGTGGCTGTAATGATTGCCGAACAGCAGGATATTGCCGCCTGAAGATACTTCGGCCGGATTGGACGGCCCAATATATTCCAGCCAATCTGTGGAACAAAGGGAAACAAATCTATGGATTGATCGGCCGCATAAGAACCTTCGTTCGAATTGCGCCTGGGTGAACGAGCTGTTAAAACCAACGACGTCGGCAATCTCAAGCATTTGACGCCAGATGTACTCCAATCCCTGTTCATCCAGGTTCTGGCAATCCATCGCGATGGTGTCGAGCATCAGGAAAACGGTAACGGCGGCGAGATCGGAAAGCGTGACCAGGTCGTCAATCCCAAACGGCTGCGCGCACCGAAACACCGCGGCGAACGGCCCCATGGACAGTTCATCGCCCCCGCACCAAGAAAGACCTTCAAGCTTATCAAGCCCGTGAAACACCAGAGCCTCTTGATCGCAGGCGACGAACAGGTCGTAGGCTTCACGATGTCCTGCAACAAACGCAGTCATCAACTTGATAGTATGCTCAGCGGTGCCGTTATAGTGACGACCCAAATACCGGCAATCGAACAGAATCCGGCGCTTTTCACCACCAATGGTCAAGAGCCCCGCCATCAGTGACTGCGCGCGATAGTCAACGCCGTTGAAAAACCTTCGAAGCGATCTCGGATATTCGGCGTATCGCTCCGTTACCTCCCGATAAGCCAGCAGCGTCTCCGGAGTCGCCGGCGCGATCGATGTCGGAGCGGCTCCGTCGCTGGCGTCGTACGCGTAGGCCCAGTTCGCCAATATGGAGCGATAGCCGCGCTGGTTGCAACGAATGATGAAGTCGGCCAGGCCAGCGTCCCGATCGCCGTAGGCCTTGTCAAGGAGGCCGAACTCTCGCAGCATGGCGTGGCGAATATAAAGACAGCCGCCGGCGACCGTGGGCGTATAGGTGAGCCGACCCAGGTATTCCGCGAGATCGAGATGAGCCCTCGCCGCCTCGTCGCGACCGATCGCGCGGAAACGATCAGGGTAGGGTGAATTGCAGATCGCCGCGTTGTTGGAGCGCGGGCTCACGACCGAGGTGAGCGGATCGAGTGTCGCAACCGCCGCTAGTTCGGTTAGCGCGCCTGGAGACAGCGCTACGCCTGGATCGAGGATCAAGGCGTCGGCGCCAAGTTCAAGCGCCATTCTCAGCCCATGGTTCGCCGAGCCTACGGCGCCGGGCGCTCCGGCGGTGTTGAGAAGAAGCACCCTGATGCGGCCGGCGAGGCCCGGCAGCTGATCGTTCAGCGCGGCGGACAGATCGTCGTCTTCCGACGCGTCTTTCAGCAGAACCACCGACGCGTTCAGGTCGCCAATCTCATCGGCGATCGACATCAAAGAGGCCAACAGGCCCGGGACCGGCTCGACGTCCCGGAGCGATACGATCAAGAGAAGGGAGGGCCCAAGCAGGCGTTCATACGAGGCGCCAGCGCGGCGATAGACAGCGCGCCTTCCCGGCAAGGCGCCGAGCGAAGCCACAGGCGTCGGCCTGTTGAGTCCAGCGAGACGCGCCAATTGGTCGACCGCCAATATTCGCTCCTACCTCTGCGTCTCGGCGATTGGCGCCACCAACGCGGAGATCATCATCCTATCAACAAGCAATCGGAGTAGGCCAGGGCCGACGCTGTCGCGGCGTCGATCGCCCGCTCGCCGCCGCAATCCGGCTGCGCCGGCGCCAATGTGATTAAACGGCCGCGCAATGACCGCGGCGGGCGACGCCAGAAGATTTCACCACCCTAAGACTCTGATTCAATTTAGTTAATCGACTTCCTGGGTCAGTTAATCGGCGGGCTCTTCTTGGCGCAGGCGTTGCTACACGCCCATCGGGTTCAGTGCTAGTGTTCATTGGTGGTACGTGTTTTAGGTGGCGATCGGTGCAGTAATGCGGGAACGGTGGCTGAGTTCAGACGCGGGGCGCCGTCGGCGTAGCGGTCAGCATCTCATCAATCAGTGGACGGATCATTTGTGAATCAGGGAACGGGCGAAGTCGACGGCTGGTGCGACGGGATAAGAGGCGGCAGGATTTATGGGTGGGCGTGGCGATCCAGCAACCCCGATGAATTCCTCGACATCGAAGTGCTCGTCGACGGCGTTCTCGTAGGCGCGACCGTCGCCTCCGACTATCGGCCGGACCTTCGCGCCGGCGGGTTCAACCATGGCCGCTACGGTTGGAGCCTGGCGCTTGATCTCGATCTAGACAGGGCGACGCCCTTCGGCGTTGTTGCGCGCGTAAAGGGTGGCGAACCGCTCAAAGGGGGTGTTTTTGAATACAGCACAAACCCGCCACTCAGCGATTACCAGAATGAGGAATTACTGGCGTTCGTTGCATCGGCGTTGGAGGCTCTGCCCGAAATCTATGATCAACCGGCTCCCGTTCGCGAGCGCCCCATCATCAACTTCCTATTGTATTGCCCCGTGCCGACGAGCATCGAAACGCTCGGTTCCGCGGAATATAGCTATGGCTTTGTCTTGAACGCCTTTCGGCCGGTTCTCGAACAGCTTGGTCGCGTGCATATGGTGCTGGATCCTGCCGTCGATGCGGAAAAACTTTACGCAGAGCAGATCTCGCGCGGCGAGAACAGCCTGCTCCTGAGTTTCGCGCCGCCACATCGGGCGCCCCTGGGCCTGCGCTGCCCCGTCATTCCTGTGATCGCCTGGGAGTTCCCCACAATTCCCAATCAAATATGGGACGGCGAGGTTCGCAACGACTGGCGCATTGTGCTTCGTCAAACCGGCAGGGCGATGACCCTATCTCATTTTGCCGCCGCCGCCGTGCGGGCGGACCTGGGCGCTACATATCCCGTAGCCGCCATTCCCGCGCCGGTCTGGGATCGTTATCGCGGACTGCGAAATCTCGGCCCGCCTACCCGTCGCGCGGAGCTGCAGATCAAGGGCTTCGTCTTCGACACCACGGGCAGGCGCTTTCCCCCGGCCGAAGCCACGCCGCCGCCGCCGCCGCCCCAGGCGGACGACGCGCCTTTGGGACGCTGGACGCCATCAGGCGTGATCTTCACCAGCGTCTTCGCTCCAAAGGACGGTCGAAAGAACTGGCTCCAGATCGCGACCGCCTTCATTGCGGCTCATCGCCATCGGAGCGACGCCACCCTGGTGCTCAAGATGGTCGGCGCGGACGCCGCCTATTGGTGGTGGGAGTTTCACGACGCCTTGCAACGGCAGCATGATTTTGACTGCCGTATCATCGTCCTGCATGGCTATCTCGATGAAGCGAATTACTTCAAGCTGATTGAAGCGTCGCATTGGGTCGTGAATGCATCCCTTGCGGAAGGTTTGTGCCTGCCATTGCTTGAGTTCATGTCAGCGGGGCGGCCAGCCATCGCGCCGCGGCACACGGCGATGGCCGACTATATCGACAACGCGAACGCCATTCTGGTCGAGTCCGACGAGGAATTCTGCGGCTGGCCGCATGACCCTGTGAATACCATGACGACCACGCGCCACCGCATCGACTGGATCAGCCTCGTGGCCGCTTACGAAGAGGCCTACCAGCTGGTGACGACCGCGCCCGATCGCTATGTAACACTGGCTTCCGGCGCAGCCGAAACCATGAATCGGTTTTGCAGTGACGAAGTCGTCGCTCGTCAGCTCGACGCGTTTCTGGGCCTCAATCAGGGTCGTGCGGACGCCGCACCAAGCCCCTCGCCGCTTATGCGAACCATCGCCGAATGATTATCCTTGAGTACTCCGCGTTCGATGAGCGCACGATCGCCCGCAACCTTGGCGCCGCCGAGTACAGCTACTGGTTTGTGCGCAAAGCCTTCAGACCGGTTCTGGAGACCTTTGGGACAGTTGTCCCGGTCGTCGATCCAGAGCGCGAGGTGAATGCGCTCTGCGAGTCCGCGCGCCGCGAGGGCGAGGACTGCGTATTTTTTTCCTTCAGCGCCCCGCAATGTACGCCCGTCGGCCTCGCGTGCCCGACGATCCCGGTGTTCGCCTGGGAGTACGACACCATCCCCAACGAGACCTGGAACAATAACCCGCTGGAGGACTGGCGAGAGGTGTTTTCCCGCACCGGTCTCGCCATAACGCACAGCACCTACAGCGTGGACACAACCCAGCGGGCCATGGGGAAGGACTTTCCGATCTGGAGCATACCTGCTCCCGTCTATGATCGGACCGCGGCGCTTGGCGACAACGCCAGAGGCTATCACCCCCGGGTCGACCTTGACGTTACGGGCGCCATTGTCATCGACATCGGCAGGACCAATCTCGCCTTGTTCGCGCCTGATCGCATCAACACCGACGGCGCGCGGGCTTTGATGATGTTGCGCAAGGAGGCCAATGGCCAAACCGCCGAGACTCGGACGATCCCGCTTGAAGGCGTCATCTACACGGCGGTCTTCAACCCGGCCGACGGGCGGAAGAACTGGCTGGACATGACGGCCGGCTTCATCTGGGCGTTTCGGGATACGCCCGACGCCGTGCTGATCCTAAAGGCGACCCATACCGACATCCTTCAGGCGATTTTGCCCGTTCTTGAGCACGTGAGGAGTCTCGGCCCCTTCCGGTGCCGCATCATCCTGCTCCACGGCCTGTTGAGCGACGGCGCCTACCGAGGCTTGATCGCCGCCACCAGCTATGCCCTCAACACCTCGGACGGTGAAGGCCAATGTCTGCCGCTCATGGAATTCATGGCGGCCGGCCGGCCGGCCGTTGCGCCGCGGCATACGGCGATGCTGGAGTATGTCACCCCCGAGAACAGCTTTGTCATCGCGAGCCATGGACGTCCGGCCTTCTGGCCCCATGACGATCGCCAGGCGATGCGTTGCCTGAAGCAGACGATCAGCTTCGCAAGCCTGGTCGGCGCGTTGAGAGAGAGCTACCGCGTCGCTCGGACGGAGCCGGACCGCTATGCTCGAATGTCGGCCGCCGCCAACGCGTCAATTGCGGCCTTCTGCTCGGACGATGTGGTGACGAGGCGGTTGGCCATGGTCTTCGACCATCTTGGGTTTGGCGGGACAGATAACTCCGACAACGTCATTCTGGGCTCCATCTCCAACGACACGACAGCGAAACCAGCCGACGAAATCCCCTCGCCCCTGGCCGACAAGCCCGTTGATGCGAACTGGCTTGGCCTCGTCGACATGGTGAGAAGCGGCTGGTTCAATGCCGATGCGGGAGAGCTTGCACCGGGCTTCGCCATATCCCCGGAAGACATCTTGCTGGATGTTGGCTGCGGAGAAGGAGGAATCACCAGTTTCTGCGGCAGGACTGGCGCCCATATAATCCTGAGCGATATGGACCCCGATAGGGTCGCGGTCGCGACCGCACGGCTCGCTGACACCTGCGCACGCAAGGTGGAAAGCTGGGTCGCGGACGCGTCGGCCCTGCCTTTGCCGGACGGCGCCTGCTCACGCATCATCTGCACGGAAGTCCTCGAGCACGTTGACGACCCACAAGCCGTCCTTGCGGAGATGATTCGGGTCGGACGTTCCGGCGCGCTTTACTTGATCACTGCTCCGGGTGGCGAAGTAGAACTGGCGTTAAAATCCCTCGCGCCACCCGCATACTTCAAGAAGCCAAACCATATCCGAATATTCGAAGGCGACACACTGGCCGAGATGGTCGAGGCGGCAGGACTCAGGATTGAGCAGAGAATATCGTTTGGATTTTTCTGGTCGCTTTGGCAGTGTTTCTTTTGGCAGACTGGGCTAGAACTGGGCAAGGGATCTCATCCTTCGCTTGATGCTTGGACTGACACCTGGTGGCAGGTTTTAGAAGGACGGGATGGCGCGGTCATCAAGAAAGCCTTGGACGAGCTCCTGCCACGGACCCGCGCCGTGATTGCACGGAAGATCTGAGAGGCTTGGATGACCAATGTCGGCGCGAAGCAGGCGGACATGCTCGACGGGGTCAAGCGGTTGTTCGGCCTGTCTCGGCCAGCCTTGCCGGCGCAACAGGACTGGCTCGTCTCACCTCCACGGCCCGAGCGTAGCCTGGAATCACCCGTCATCACCGCGGCGCGAAACCTGCCGCACGGCGCCGTCTGCGGCGACGATCTGCGGCGCGCCATCGATGTCGAGGTCCGGAACCGGCGGGCCGCGGCGAACATGCTTGACGGCCCTGCTTCGCCCACCCTCTCCGGCGAATTGACCGTTCGTAGCGACGGCCTCCCCTCTTGGTGGCGGGACAACGGCAATCTGCTGATATGCCCGGCTGACCTTCCGGAGATAAAGCTGGAATTGGCGATGACGCCGATTCCGCCACGCGGCGCCCTGGTGGTGGCTGGGCGCGACGCGCGTCCCGGCACGCTCCAATTCCATGGGGAGCGCGCCCTAGCGGTCTTCGGCGATAGGATCGTGCTCAGCGTCAGCTCGGTCAGCGTCGCCCATGGCGCGGTCCTCATCGGCGCCGGCACGACGGCGACCTTTATGGCGAGGCTGGATTGCCGAAATGGCGGCGTCATCATCGCCGGAGCGGACTGCATGTGGGCGGCGGGGGTCAATCTGCTGACGGACGACTGCCACACGATCAGAGACCTGGCCACGGGCAAGCGCGTCAATCGCTATGGCGGACGGATCATGATCGAGGATCATGTCTGGCTGGGCGAGCAGGTCCGCCTAATGGGCGACTGTCGCATTGGCCGCGATTCCATTGTCGGCATGGGATCATTTGTAAAAAACGCGGTGTTGCCCACAAATACGATCTCTGTAGGTCGGCCAGCGCGGCCAGTTCGTTTTGGGGTGACATGGACCCGCGAGGATATCCCGTAGCCGGCCGCCTTCTGGGCGCTTTGGGCCGCGTGCTTCGGACTTCCGGGCAAAAGACGCCCGAAGCCAACCGGGGCAACCTCTTCATCATCGGCGCGGCCAGGAGCGGAACCACAGTCCTGCAGGGCGCGCTCAACCACTCAAGATCGGTGTTTTTGTTCGGCGAACCCGACATCTATGACGAACAGCCGTCGCCCGGCTTCGCCCAACGCTACAACACCATGCACCGCGCCTGGCGCAACCAGGAGACCAAGAGCAGCTTCTGCCCGCCTATCCTTGAGGAGGATGGAAGCTGGCCCGAATATTGGGAGCGTCTCAGCCAGCTCTATCGCTGGGTCGGCGCCAAGATCGTCACAAACGGTTCCTATGGCCCCCCGCAGATCGATAGGCTGTTCGCCTTCCATTGCCGTCGCTTCTACCAGGCGCGGTACATCTTCACATTTCGCAGACCTCTGGCGGTCTTGCGCTCGACGCGCGGCATTCAGATGTACGCTGGCGGCGAGGTTACCACCATGGCGGCCAACATGGCCAACTACGCAGAAATGGCGGCGCTCTACCTACGCGCCCTTCGCAATCTTCCCAATGTCAGGGCCGTTTTCCATGAAGACGTCAACCCCGACACGTTCCGAGAGCTCGGGCGATGGCTCGACGTTCCGCTCGACGGCGCGGAAAGCTATTATGACAGTTCGCGAGTACGATCCTATGATGCGTCATCGTTCACCGAGGAAGAGAGGCGGCGCCTTGGTCTGCTGGACGATGTTTATGAGGCCATCCGAGCCGCCGCGCGGGAAAACCGCAGCCGCCTGCAGCTAGAGCAAAACGACGCCAATCTGAGCGAAGGCCATTACACGCCGTTCGGCCATGCCGCGCGGAAAGCCGAAATGGTGGCGACGCACTTCAGACAGCTGGCTGAAACGGCAAGTTCGCCTGAAGAATCCTAGTCCTGCGAATGCTCGCGGAACCCGGCGATGACCAGCGACAAGCCTCCGTAGATCAGCAGGCAGGTTCCCAGCACCAGCGCGATGGATAACAGCCGCTTGGGCGCGCGCGAGGCGTCGGGCAGATTCGGCGGGACGATGCGCTCAAGATAGAGATGCTTGTGGCGCATTTCCAACCGGGCGGACTCAACGGCTGAAGACGCCACCGTCAATTCCTTGGCGGCGAAATCCCGCTCAATCGTCAGGCGCTCGTATTCGCCAATCAACGGCGCGAGGGAAGAATCGCGGCCGGCGATCTTCAGTCGCTCGTCATCCGCCTGAGCCTGGTAGGCCAGGATTTGCTGATCCAAGACCGGGAGCTGCGGACTCTCCGGCGCGGAGGCGGCAAGCGCGGCGCGCTGGGCCCGAAGCGCGGAGACTTCAGCTTCGAGCTTGGCGTCCAGTTCAAGGTCCGCCTGAGATGACCGTGAGGGATCGATCAGCTTCTCCCGATTGCGGAACGTGGTGAGCGCGGCCTCCGACGTCGCAACGCTGGCCTCGGCGTCGGCGATGTGGCGCTTGGCGTCGCCCAACGCGTCCGCCGACGCCCGCTGATTAAGCCGGTTAATGACCGCTTCGCCGCCGTCCAGCAGCGCGCTGGTCAGTTCTTGCGCGTCCCGCGGCGTGAACGCTTCGACCTTCAGCGTGCTTATACCGGTCTGTTCGTTGTAGCCAACCGTGACGAAGCGCCCATACGTTTCATATAGATCTTCGAACGAACGCCCCTCGAACGGCCGGGGAAATCGGCCGACAAAGTCGATTGCCGGGCGGGCAAGCTTGGCCCGGAGGTCATGATAATATTCCAGATCATGCACCGCTTCCCGGGACATAATGTACTCGTGAACGGCGTAGGCGTCCGTGGTGCTTGAGCTGGCGCTGGCCAACCCGACGCCTACCAGCACCGAATCAAGCGCGGAGGGCGCTTGTTGAGATGACGAATGCACGACGAAGCGCGCTTCGGAAACGTACATCGGGGCCGCGATGAAGAGAAAATAGATCGTGGCGATCAACGTCGGAAGCACGACCACGATCAAAAACAATGGCGGGAGCGGCAACTTCTCCCACAGCGGCCGAGGGCGACGTTGAAGGCCGCCCACACTCTCCGACTCGCCCGTCATGGAGTCCGGATTGATAAATCGGATCAAATGCGGCCCTCGCGACGTGGAGGCCTCTATTGCAACGCGCGAATGCGGTGCGCAATGGGAATTCGGCTTCCCCGCGGCGGCGCAAAGCATGGTCTGACAGACACGCCGCCGGGCGTGGCCACGATACGGATCATTTCGCGCGGCAAGGCGCCGTCCACCGAAACCAAGCTACGGCAGACCGGCGCAAGCAAGGTCATCTTGCCCACCCAAATCGGCGCCAAAGGGATCGCCGAGCTGATCTGAGCAGAGCCATCCGATGCGATGCGTTCGCTGGAGCGCCAGACGCACTCAGCGCCCAGGTGTGGACAGACGGACGGGGATTCTATCTCATTCCAACCGATGACCGAACCGCGCCCGACACCTGAACGCCGCCCGAGGGGCCCCAACGCCGAGCGGCGAGCCGCGACGCGTGAGAAGATCATGGCGGCTGCCGTACGACGGCTCTACGAGCACGGCTACGCTGGCGCGACCACGCCGGAGATCGCCAAGGCGGCAGGCGTGGCGCGGGGCTCGCTGCTGCACCAGTTCCCCACCAAGGTGGACCTGATCCTGGCAGTGGCGGAATACGCCGCAACCAAGCAGGGCGAGTTCCTGCGCGCGCACAAGGTCACCACCGGGTCCAACCGGGACCAGTTCGTAGGGTCGATCGACCGATTGTGGGCGGCGTTGCGCGAGCCGGAAGGCATCGCCCTGATCGAGATCATGCTGGCGACCCGGCACGAGCCGGACCTGGCTGAGCACTACGCCCGTTTCGCCCGAGCCTATGAGCGCTCCCTGGCGCGCGGACTGCGCAAGCTGGCGGAGCGGACCGGGCTGGAGGCCACCGAGGCGCTGGAGCGGCAGGCGCGGTTCACGCTCACGGCCCTGCGCGGGCTGGCGGTGGAGACCATGTTCAGCGGCGATCCGCAGGCCAGCGAGCAGTCGGTCGCTTTGCTGAAGTCCTATCGCGCGGCCTTCTTCGACGCCGCCCAGGCCAGGGCCGGCCCCAAGGTCGCAGCCGTCTAGTCCAACACGCCCCGGCCCGCGCGGCGGGCCTTCGCGGCCTGGGAGGCGCGGCGATAGCGCGCCGGCTGGTCGCCGAAACGCTGGTGAAACAGGCGCGCGAAGCCGGCGTTGGAGCCCATGCCCACGGCGCGGCTTACCTCGGCGACGGCCATGCTGGAGGTTTCCAGCATCTCGCGCGCGCGCTCCAGGCGCAGGCCGACGAGATAACGGTGCGGGGTCTGACCGGTGGACTGGCGGAAGGCGCGGAAGAACTGCGCGCGGCTGAGACCGCAGCGGGTGACCAGCTCATCAACATCAATCTCGCGCGCGAGGTTCTCGGTCATGAAATCCACTACCCTGCGCAGACGCCAGCCCGGCAGGCCGCCGCGACCCGGCTCAGGCGGCCGAACGTCGTTCGCGGCCCGCGCGGCAAAGCCGGAGCCGGTAGGGCGCTCGCCGACGTAGGGCTCTGAGCGATCCATTGCCGCCCGCGCGATGTTGGAACCATCGGACATGAGAGGTCTCCCGAACCTGACCTCTCTCAATCGCGCCCAGATTTGAAAACGTTACACGGCGGCGCTTGGCCCGCCGATGCTGGCGCGTGTTCGAATTTCCGGTATGCACGAAGGCAACAACGATAAGCCCTGAGGAAACCCGTCTCCATGCTGAGGAAGCTGCTGATCGCCAATCGCGGCGAGATCGCGATCCGTATTGCACGCACCGCGGCGGACATGGGCGTCTCCACCGTGATGGTGTTCTCGCAGGACGACGCCGCGTCACTACATGTGAAGGCTGGGGATAGCTCCGCAGCGCTGGAGGGTTCGGGACCGGCCGCCTATCTGGGTGGGACGCAGATTATCGCCGTCGCGCGCGAGGCCGGGTGCGATGCGGTTCATCCCGGCTATGGGTTCCTCAGTGAGAACGCCGCGTTCGCCCGCGCCTGCGGCGAAGCGGGGCTGATGTTCGTGGGCCCCTCCCCGGGCGCGCTGGAGGTGTTCGGCGACAAGGTGAAGGCGCGGGCTCTGGCGGAAAGCGTCGGCGTGCCGGTGCTGCCGGGCTCCATCGGCGCGGTCAGCCTTCATGAGGCCCAACGATTCCTCACCTCGCTGGGCGAAGGCGGCGCGGTGATGCTGAAGGCGCTGGCCGGCGGCGGCGGACGCGGCATGCGGCCGGTGCACCGGCTCGAGGACATGGCCGCCGCCTATGAACGGTGCCAGTCGGAAGCGTTGCAGGCGTTCGGCCATGGCGAGGTCTATGTCGAGCGGTTCTTCCCTCACGCGCGCCATGTGGAGGTGCAGATCATCGGCGACGGGGCCGAGGTCGTGCACGCGTGGGACCGGGAATGCAGCGCCCAGCGGCAGCGGCAGAAGGTGATCGAGGTCGCGCCGGCTGTGGCGCTGAGCGACGACCTGCGGGCGGAGTTGCTGGACAGCGGCGTCGCTCTGGCCAAGGCGGCGCGATATCGCAATCTGGGCACCATCGAATTCCTGGTGGACCAGAGCGGGGCCACGGCGCCGCCATTCGCCTTCATCGAGGCCAATCCGCGCCTGCAGGTGGAGCATACGGTGACCGAGGCGGTCACCGGGCTCGATCTGGTGCGGATCCAGCTGGAGATCGCTTCGGGGCGCACTCTGAAGGACCTCGGCCTGACCCAGGACAAGGTCCCGGCGCCGCGCGGCGTGGCGATCCAGGCGCGGGTGAACCAGGAGACCATGAACGCCGACGGCTCGGTGCGACCGACGGGCGGGACGCTGACCACCTATGAGCCGCCGTGCGGCCCGGGCGTGCGGGTCGACGGGTTCGGCTATGGCGGCTATCGCACCAGCGCGCGGTTCGACTCGCTGCTGGCCAAGGTGATCGTGCATGCGCCGGCCGGCGACTTGGTCGCGGCGGCGCGCAAGGCGGACCGGGCGCTGGCGGAGTTCCGCATCACGGGCGTGGCCACCAACATTCCCTTCCTGCGCGCGCTCTTGCGCGACGCTGCGTTCGCAGCGGGCGGGCTGCACACGCGCTACGTGGAGGAGCATATCGAGGCGCTGGTCGAGGCGACCGCGGCGCTGACGCCGGCGTCGGAAGCCAAGGCCGCGCGCGGACCGGGCGCCAAGGTCGACGCGGTCGACCCGCTGGCGGTGCTCAGCCACGGCAAGAATGGCGGCGAGAGCGTGACCGCCGCAGCGCCGCCGGAACCGGGACCCTTTGGCGATATCGAGGGCCCGGACGGGACGGTCGCCCTGCCGGCGCCGCTGCAAGGCACTGTGATCAGCATCGGCGCGGCGCTGGACCAACAGGTGCGCGAGGGCCAGCCGCTGCTGATCATGGAATCCATGAAGATGGAGCATGTGATCACGGCTCCGATCTCGGGCTACCTGCGCCAACTGACGGTTGAGGAAGGCGACACCGTATTCGAGGGCCATCCGCTGGCCTTCATCGAGCCGGCGGATATCGGCGACGCAGGCGCCGTCGTCGAGGAGGAGATCGACCTGGATCACATCCGCGCCGACCTGGCGCCGGTGATGGCACGACACCAGGGCACGCTGGACGCAGGCCGGCCGAAAGCGGTGGAGCGCCGGCGCAAGACCGGCCAGAGGACCGCGAGGGAAAATGTCGACGACCTGCTCGATCCGGATTCATTCGTTGAGTATGGAAGCCTCACCGTGGCGGCGCGGCGGCGACGGCATTCGATGGAAGAGCTAATCGAGCAGACGCCGACGGACGGGCTGGTCATGGGCCTGGGACGCGTGAACGGCGCGATCTATCCCGATGAGGCGGCCCGGGTCGCGGTGATGGCCTACGACTACACCGTGCTGGCCGGCACCCAGGGCGCCTATAACCACAAGAAGATGGATCGCCTGATCGAGATCGCCGAGAAACTGCGCCTGCCGACAGTGTTCTTCTGCGAGGGCGGCGGCGGCCGGCCGGGCGACACCGAGGGCGGCGGGTTCACGCGCGGGTTCGAGTTCTGGGGTAGGATGTCGGGGGTGGCGCCGCTGGTGGGCATCACCTCGGGCCGCTGCTTTGCGGGCAACGCCTCGGTGCTCGGTTGCTGCGACATCATCATCGCCACGAAGGGCGCCAACATCGGCATGGGCGGGCCGGCGATGATCGAAGGCGGCGGCCTGGGCGTTTTCCGGCCCGAGGAGATCGGGCCGATCGAGGTGCAGGAGCCCAACGGCGTCATCGACATCGTCGCCGAGGACGAGGCGGACGCGGTGCGGATCGCCAAGCAGTACCTGTCCTACTTCCAGGGCCCCACAGCGGACTGGACCTGCGCCGACCAGCGTCTGCTGCGCAGGGTGATCCCTGAGAACAGGCTGCGCGTCTATGACATCCGCGAGCTGATCGGGACCCTGGCGGACAAAGGCTCGGTGCTGGAGCTGCGCGCCAAGTTCGGCCAGACCATGGTCACCGCACTGATCCGCATCGAAGGCCGGCCGATGGGGGTGATCGCCAACAATCCCAAGTTCCTGGGAGGGGCGATCGACTCCGACGGATCGGACAAGGCCGCACGCTTCCTGCAGATCTGCGAGGCGTTCGACATTCCGGTGCTGTCGCTGTCGGATACGCCGGGGATGATGGTGGGGCCGGAGATCGAGAAGACCGCCCTGGTGCGGCACTGCTCGCGGCTGTTCATCATCGGCGCCAACCTGACCGTGCCCCTGTTCAGCGTGGTGCTGCGCAAGAGCTATGGCCTGGGCGCCATCGCAATGACCGGCGGCAGCTATCAGGCCTCGACCTTCGCGGTGGCGTGGCCGACGGGGGAGTTCGGGGGGATGGGCCTGGAGGGCTCGGTCAAGCTCGGCTATCGCAACGAGCTGGCGGCCATTACCGATCCAGTCGAACGCAAGGCCAAGTTCGACGAGATGGTCGCGGCGGCTTATGAGCGCGGCAAGGCGCTGAACTACGCCGCCACCTTCGCCATCGACGATGTGATCGATCCGGCGGACACCCGGCGCTGGATCACCGGCGGTCTGCGCTCCCTGCCGGCGCCGCATAAGCGCACAGAGAAAAAATTACGCTGGATTGACGCATGGTGACCCGATAGCGGCGCGGGGCGGGCTGGCTTAGAGTTGGCCACGCGTGCGGCGGACGGTGAGATCGATGACGGAAAAGGTGCTGGTAATCGGCGCGGGGATGGCGGGGCTTTGCTGCGCCCTGACCCTGGCGTCGAAAGACCGCGAAATCGTGATCCTGGAGAAGGACGCCCCGCCGCCCGAGGGCGGGACCGACGAGGCCTTCTTCGACTGGAACCGGCGCGGGGTCGGCCAGCTGCGCCACAGCCACGCCTTCCTGGCCCGGCTGCGCACCATCATCAAGCGGCGCCATCCGCAGCTGCTGGCCAACCTGCTGGAGGCCGGCTGCCGGGAGATCAGCTTTGCCGACATGCTGCCAGACGCGTTGAAGGCCGACTATGTGGCCGAGGACGGCGACGGCGAGATGGCGGTGCTGACCAGCCGGCGCACGACGCTGGAATGGGTCATGCGGCGGTATGTGGAGACGCTGCCCGGCGTCAGCATCGTCTCGGAGGCCATGGTGCTTGGCCTGCTGACCGAAAAGGGCGCGAACGGCCAGATCAAGGTGCTGGGCGCCACGGGCGAGCTGAAGGGCGAGCACGCCGAGTGGCGCGCGGACTTCACCGTCGACGGCGCCGGGCGCACCTCGGACGCCGCGGACCAGCTGCGCGAGGTGGGCGCTGTGATCGCCGAGACCGCCGAGGACTGCGGCATCCTCTACTACACCCGCCACTATCGGCTCTTGCCCGGCGTGAGCGAGCCGTCGCGGACGCGGGGCGCGGGCACCGGGGACATGGGCTTCATCAAGTACGGCCTGTTTCCCGGCGACAACGGCTGTTTCTCCGTCACCCTGGCGGTGCCGGAGGTGGAGGTGGAGATTCGTCAGAACGTGGTGCGGCCGGAGACTTTCGACGCCATCTGCGCGGAGTATCCGGGCATCGCCGGGTGGACCGATCCGGCGACGTCCGAGCCGATCAGCAAGGTGTTCGGCATGGGCGACCTGCGCAGCCGCTGGCGCGCCTTTGTCGCCGAGGACCAGCCCGCGATCCTCGGCTTCTTCGCCGTGGGAGACAGCCTGGTGCGCACCAACCCGCTCTACGGACGTGGCTGCTCGTTCGCCGCGGTGGAGGCCGACATCCTGGCCTCGGTGCTGGAGCACACGGCTGATCCTGCCGCCCGGGCCCGGCTTTATGACGTGCGGGTTCGCGAGGAGCTGACGCCCTATTTCAACAGCATGCGTGACCAGGACCGGGGCGCGATCCGCCGGGCGCGCAATATCCTGACCCCCGGCTACGAGCCGAAGCTGCGGGCCAAGGTGATGACGAGCTTCCTTGAGGACGGCATCCGTATCGCCATGCGTTCGGAGATCGATCTGTTGCGAGCCGCCCTGCGCGATTTCCACATGCTGGAGCCACCGGGTAAATGGCTGCGCAAGCCGTCGAACGCCGCCAAGGTGATCAAGTGGTGGGCCCGGGGCAAACGCCGCAACGCCGACCTCTACCCGCCGCCGGTGGGACCGGGCCGCTCGGAGCTGCTGGCCAAGATCGGCCTGGACGCGGCTGCGGATATCGTACGTTTGCAGACGGCGACCTGACTTTTCTTCGCACCGCCGGGAATAAACCCCGCCGCCGGTTCGTCTCCATGACAGCGACCCCGCATCTACGGAGCCTGTCATGGCCGATCGACCCCACCACCCCCCCGACGATGACGGCCTGATCGGTCGCAGAGGCATGCTCAAATGCATGGCCTGGGCCGGCACGGGCGTACTTTGGACCGTCAGCGGCGGGGTCGCATCCTCAATGCTGGTGGAAAGCGCCGCCGCCGAACCGATGTCGAGCGGGCTCAACTTCCTCCAGATCAGCGATACTCACCTCGGGTTCAACAAGGCCGCCAACCCCGATCCAGTCGCGACGCTGCATGAGTCGATCGCCCACGCCAAGGCTCTGCCGGGCAATCCGGCCTTCGTCATCCACACCGGCGACATCACCCACCTGTCCAAGCCGGAACAGTTCGACATGGCCGACCAGATCCTGAAGGACCTGAACCTGCCGGTCTTCCACGTCCCCGGCGAGCACGACACGCTGGATGACGGCAACGGCAAGATCTACCTGGACCGCTATGGTCCGATGACCAAGGCCAAGGGCACGGGCTATTACAGCTTCGACCACAGCGGCGTGCACTTCATCGCGTTGATCAACGTGGTTGGGTTGCAAGGCAACGGCGGCAGCACGCTGGGCGCCGATCAAATTCAGTGGCTCGCCGATGACGTGGCCCACCTGCGCTCCAGCACCCCGATCGTCGTGTTCGCGCACATCCCCCTTTGGGACGTCTATACGCCCTGGGGTTGGAGCACGAGCGACGCGCCGGCGGCCTTCGAGCATCTGAAACGCTTCGGATCCGTCACCGTACTGAACGGCCACATCCACCAGGTGATCGAGAAGGTTGAAGGTAACATCACCTTCCATACCGCCCGCTCGACCGCCTATCCCCAGCCGGCGCCGGGCGTCGGCCCAGCCCCGGGACCGCTTACCGTGCCGGCTGGGGAACTCCGCAGCGTGCTCGGCGTGCGCGAGGTCAAGCTGGTGCGCGGCCGGCACGACCTTGCAATTATCGACCAGACCCTCGCCGCGTCGGCCTGAGGATTGGACCTGTGATGTTTCGCCTTTCCTCGCACTACCCCTATCTGATCGCCGGCGGTTTGGTTGTGGCGGCTATAGGCGTCACGCAGGCGCCGTCGCCCGCCCAAGCGGCGGACGCAGGGATCGTGGCTAAGATCGCCAATTTCGCCTTCGCGCCGCCGACCCTCACTGTCCATGCTGGCGGCGTGGTCACCTGGACCAATGCCGATGACGATCCTCACACCGTCGTCGCCGACAACGGGGCGTTCAAGTCGCACGCCCTCGACACAGGCGACAGCTTCACCCAGGCGTTCGCGACCCCCGGCGTCTACAGCTACCACTGCAGCCTGCACCCCTACATGGTCGGCAAGATCGTGGTACAGCGCTGAAGGGAACGGGCGCGACGGCGCGCCGCGGGAGCCGGCTATTGAGTGGAAGGGCGTGAGGTCCGACGACGCCGAAACGCGACGCAGATTCGCCGCGCTGGCCCTGCCGCATGCGGACGGCGCCTATAATCTGGCCCTGCGCCTGGCACGCTCGCCGGAGACCGCGGAGGACATCGTGCAGGACGCTTATGTGAAGGCGTTGAGCGGGTTCGACACCTATCGCGGAGGCGATCCTCGCGCGTGGATATTCACCATCGTTCGCAACCGCTTCTATGACTGGGCGCGGGAGCGGAAGCTGAAGGCGACGGCGCCGCTGTCGGACGGGGCTGAGGACGACTTCGACTATTGGGATCCGGACCAGGAAACGCCGGAGGACGCGCTGGCCCGCAAGGACGAGGCCGCCAGAGTTCGTGACCTGGTCGACCGCCTGCCGCCGCGCCTGCGCGAGGTGATCGTGCTGAAGGAGATGGAGGACCTGAGCTATCGCCAGATCGCCGAGATCACCGGCGCGCCGATCGGCACAGTGATGTCGCGGCTGTCGCGGGCGCGGGCGCTGCTTGCCGAGACCTGGAAGGCTGATCGGGAGGCTGTGCGATGACCGCTTGCCCGGACAAGGCGATGCTGCTGGAGGCGCTGCTCGACGGCGAACTCGACGCGATCCACGCCGCGGAGATGGAGGCGCATGTGGCGGGGTGCGCCGGGTGCCGCGCCGCGCTGGACGATCTGACCGCAATGCGCCTGATGCTGCAAACGCCTGGGGTGCGCGAGCCGGCGCCCGAGCGATTGAAGGTGCGGATCGCCGCCGGGATTGCACCGAGCGCGGCGGCGGCCAACGATGACCGGCCGGTATCAGCGTTGCGTCGGCGCGCGCCGATGGCGGCGTTCGGCGGTGTGGTGGGACTGGCGGCCTGTTTCGCGCTGGCGCTGATCATCACGCCGATGCTGAGTTCCGGCGCGCTGGAGGACGAATTGGTAGCCGGGCATGTGCGCTCGCTGCAGGCCAGTCACCTGATCGACGTGGCGACGTCGGATCAGCACGTGGTCAAGCCCTGGTTCGACGGCAAGCTGGACTTCGCCCCGCCGGTGATCGACCTGGCCCAGCAGGGTTTCCCCATCGTCGGCGGGCGGCTGGATTATGTGGATCATCGCGCGGTGGCGGCGGTGGTCTACAAGCGCGGCCGGCACCTGATCAATCTGTTCATCTGGCCGGAAGCGAAACCCGCGCCGGCGGGACGGCACACGCGGGACGGCTACACCCTGCTCGACTGGAGCCAGGGCGGCATGACCTATTGGGCGGTGTCGGACGTCAATCCGAACGATCTGACCCTGTTCGAAAGCCTGCATCAGGCCCACGCGCCCCGTTGACGCGGGCGGCCCGAACCGCCGTAGAACCACCGTCACATTAGCCCGTCAGATTGGCGGCCCCGTGTTTGAGAGTCGCCATGTCGTCTTCGCGTTCGCTTCCCTTCACCATGCTCGCCGGCGTCTGCGTCGTCCTCATCGGGGCGTGCGTCTTCATGGCCCTGCAGCGGCCGCACAATGTGATCATCTTCGTCGCCGACGGCCTGCGTTCCGCCAGCGTCACCGACGAGACCGCGCCGACCATGGCCGAGGTCCGGCGCGACGGCGTGGACTTCCACAACAGCCATTCAATGTTCCCGAGCATCACCACGCCCAACGCCTCGGCCATCGCGACCGGGCATCGGCTGGGCGACACCGGCGACTTCTCGAACACCATGTATCCGGGCGCGCCCGCCCTGCCCTCGGCCTCGCCGAACCTGGTCCCGACCTTCGAGGACGACGCGGTGTTGCGGGACATGAACGACCGGTTCGGGGGCAATTATCTGAACGAGACCACCCTGCTCGCGGCCGCGAGGGCCAAGGGCTATTCCACCGCAGCCGTCGGCAAGCTGGGCCCCACGGCGGTCCAGGACGTGCCCTCGCGAAGCGGCGGGGGTTCGATCATCATCGACGACAACACCGGCGGGCCGGATGGATTTCCGCTGCCGCGCGACGTGGTCGAGGAAATCAAGGCGCTGGGGCTGGACGGGGCGGCGCCGGACCGGGCGCTGAACAGCGATCCGGGGACCTACATCCGCACGGGCGTGCGCGTCGCCAATGTGGAGCAGCAGAACTGGTTTGCGGCGGTGGCGTCGGAGGTGCTGCTGCCGCGTTTCAAAGCGGCGAACAAGCCCTTCGTGCTGGTGTTCTGGTCGCGCGATCCCGACGGCACCCAGCACAACGAGGGGGACAGCCTGAACACGCTGACGCCAGGCATCAATGGGCCCACGTCAAAGGCGGCGATCCGCAATGCGGACAACGATCTGGCCCGTTTGCGGGCGGCACTGAAGCGGCTGGGTCTGGACAAGACCACCGATGTCGTCGTGACGGCGGACCACGGCTTTTCCACCGCTTCGAAGCAAAGCGCGACCAGCCCGGCCGCCAAGCTAAGTTATCGCGATGTGCCGAAGGGGTTCCTTCCGCCAGGGTTCCTGGCCATCGACCTGAGCAAGGCGCTGGGCTTGCCCCTGCATGAGAGCAACGGGCTGGACGTGGACCTTGCCGAGGGCTTCCGGCCGCGCGACGGCAGCCTGCTGGGCGATCCGGCCCACCCGTCGGTGGTGATCGGACCCAACGGCGGAACCGACGAGATCTGGCTGCCGGGGCCGGACGCCAAGGCGTTGGCGCCGAAGATCGTCCAGGCGCTGGTGGCGCAGGACTATACCGGCGGGGTGTTCGTGGACGACCGGCTGGGACCGGTTCCGGGGGCGCTGGCGCTCAGCCAGATCAGCCTGGTGGGCTCGGCGCGCACGCCGCGGCCGTCGATCATCGTCACCTTCCGGAGCTTCTCCACCGGCTGTCCGAACCCCGAGCTATGCGGCGTCGAGGTGGCGGACACCGACCTGCAGCAGGGCCAGGGCATCCACGGCACGTTCGGCCGCGCCGACACCCACAACTTCATGGCCGCGATCGGGCCGGACTTCAAACGCAGCTATCGGGACCCGACGCCGGTGAGCAACGCCGACTGGGCGGTGACGCTGTCGAAGATCTTGAAGCTGAACCGGCCGTCCGTGGGGCTGCTCGCAGGCCGGGGCATGAGCGAGAGCCTGACCGGCGCGCCGAGCGTGACGTTTGTGAAGCGCGTGGTGCGCTCGGCGCCGGCGGCGAACGGATTCGCGACGGTGCTGGATATGCAGGAGGCGGGCGGGGTTGCCTACTACGACACCGCCGGCGCGCCAGGGCGGACGCTGGGGGCGTGGAACTGATAGGCCGGGGGCGTCGGCGCCTAATTGACTCACCGCGAAGGCGCGAAGGACGCGAAGGCGGGCGTACGCCCGCGGGCTAAACGTCCAGGTCAGCGCGTCACATTCAACGAGCGCTTCGCGCTCCTTCGCGTTCTTCGCGGTTAAACCTGTGATCGCCCGACCGCTGGCGCCTGCCAGGTCAGGCCGCGCACACCGGCGGCCGCTTGTCCTTCCAGGGCCTCGCCTGTTCCAGCTGGGCCGCCAGGCTGAACAGCAGCTCCTCGGCGCCGAAGGGGGCGCTGAACATCATGCCCAGGGGCAGGCCTTCGGCGTTCCAGGCCAGCGGGACCGACATGGACGGGACGCCGATCTGGTTCTGCAGGGCGGTGTAGGGGCTGAAGGCGCCGATGGCGCGGGCGTAGTCGCCGATGTTGTCGGGGCTGAGCCCGAGCACGCCCAACAGCACCGGAGCCTGGGCGACCGTGGGCGACAGGATGATGTCGTAGGTCTGGTGCATCCTGGCGACCTCGACCGCGGCTGTGTCGAACACGCGGCGGGCGTCGACGTAGTTCTGCGCAGTGTAGGCCCTGCCCCGCTCCATCAGGCGCAGGGTCACCATCTCCACATCGTCCTCGGTGATCGGCCGGCCGCGTTCGGCCGCCAGCCGGTCGAGCCGGCTGGCCAGGTCGGCGCCCATGCCCACGCCCATGGCGTCAGCCAGCGCCTTGGCGTCAAGTTTGTAGGCGGTGGGCTCGACGTGGTGGCCGAGGCTTTCGCACAGTCGGGCGACATCCATCAGACCGGCCTTGACGTCCGGATCGGCGGCGACGCCGCTGGGGGCGGTTTCGATCAGGGCGATGCGTAAGCGCCCGGGCGCGCGTCTGGTCGCGTCAAGGAAGGTCCCGTGAGCCGGCGGCGGCGGGGTGACCGAGTCGCCGAGTTCCGGTCCGGACCAGGCGTCCAGCAGGGCGGCGGAGTCGCGCACGCTGATGGAGACCGCGTGCTGGGTCGACAGGCCGTTCCAGCCGACCGCGCGCGCGACGTCCACCGGCACCCGGGCGCGGGAGGGTTTCAGGCCGAACAGGCCGCAGCAGGCGGCGGGAATGCGGATCGAGCCGCCGCCGTCCGAGGCGTGGGCGATGGGCAGGATGCGCGCGGCCACCGCCGCCGCCGACCCACCGGACGAGCCGCCGGCGATGCGCTCCAGCTTCCAGGGATTGCGGGTATAGCCCCAGAGCTTGCTTTCGGTGGAGGTGGTCAGGCCGAATTCGGGGCTGGCGGCCTTGCCGAAGATGACGAAGCCCGCGGCCTTGGCGCGGCGGGGCAAGGTGGTGTCGGCCGGGGCGGTCCAGGTAGCGAAGGCTCGAGAGCCGTCGGTGGTGACGGTGCCTTTCAGGCCGACGCCGAGATCCTTCAGCAGGAAGGGGACGCCGGCGAAGGGACCGGACGGCTTGGCCTCTGCGATCTGCTGGCGGGCGACGTCATAGTGTTTGGCCACCACGGCGTTGATCTGTGGGTCCACCGCCTCGGTGCGGGCGATGGCGCGATCGAGCAATTCGGTGGGCGTGACCTTGCCAGCGTTGACAAGTTCGCCGAGGCCGAGGGCGTCGTATTGGTCCAGGTCGTCCACAGGTCGCCTCCTCCGAGCGTTATGAAGGCGCACATTGCCCGCTCGCGCGGTCGCTGGCCACAGGCGTTTCCCGGCTTTGGGGAACTGTTCGATCCGGCGGGGCGTTTGAGACGTGCAGGGGTTTTCCTTTTGAATTCAAATGGTAAATCACCATTAACAATCGCGGCAATTTGTTCCAGCGACATTGGGCGACGTGGCCCCGCATAAGCTTGGCCTTTATCAGGCCGCCCATGAGCGCGCTTGATCCCAATGCCGGCCTTGACCTTGAGCCCGCGCCGCGGATGCGCCGCGGCCCGCTGCTTGACCGGCTTAACATCGCTAGCCTGGCCTGGGCGGCGCTGTTCGCGGTTGTGACCGCAGTGTTGGTGGTGGTGTTGCGGTAGCGGGGTGGGGCGCGGCCGGGGGAAACGGCGTCAGAACGTCGGACGACAGTCCCTTCACGCGACGGGCTTGGTCTTCGCCCCGGCCCTCGGCCGCAGTTCCAGCGCCTGGCGGATGTTGCGGACGCCGTGCTTGAGTTCGTCCAACTCGCGCGCGGACAGTTCCTTCATCGCCTCAAACCGCGCGTCGATCAGACGTTGGCCGGCGGCGACCTGGTCGGCCAGCCGGCCCAACTCGGCGGCGCTGAGTTTCTGGCTGTCGGCCAGGCGATCGCCGAGGCGTTCGATGCCCTGGGTGAGTCCCTCCACGGAGATCTTCAGCGCTTCCAGCGCGGTGACGCGTTCACCGAGGATCTCCAGGTCGCTGGCCAGGCCGTCGGTGCGCTGGCGGTGGGCGCCGTGGGAGATGGCCACCGCGCCCAGGGAGGTCATCAGCATGCCTAGCGCCGCGCCGCCGGTGACCCAATCCACCGCGCTCAAGATGCGGGACCCTCGCAGGCGCCCAGGGCCGCGGTCAGCTCCGCCTCGCGGGTGATGCGCTCCAGCCGGCCGGCGACCAGCAGCTTGACGCGCTGGTAGACGTCCGGGGCGGCCTTCAGCGCCGCGTCGGTGTCGGGATAGGCGGGCGCGGCGCCGATGGCGGGCGTGCAGGCGACGGGCACGGCGACCTGGACGGTCTTGGTGACAATCTGCGGCGCTGGCGGGGTGGTGGCGCAGGCCGCCAGGGCCAGCAAGCCGAGGCAAGCAAAGACGCGAGCGATCATTTCAGGGTCTCCAGGATCAGGGCGTCAGCCGAGGTGCAGAGATCCACGCCCGGCTTGGACGCGAGCACCGTGGCGGCGGCGGTTTGCGCGGCGACGGAAGCGGACGACGCGGCGGCGACGGCTTTGTCGGCTGAGGCGGTCGCCGCATCGCCCTGGGCCTTCAGCGCCGCGAGGGAGGCGTTCTGGGCGTTGAGAGATTTGGTCAGCGCGTCCTGATTACCCTGGCAGGTGACGAGGTTGCGGGACGCGGCGTCGGCCTGGGCCTGGGCGGTTTTCACGCTGGAGCGCAGGCCGGCCTCGGCGGCGGTGGAGGCGATCCACAGGGCGATGAGGGCGGCCAGCAGCAGGCCCGAGCACGCGCCGAGCACTGGGCCGGCCAGCTTGCTGGTCAGCCACGACAGGATGAGGGTCATGGGTGGGGTTCCGGGGGACTAAAGGATTATCCTGGAGAAGCCTGCGGAGGCGGCGTAGGCCCCCTCAGTCGCTTCGCGACAGCTCCCCCAATTGGGGGAGCGATTCACAGTGAAGCGGGGCTGTATTCCTAATCGCTCCCCCCGATGGGGGAGCTGTCAGCCCGCAGGGCTGACTGAGGGGCCTAGCCGCTACGCCGACGTTGCTTGGCTTCCGCGATACATCGCCGCTTCGGCGGCCCGGCGGCGCACCAGGCCTTGCAGGACCTGGCCGGCCTGCTTGTTCCAGGCGGCGAACTGGGCGTCGGCGGCGGTGAAGTCGCCGGCGTTGTGCAGGCGCAGCAGGGTCGAGCCTTTGAAGGCGCCGAGGCCGATATTATAGGCGAGGCTGACCATCGCATCGAACTGGTTCTGGCTGGTCTCGCCCGTCAGCGCGGCCGAGACGCCCCCGGCGAACGCGTCCAGGTCGGTGGCGAAGCGTTCGTCGCACTGCGCTTGCGTCCAGGTCATGCCCATGTGGATGTCGGCGCCGGTCGTGCCCCAGCCGATGGTCGGCCTGTCGTTCGGCGTCGGCAGATAGGCGGTAAGGCGGCACTGCTCGAAGCTCTTGATCAGGGCGATGCTGGCGGGGCTGGGCGTCATGGGGTTGGGCGATCCGGAGCGGGCTTCTCGGTGAACGCGGTGCCGCCGATGAGGCCGACGGCGCTGAGGCACATGGCGGGCACATAGACGGCAAGCGAACTCAGGAACGCGAACCAGACCGGCGGCTCGACGCCGCGCAACCAGAGCGCCAGGCCGATGGCGGCGGGCAGGAGGATCAGCAGGTTGACGAACAGCATCACCCCAAGCACCCGGCCAATCGCCAGATAGTTGTTATTTGAGCTGCTGAACAGCCCCAGTAGGAGATTCATGGGTTGTCTCTGCGCGCGGGTGTTCGGTGGGGCGTGTTGCAAGAGCAGAGTGCGTCCTTCGAGACGCCCTACGGGCTCCGCAGGATGACGAGTATTTTGGGCTGCATATTCTTCGTCATGGTGAGGAGCGACGTCTTCGTCGCGTCTCGAACCACGCACAGGTGTTGTTACTGCCCGGGTGACGCGCGACCCGCTAACGCCCCTCGATCCGCCGGGGGAACAGCAGGCGCTGGCTCCAGGCGACGATGGGGCGTTCGGCGGCGTAGTGGAGGATCAGGCCGCCCAGGGTGGCGATCAGGAAGGTCGCGGCGATGAGGACCGCGTCAGGCAGGCCGCGCGCGTGGCGGCTGGCCAGGCCCAGGATCGCCGACACGAAGGCGGTGTGGGTCAGGTAGATGCAGTAGGAGGCGTCGCCCAGGCGGCGGCCGAGGTCGCCGATGAGCCCGGTTGGCGGCCACGCCGCACAGGCGGCGGCCAGAGTGGCGCAGCAAACCAGGCCGAGGACGATCACCTGCCAGGGGACGTCCCGCTGGTAGGCCATCGCCCAGGCCAGGGCGAAGACGGCGGCGACGCCGGCGACGGTGGCGGGCGCGGCCCAGGCGGCGGAGGGCCAGGTCTCGCGGCGGCGCACATAGATCAGGCCGAGCACGACACCAAGGCCGAACAACAGGTCGATGGGGTTGAACAGGAAGAAGGCGATGTCGGGACCGAGGCCAACGTAGGGTCCGAACAGGCGCTGGAACGCCGCCCAGGCCAGCGGCGCCAGGGCCCAGGCCGCGAGCAGCCAGCGGCGGCCCGACAGGAAGGTCAGGGCGAAGACGCCGTAGAACAGGACCTCGTGCCGCAGGGTCCAGACCGGGCTGGGCGCGACGACTCCGAATGGCCAGATCACCGCGGCGCGGACATATTCGAGCACCGGGAAAGTGCCCCGGCCGCCGACGCGCAGCAGCGCGTAGCCGACGATCACCACCCACAGGAACGGCACGATGCGGGCAAACCGGCGCTTGAAGAACACCCACGCGCCCAGGGTCGGCGCCCAGCCCGCGTCCACCGCGATGTAGACGATGATGAAGCCAGAGAGGGTGAAGAACAGATCCACCCCCACCGCCCCGGTTTCGAGCACGGCGCCGAAGGGGTGGCGGCCGTAATATTTGGCTTCGCTCATCATGGAGCTGACGTGGTCGAGCACGACCATGAGCGCGGCCAGCCCGCGAACGTACTGGATGCCGGCGAGCTCGTGCCGGCTGGCCGGCTTGAGTTCGAAAACGGCCCTGATGCGCTGGACGAGGCTCAATTCACCGCCGGAAGATGATGGCTGACATAGGCGGCGAGCTCACGGTTCCCGGCGGGGCTGGGGTGGTAGTCGTTGTGATAGAGGCCGGCGTTCCACGCTGGATCATCGGCGATACGGATTACGGATAGATTCGCTCGATGCTCGGCCGCCAGTTCGTCTGTCAGTGGCCGAAAGCCATCGAGATGTTTGACGACATCATTCTGTACCGGCAGCTCGATGAAGATCACCTGACCACGGTAGGTCGTCAAAAACCGGTGCAAGGCGTCATGCCACTTAGCGGTTGACTCGGCGGATGGAGGAGGATCGTCCGAGCGGGGATCTGGCCGGTAGAAATACTTCCCAACAAGATAGATGCTCGCGAACCACGGGTAATGTGTTGGGTGAGCGAACTCGTCATCCCAGCTGTGAGCCGGACCAAAGTCTCCCCGGACCGACTTTATCGGTCTGCTTCATGAAGCTGATGCTGCCCTCCGTCTCGCTGTCGCCGATGATCAGGCTTCCAACCGGCCGGAATGGCGCGGCGACGCCCATGCCATGCTCATTGTAGACCCAGTCATTGCGCCACAAGAGCGCGCCTCGTTGGTTCGGCGCAGAATGATATTGGTCGGCCGCATCCTGAACATAGACCGGAAAGCCGGTCGCGCCCACGATCCGCAGAGTGAGCTCTCCGGCGAGCAACAGCCCCGTGAGGGCTATGACGCCAATCCATAACGTTCGCATGCCAGTCCCCGCCTCGTTGCAACGCTAGGCGACGACGGGCGGCAACGCCAGTGGGCGCGGTTCATATCAGTAAGGAAGCCAGGTATTTGTCGAAACATTGCACTTGGCTGCCGTGGCCCTGCTGAGCGTTCCAGGACTGGTATTCACAGCGACCGAGCCGGAAGTCGTGGTCAATGTCAGCGCGGTGATCGTGGTCGTCGTCGTGATATGCGCGACCTTTCCCGGATAATTCGAGTTGCAACTCGGCAGCTGGATTGTCAGCGCCGCTAGGCCACCACTGATATTGAGGTCCAGCGTGTCTCCGGTATCGGGGATAATGACGGTGGAACCAGAGGTCGCAGTCGTGTTGTAGACCGAACCTTGGTCCGAGAAACCCTCGGTCGTGTACCACATGCCCTTGCCGGTCATCCCGGCCTGGCAATTGGACTGGCCGCCCATTTGCATGCAGATGAAGGTGTTCTGGCTGCCACCGATGGTGATCGTGCCGCTGCCACCAGTAAAGCCGATAATCTGGGTAAGCGCGCCCTGAAAGCCCTGGGCCTGATTATATCCCCAAATCCCCTGACTGCCGCCCAAGGTGATGCTTGAACCGAAGAAGGTCTCGCCATTGAAGGTCACGGTGCCGTTGTATTGGATCGGCGCGGAGAATTGAGCGGACTGGCCGTGGCCGGTCACATGACCGTTTTGAGTCTGGCCGAACAAAGCGTTCGTAAGAGCCGTGGTGGATTTGATGTACGCGGCCACCAGCGCGTCAGCCGCGCCGCTCACATGCAGGAAGTCGGAGATAGTGAAGGCCGCGCCGGTCAGGTGGGTCGCCGCTGTTCCGCCAGTTCCATAGCCTCTTGTGCAGGCGGTGACGCTGTTTCCGCTAACGGCGGAGACGTAGATGTACTCGCTGTCGACCTTGAGGACGCCGGTGGCCACCGTGCCCAACGTGGGCGTCAGGGCGAACGAGCAAGTTGAAGTGCTTGAAATCGCCCCGTTAAGTGTTCCCCTGACGATGATAGCTCTCAGGCTGCGGGGCGGAATGTCGTTGGCGTGATCATAGGCGTCGGCCGGGTCGCTTAGGTTGGCCTGGCTGACCAAATATTCGCGCCAATCGAAGTAGTGGCTGCCGTAGATGCCGGCCAGCGCGGCGTTGTCGGAGACGATGGTGGTGTAGGCGCTCGACCCGCTGGGCTCATATTCTGCATTGACGACGCTGAAGACCAAGTTGTTCGGTGACGCCGCCGTCATGCCGGCGATGTCGCTCTCGATCTGCGATATCTGCGTATTGTTGTTACGGCCAGCGACGATCACCGTCGGCGCGACATTCAAGACAGCGGTATCTGGGGTGAAGACCGATTGCGCGGCGCACGCTTGCGGCGCGGCCGAGAGCAATGACGACACGGTCGGATTGTCGGGGATGAAGTTGTAGGAAACCGAGGTCGACGGCGGCCCGCCAGAGCCCTGGCCTGATAACAGACCGTGGATGCCGCAGACCGTTCCATAGAGGTAGAGAGTGTTGTCGCTGCTCGTGGTGTTGAGGAAGCGGTAGTCCGGGTCCTGGTTGGTCGCCATGCCGCCCATTGACGACAGGGCGACGCCCTGGATCGCAGTGATCGTCGAGTAGCTGTAGTAGATCAGGTTGTTGGAGAAGGTCAGCTGGATCGGCACGCCGCCCTGACGCATGGCGATCTGCGTCGATTTCTGCGACCCGATCCCGAGGTTTATGAAGGTCGTCCCGAACTGGGCCTGCAGCGCCGTGCCGAGGTCGACGCCGGAATAGTCTTCCTCGCCCCGCGCCAAGCTGTCTCCCTGGATAATGCCAGCAATACCGGCGGCGTTGGCGATGGTGAACGCTGGCGGCGGGGAGGACGCGGAAAACCCCGGTGCAGGAGTCAGCATCAGCGCGGACGCCAGAAGAGCAGCAAGCGCCGGGTGGGCGCGCGATAGAAGCGTCATTCCCTCAATCCTCCATAACAGTCACGAACGCCCCGGCGGTCAGGGCGGCGGGGGCGTAGATTTGCAGGCGGCCTTTGAAGGTGGTGCTGCTCCAGGCGCCGCCCTGGGCGGCGGGGGCAGAGCCGCCGCCCAGGGCGAAGACCGAGGCGTTGGTTGGCGCGGCGCCCGAGGCGGCGGTTCCGTCGTCACGGACCACGACGATGGTCGCGCCGGTGCAGTTCTCGACGTCGATATTGGCGCGGGTCGGGTTGGCCGCGCGGGTGGCTGCCACGACATAGCCGTCGTAGACCCCGGCGCCGAAGGCCGCGCCGATGTTGGGGACGGTGGGCGCGCCGGCGCTGAAGTCGCGGCCGGTGGATCCGGCGTTGGGGACCAGCGCCGCCAGCGCCGCGAGCAAGGCTGCACGCTGGACGGTGTCCTCCACATGGTAGGGCGTCACCGAACCATTGCTGTTCAGCTGGACGTCAAGGGTCTGGCTGGACCCCGCGCCATCCTTCACCAGAAGGGTCGTGTCGGTCATCGGCGTCAAACTCCAAGGGCCAGGAGGCCGCTCTGGTTGGGGTTGGAGAAATCGAGTTGGGCCGCGCGCAGGGCGGCGATGATCAGCACCAGGGCGACCATGGCCGCCTGGACATTGGTCGCGCCGAGGGCGGTCTGACTGTCGTCATAAGTGACGGTCGAAGCCACGCCTGGTCCGGCGGGGCCTTGTGGACCTATGGGCCCGCGCGGGCCGCTGGGCGCGCGGATGACGGAGGTCGGGCCCTCCTCCCCAATCAGCCAGGTCATGCCAGGCCCTCGGCGATACGGGCGTGGCCGAGCAGCAGCGTCTGGATGTCGCCGGCGGGATAGGTGACGATCAGGTCCCAGTCGTAGAGGCCGGGCGCGAGAGCGGAAACTACCGCGACCGGCGCGGTGATGGCGATCTCGTTGGGCAGGGTCAGCGTCAGCATGCCGTTGTCGGTGGTGAATTCGGTAGCATTGGCGGGTTGGCCGGCGAGGCGAAGACCGAGCTTGGCCGAGGCGCCGGTGAAGTCCTCCGGCTGGCCGGGGCCGCCGGCGAAGAAGCGGAACGGCTCCTCATTCCAGTCGGCGTTGGTGTAGGCGACCAGCACGCGCGGCAGCGTGGCGGCTTCGGGCATGGTGAAGCTCCTGGGCGGATGGGTGTTTGGAGGGGGTTAACCGGTGGCGCGCACCTGGGGCGCCGCCTTCGATTTCACAACGAAGCACACGAAGGAAGGGATTCACCGCAAAGTCGCGAAGGACGCTAAGGCGGGCTTCGCCCGCATTTAGACCTTCGAGATCCGTGCCGACTGAGCGCGCTTCGCGCCTTCTTTGCGTCTTAGCGCCTTGGCGTTGAATCTACCGAAACACCGGCCCTTCGTGTGCTTCGTGGTTAAATCCTTAAGGGTGCTACGTCCGGGCAATGATGACCACTGACGCCGACCGTTCGGGGTCGCTCGCGTCGCCGGTGGTTCCGGTGGCGTTGGTGGTCCCGCCGCTGGCGGTTCCGCCGGCGCCGGGAGTGGTGAGGGTGGCGTCGGCGCCCGATGAGGCGGTCAGGGACGGACTGGTCACGGTGGCGTTTCCGCCGCCGGGGGCGACCAGGGTTCCGGCGATGGTGGTCGCGCCGGCGGTCACGGCCAGACCGGCATAGGTCGCGACGCCGCCGGCGCCGCCAGATTGGACCAGGGTCTCCATGCCTTCCGGGCGAATGTAGCGGTTGGTTCCATCGGCGCCAGTGAGAACGATATCGACGTGGGCCAGCAGGTAGCCGGACGGGATCCTGTAGGAGAAGGCGCCCGGCGTCGAACTGGAGAACAGGATCGTTCCGTCGGTGGTTGAGGTCGTTGGAACACCCACCGCGAGCCCGGTAGCGATCGTAGCGATGGCGGTGATCACGCCGTTCACCAGATAGGCGACGCCGACGTCATAATCGGCGCCCGCGGTGATGGAGGTGATGTCCAGAACCGTGGTGTTGATCGGGTGCTGGCCGGCGCTGATCCAGGCGCTGGTTCCGGTGACGCGATAGTAGAAGATCACCGCGGTGGCGGACGGGTTGTCGCTGGCGCCGGTGATCCGCAACGCCGGGGTTGAGACGCCGGCGTTGGCCAGGGTCACGGCGCTGGCGGTCCAGGCCGAACCCGGCGCGGCGCCGGCCGCGGGAATCGGCACGATCGGGTAGGCGATGCAGTCGGCGAGGCTGACTTCCGCCTGGCCGAACGGATTGAAGGACTGGAACTTCACATAGATCGTCTGGCCGACGTTGGTGGCGAGATAGGGAAACTGGAACACCGCGCTATCCAGGCGGACAAAGGGATCGCCGGCGGGGTGGTCGGCGATGGGCGTGTTGAGATAGCCACGGCGGATGTAGGTCCCCAGCGCATAGCGACTGGGATTGGTTAGAGTCGCGGCCTCGTAGGCGATCAGCTCGCCATCCACCAGGCACATTGTGGCGCCGTTGTCGGCGGCGCTCGGTGACGCGCCGGTGAGGACGCCTTCACTGGCGCCGAGATCGACGGAGAGCGTATCTGTCGTGTCAGGGTCGGTGTGGGCCGGAAAGTCGGAGGTGAGGAGGCCGTAGCGCGCAGGGCCGTCAATGGTCCCGATCTGCTGGTAGCTGTCGCCGTCCACCGAAACCCAAACGACCGCGCCGCCCCAGTTGGGGCCGCCCGACGCCGCGGCCCAGACCTCGCCCTGCAGGGCCAGGACCGAGGGCGGGTTGAACAGGTACGGCCCGGCGACAGACGCGCCGGTCTGGGCGTAGATCCCGATGGCGATCCCTTGGCGCAACTGGGCCTGGGAGACATTGATCGCGTTCGATCCATCGCCGGTCCAGGTCAGGTTTCCGCTGTCGTCGCAGGCGCTGATCTCGGCGGTGAGCGCGGTGGCCGTGGGGAAGGCCGCGGTCAAGACCACCTGCCAGATTCCGGAGACGAGGGTTGCGGTCAGGGCGGAGGCGACCAGGATCGCATTGCCCGCCACCGCCGCCGGCGCCGTGATGGCGCCGGCGCCGAGGTCGACGGTTATCTGGACGGTGTTTCCGGCGCCGTCGCTCAGGCTCACCTGGGCGATCTTGTGGGCGTTGGCCTGGAGGCAGACGGCGAAGGTGTAGTTCAGGCCTTCGAAGGCGCTGACGGTCTGGGCGATGGCGTGGACGCCGGATGTGGCCGAGGGGACGATGGCGCAGGCGGTGGCCAGGCCATAGGCGTCATTGGCGACCGCGCCGGCGACGGTGCAATTGATTTTTGTCCAGACCGCGTTGGTCTGGTCGCCGCTCCAGAGCAGGAGGTTGGCTTCCACGCCGCCGGGGTCGACGGCCGGATTGGCGACATAGCCGTCGCCGGCCTGCATCTCATAAAGCGGGGTGTGGCCGATGCCGACGGGATAGTCTTCGCAGGTGAAGCTGAGGCCATACTTTTCATCCTGGTCGACCTGGGTGACGCGGACCGGATAGTTGGCGAGGCCCAGGCCTGCGTCGGTAAGCTCAATGATGTCGCCGGGCTCCAGCAGGGCGAACATCCAGCCCAGTTTGAACTTGTACTGGGCGCGAATGTAGAGGGTGCGCTGCAGATAGAGCTGGGCGCTGATGGCCGCGACCGAGGGGTCGCAGATCACGTGGACCGTGGTCGGATCCTGCCGGCGCGCGCCGTACTGGGCGATGTTGGCGGCGTCGGAGGCCAGGGCGATGGCCATGTTGTACTGATTGGTGCGGTCCAGATATTCCAGCTGGACCACGTTGTAGGCGTCGGACTGGTCCTCGATATCCACCTGCAGGGGCGGATCGCCGGGACTGTCGACGATATAGTCGTCGTCGTTCAGCGAGTATATCGGCGTGGACGGGGGCGTGTAGCTCTTGCCGTTTCCGGCGAGCGCCGTATCGCCATAGGGAACGAACTTCAGCACCCCCTCCGACCAGACGCAGGTGGAGTTGGTGGCGAGCAGGACCTCCTTCAGGAAATCCGAGGCGGAGCGTTCCTGGTCGATGACCGGCGAGAGCAACAGGCCCGCGGCCAGGCAATAGTCCTGGTAGGCGGTGAGGTCGCCGAGCAGGCCGGACGCGGGCCAGAGCGGCACGCCGGTGCGCGGGTTTTCGAAGAAGTCGGCGACGACCAGGGAGGGATCGGCGTCCTTGCCGGTGGCGGTGGCGATCGGGCCGAAGCCGGTGGTGCGGGTGACCTCGAAGGAATTGTTGGGCGGGCTGGCGTCGTCGTCCAGGCCGTGGTTGGCGGCATAGGCGATGGCGATGCCCGAGTAGCCGATGGCGTGGTTCGGATGGTTGCTGGAGAGGTAGCTCCAAGGCGCCTGGCCGATGGCGCCGGACTGCATGGCCAGACCGGCCTGCTGCAGCGCCGTCTTCGAATTGTTGGAGTAGGTCTTGCCGTCGACGTAGACGATGTTGATGGAGTCGATGGGGCCTTCGCAGAGCCCCAGGATGATGGTGGCCGAATAGCTGTAGCCGGTGACCCCCGCGCCGCCCTTCCCGCCCCCTTTGCCGTTCTGCGGCTTGGACTTGAAGTCCAGATAGTCGAGCATATTGCAGTTGACGCGGAACTGGCCCCAGCCGAGCGGGATCTGCAGGCCCATGGCCGAGGTCTGGACCTGGATGCCGGCATAGCGGGTGATGACGTTGGAGGCGGTGCGGCCGGCCATGGATCACCTCCCCTTCCAATAGCTGAAGGCCTTTATCGGCCGGCCGAGCAGGTCGGCGTCGCGGTCCACATCGCCCAGCACCACCGCGCCATCCTTGCGGTTGGCGTGCACGATCTGGGGCCAGTCGGTGACGATGGCGCCGTGGCTGAAAGCGCGACCGAACTTGAACAGCAGCACATCGCCAGGCAGGATCTCGGCGGGATCAATCTCGTCGGCGAGGCGGGAGATGACGGCGAGGTAGCGCTCGCCGTCCCGGTGCAGGTGCCAGTCCGGCGGATAATCTCCGGTGTCGAAGGCATCGATCAAGCCGACGTTGGCGTAGACCCCCAGCGCCAGTTGAGCGCAGTCGACGCCTATGCCCTTGAGCCGGCCGCGGTGATGATAGGGCGTGCCGAGCCAGGCGATGGCTTCCGCCACCACCGCGGCGCGCGCGGAAGAGTTGGGCATGTTGCGCCCTCCAGGCGAACGCGTTTCAAACTCGTCGGGACGCCCGGGCGTGGTTCGAAGATTTGTTAAAAATGCCGCTTGCCCCTGCCCCTGGGTCCGGTCCGCAAGCAGGGTGCGTCTGATGGAGAAGTCGGCTTTGCAACAGTGGTTCGGACCTTCCGAGATGGCCAGGCGGCTTGGTGTTTCCGCCAAGGCGCTGCGCATCTACGAACGCCTGAAGCTGGTCCAGCCCCTGCGCTCGTCGGCGGGTTGGCGAGCCTACGGCCCCGAACAGGTCGGGAGGCTGCACCAGATACTCGCCCTCAAGCAGTTCGGGTTCAGTCTCAAGGAAATCGGCCAACTTCTGACGGGCCGGCTCGGCTCGCTGGACGCGGTTCTGGCCCTGCAACAGCAGGTTCTGTCCTCGCGTCGGGCGGAGATGGACCACGCCCTTTCGCTGCTCGCCGCGGCCCGAGCCCACCTCGCGCGGGCCGGCGCGCTCTCCCCGGACGATCTCATCGAACTCACCCAGGAGACAATCGTCATGGACAAGCTGAACGACGACGAATGGGCCGCAACCATGCAGCCCTTGGTCGACAAGCACTATTCACCGGAGGAGCAGGCGGCGCTGAAGGCGCGCAAACTCTCCTCAAGCGACGAGGCCGCCTTCAAGTCGGGATGGGACAGCCTTCTTGCCCGCGCCACGAGGCTCCAGGCCCTGGGAGACCCGGGATCGGACGAAGCCAAAACGCTGGCCCGAGACTGGATGGATCAGGTCCGGCAATTCACCTGCAACGACGCCGAGCTCGAAGCCAAGTCGGCGGCGGTGTGGAAGGAAGCGGTCGGCCAGCCCGAGTTCGCCCGCCGTTCCGGCTTCACGCCTGAGCTGATGGGTTTTGTCGCAGAGGCCTTGCGACGGACGCAGGCTGAAGGATAGCCAGGCCGGTTAGGCGTCGCGGGGCGCGAAGGCCCTCGGCGCCCTCCGACTAATTATTCTCCCCATTTTCTGAGGAGAATAATGCCTCGTTGTCCTCACACTCCATTGCCCGTGATCGCCGGCGGGATGAAGGGCTGGCCGCGGAACCTGGTCAGATTTCCCTGGGCGGCGCAGTCGGCCATGGTGAGCAGGCAGCCTCGGACGGCGGTGAAGGCGTCGCCCGGCGCCGGGGCGAAGGGCAGCGGGAAGGCGACGGTGATCAGGCCGCCGGCGTTGGTGTAGGACTGGATCGCGCGGCTGAGGCCCGCGTTGGCGCCCGAGGTGAAGGTCAGCGTGCCCTTGGCGAAGAAGCCGTCGGCCTCGGTGAGGCTGGTTGCGAAGGCCGTTGTGCTGGCGCCGCCGGCGACCGTGCCCGAGACGTTGACGGGAGTCAGGCCGCAGTCGGCGTCGTAGTGCTGGTTCAGACAGCCGGCTTGGAACACGTCCGGGCCCATGTTGACGTTGAGCAGCACAGTCCAGGCCGAGACCGTCATGCTGAACTTGGCGCGGGAGATGTCCTTCAACTCGGTGACACGGCCGGAGAAGTCGATGGTCGCGCCGACGATCGAATACGGGAACGCCCAGCTTTCGAGAAAGCCGCGATAGAGGATGACGGTGGCGCCGTCGAAGCCCCGGCCCTGGGCGAACGGGATCAGCGGGGCGCCGTTGATGAGGTCGGCGGGCGTCGCGGAGATGCTGACGTCTAGGGTGGCGACCTCGACGCCAAGCTTGGTGGATATCTTGCCGCGATCGATGCCCGGGCCAGGCAGATAGGCTTCGCCGGCAAAGGTCAGAGGCGCGCTGACGCCGGCGCCATGCCAGCGGATCACCGCGCCGCCGTTCAGGGTGATCGCCCACAGGTCGACCATCTGGAAATCGTCGCCGCCGTTCAGCAGCGCCAGGGTCGCGCCGGATGTTCCGTTGTCGATGGGGGTCTTCATGGGAGTCCTTGTATGCGCTACCGCGCTTCGCGCTGCTTGAGCGCTAGGTGTGCGCTACCGCGCTTCGCGCTGCTTGAGCGCTAGGTGTGCGCTACCGCGCTTCGCGCTGCTTGAGCGCTAGGTGTGCGCTACCGCGCTTCGCGCTGCTTGAGCGCTAGGGACGCAGGCTGGTGAACTTGAGGCTCTTGCCGGACCAGAGCTGGCTGACCAGCTGCTCGAAGCTGAGCGCGTCCTCAAGGAACCGACAACCGAAATAGAAGTATCCGGACCAGGTCAGGGCGTGGCCGGCGGCGGGCGCGGCGTCGAAGACGACCTGGCCGTTGGGCTCCTGAGTGTAGGCGCCGGCCGGCGAGCCATTGTCGAACAGGGTCGGCTGATAGACGGCGTAGACTGGCTCGGTGAAGCTGCCCAACTGTCGCTGCAGCTGGAAGGTCTTGGTCGAGCCGTCGCCGGTTCCGAAACTGGCGGGCGTGGCGGATGGGACCTGACAGTCGGTGGGATCCACGAACAGGAAGGTCCCGTACTGGCCCTGCAGGACGTTGAAAATCTCCCAGAGGATGGCGAGTTCGTCGGTGAGCGGCCGGTGGCGGATGACCTCGTACTGCAGCTCGAACTGCCACAGGGGAGAGGGCCAATAGGCGGTGCGGCGCTCGCGGCCGGAGGCGGTGCGAACGACCTCGGTCGACCATTTCGGCGCCTTGGTCACGGCGACCGACTGGCCTGGCAGGTAAGGCAGCACGGGCAGACCCGCCGCCCCTCCCCAGACACCCGCGTCGGGGGCTGAGGTGGTCTTCAGATAGGCGCCGGCGCTGTCGCCGGGCTCCAGCTGGACCTGGGAGACGAAGAAGGCCTCGGCGCCATCGCCAGTCCAGTAGGCGTTTCCGGAATTGTCGCAGGCGCCGAAGATGGCGCCGATGGAGACCATGGCGGGGTTGGTGAACCGCGCCGTCAGCACCGCGCGCCAGAGGCCGGCGACCGGCGTCGGCTCGAGCGACGCCGAATAGAGGACGGCGTTGGCGCCGGTGAGGCTGGCCGCAAGGACAACGCCGGCGTTGAGGTCGACGTAAAGATTGGCCGATGTGGACAGCCAGTCGGTGAGCTGCAGCAGCACGCAGTTGTGCGCGCTCTTCTGCAGATAGGCCGAGAAGGTGTAGGCGACGCCGGGCTTCGCGGCGGAGGCCTCCCACACCTCGTGCTGGCCCAGGACCGTGTTGGTCGCCACCGCGCAGGCGGTCGGCTGGCCGTCGATGTCGTTGGCCGCCGCGCCAACTACCGTGGCGTTGAACTTCTGCCAGGCCACGTTGGTCTGGTCGCCCGACCACGACAGCATGTTGCCGCGCGGCAGGCCGGCCAGCACCGAGGATGGATAGTAGGGAGCGATCGGCAAGGGCTACTCCTTGGCGCGGATCATCAGGTGAACTTGGCGCCCTTGCGGGTCTGGGCGGCGAGGGTCTTGGTCAGCTTGTCGCCGTGCTGGTCGAACCAGCGCTGCAGGCTGGGGCCGTCGGACCCGGCGCCCATGTGCATGTGCAGGTGAGTGTCGCCGCCGGTGTCATTGGCGCCGCCGCCGCCGTTCGCGCCCGAGGGCGAGAAGCTGTTCAGCACATCGCGCAGCGGGTTCGCGAAGCGGGCGGGCAGCACCATTTCCTCCTGGTGCAGCTGGGTCAGCGGGTTGACGCCGGTGGGGATGTCGAACCCGCCCTCGGCGCTGGAGACCAGGCCCTTGAAGTCGAGCACTGCCGCCAGCGCGGCGCCGGCGAGCACAGGCGCGACGAACGGGCCCGCCGGCCCGAACGAGGTGGCGACGTCAGCATAGACGCCGGCCGCGGCCTTGCCGGCGGAGGTTCCGATGCTGAGCATGGCGGATTGGCCCTCCGCCGCCGTGCTGGCGGTCGCCCCGCCCGTGGCGGCGGCTGTGCGCAGGGAGACGCCCTGGAGGGTCTGGGTGGTCTTGGCCTGTTCGATCAGCGCGGCGCGCGCGGCGCTCTGCAGACCGAGGGCGTCCAGGGTCGCCTGGCCGGCCTGGGTGGCCATGAGCTGCATGGACTCGCCGGTGATCCAGGCCTCGACCTTTTTGTCGACCACGCCGTCGACGAAGTCGGTGAGGATCTTGTTGCCCGTGGCGCTCATCACCTTGGCGAACGACTCGTGACCCTCCGCCATCTTGATCAGGCCGGAGGAGAAGGTCTGGGTGACGCCGGTGACCGAGCGGTTCCAGGACTGCTCGAACTTGGTCGCCGCCTTGTCGGCCGAGACCGAGGCGCTGTTGCTGAACTGGGCGACCTGAGCGGAGAGCTGCTGGAGCGAGCGGGACGCGTCGCCGAAGGCGCCGGTCAAGTTCGACGTATCGGCGCTGAACGTGATCTGGACGTCGGAGTCGCTCATGTGCGGGATCCGCCTGAGAAGCTGGAGAGAAGCTCGGCCAGGTCATCGCCGGCGAGCGCCTGGCCGCGGGGGCGGGTGAGGCCCAGGTAGGCGGCGACGGCCATGTGGACGGGCGGCCCGAACTCGCGCCAATGCCGGTGCATGGCGAAGTAGCGGCCCAGGCCCCAGGACGCCTCGATCACATCCCAGTCGCCGCATCCGCCGGCGACGAGTTCGGCGATGAGGCCGTCGAAATCGCCGTCGAAGGCATCGCCGCCTCCGCCGACGGCGCCGGCTCCCCCGCAAGGCCGATCTCGGCCATCAGGGCGTTCATGAAGGGCGTGAGGCCCGGCATCTCGGCGGGGGTCAGCCGCTGTTCGAGGTCGTCGACAGTGAGGTCGCGGCCTGTCGCGCCGACAGAGATGACGCCGAGAATGGCGTCCACGCCGGCCATGGGGTCGGCGTTGCCCTGCATGGCGGCGATGTAGCGCCAGGCGGCTTTCAGAGTCTTGAAGTTGGGCAAGGCGACCTCGATCGCCTCGCCGCCGATGGTTGCGGTCGCCATGGGTGCTCCGAGTTTTGGGGATGCGAAATCCTTGGGCTTCGACAGGCTCAGCCTGAGGATTTCTAATGAAGGGTCAGGTATGCCGCCGGCGTTTCATTCGACCTCAGGCTGAGCTTGTCGAAGCCCGAGGTCGCTCACCGTCAGCCGGTCATCGTCCAAGAGAAAACATTCCCCGTTCCGTCGTCCTGGGCGGACATGTCCAGGGACGGGAGGCTGAAGTCGTCGAGTTTCAGCGGCAGGCCGAGCTTGGACGCCTGGACGGCGGGGAAGGTCAGGGAGATGGACTTGCCCTTGAACTGGTTGACCAGCTGCAGCGAGAAGATTGGGCCGGAGCCGATCAGGGTGTTGACGCCGGCGATGGTGGTTCCGGTGGAGGCGGAGCTGTAGGTGTAGTTCAGCTTGATCAGCCCGCCGGTGTCGGCGGCGGCGAAGGTGTAGACGCCGGTGGTGGTGTTCACCGCGTACTGGCCGGTGGCCGGCGCGGCGGCGACGCGGGTGAGGAACCGGCCGAGGGTGATGGAATAGACGCCGAGGTCGGCCTTGAAGGTCGCGCCATTGGCCGCGGTCACCTGGTAGGGCGAGCCGGGGATGGCGGCGGATTCCGAGATCGAGTTCAGCACCTCGCCTGTCGAGGTGGTCTGGCCGAAATAGATCTGGTTGAACAGGTTCGGATCGAATCGGCCGACAGCGGCCTTGATGTCGATCTTGCCCTTGCCCCTCGCCTGCTCCAAGGCGAACTGGCTCTGGCCGTAGAGGGCCTTCAGGTCGAAGCTGAAGTCGACGGCGGTGTCCTGCACCGCGCCGAACATGACCGGCGTCGGGTTCGCGCCGGAAGGAATGCCGAACAGATAGCCGGCGCCGAAGACGGACTGGACCAAATCAAAGCTCCTTCATGATGGCGGCCGCCAGGTGCTGGAGGCTCTGCTCCAGGTGGTTCCAGCATTCGGTGACCCGCGCGATCGGGCCGCCGGCGATGAGGTCGTCGCGCCAGGCGCGGATGGCGGAGTCGATGCGGGCTTCGAGGGATTGCGCGGACTCGGGTGCGGAAACCGGAGCGGGCGCAGCCGGAGTGTCATCGGCCATGGGGGCCTCCTGTTTCTTCGACAATTTTTTGTGGTCCAAAACCCAGATCAGTGCTGCACCACAAAACTGGCGCGGACGTGAAGGACCTTGGGATCCCTTTTGGCAATCTCAGCCAACTAACGCCGATTGCGGCGATCCGTTGGCTGGAGCGCTAGGGAGAACTCAGAAAGTCTGCGAGCTAATTCATCAACAGACTTGGAGGGGCCTTGAGGGTCTTGAAAAGGGGGTCACGCTGTTCAGTCAGATGAACCACTTCCTGGACAAACTCATGGGATGTGAGTAAACCATCGGCTGATTTAATACCCGCGTCAGTGCGTTCCAGCGTGTCTTCATACTGATTAATTGCGCGCTTATCGGATGCAGGAGCCACACTTCTCACGGCGTCCAACGCAGACCTTTGCTTTAATAGATTGTCCCTTATAGCCGAGCGCGTTTTTGCCGTTAGATGCCCTGCTCGCTCATCTGCCACAAAACGCTGGACCAAGGGGTCTAGCGCCTCCGACGACTGGATGAACTTATCTACTTGTGCGGCGCGCTCAGAGCGCACCGCTTGGTACTGCGCGCTATAGAGGCCGACGCCGAGCGTAACCGCCGCAGTGAAAAGCGTCGCAGTTATAAAGCTTCCAACCATTAGGGCGCGACTCGCTGGTTGGCTGCCGGTAGTCATGTTCGCCACGGTCACAGCGGGGCGGCGTCCGGAATGACTTTAATTGATGTCGAAAGACCACTGGCTCCGTGGGCGTCGCGTACCCCCACACAGAGCTCATTCCACGTGTCCAAGTCCATCATTTTAATAGCGTTCACGGCCTGCTCCTGAACCTCTAGCGCGCACGGGTCACCGCCGGCAACCGCGCTATTCGTTACATGGAAGTCCTCTGGTTTCGAGCCAGCGGGCGCACTGAGAGCTATCGCTAAAAGAACCGCAGCAACCAACGGGGTCACCCTGCTGCTAAACAGCCTCAGGTCGCCCGGTGAATTGATGTTCGAGGCCAACTCCGGAATCAGGTCGCGACGACCGGACAATAGGGCCAAGGCGGCACGAAAGTCAATATCTGTCTGCGGGGAGCCACCATCAAGCGCCGCCAAGACGCCAGAAACATAATTTAGAAATGCCTGAATATTGTAATCGTCGAGAGTACTGAAGTCTGCTTTTGTGGTCTTTAGACGCGCACTATACGTATCACCTATCGAGTATTGATCGAACGCCGCTTCTAATACCTCCCAACGCAAGCTTCGCTCTATCGCCATTAGTGGGGTGGGCTTTTGGAGGCGGTCTCTTAGAGGACCCGAGAAGCGCGCCTTCGATCGCCGCCCGATCCAGCGCACCCGACGTGCCGGTATCTGCTCGCCACGGTAAAGCTCGCCGCCAATGAGGGTCGGCGGTCCAACCAGCTCTCCAATAAGGGTGTCACTGAAATAGCCCGGTCCGGGCACGACGATAATCGTGCCGTTTGGAAGGTCGAAATAGAGCCGCTCGATAGCTGCAACATATCGACCGATCCGGCGGCCATTCGCGGCACCAATATAATCCTGTGGATCTCGCGAGGGAGCCACTCCTGGCTCACCGCGCTGATGCCATTCCTGCAGCATCATCGATCGCACGACCGCCTCCCGCAAGGCTTGCCGCTTCGGTTTAGGCGCCGAGAAGTCCAGGCGCAAATCGGGAAAGTCGAGAAAGACGACGCTCCTGTGCAGAAACGTCTCGTAGAACGAGAACTTCTCGCCTGGGCGAATGATATAGATGTCTTCCGCAGCGCCCAAAAACCGGGTCGCGATATCAAGATTTAGCGAAGCCACGCCCATCCCCAACGTCACCGATACATATCGATACACGCTGTTGGCGAATTAGCCTAGCAGGCCTCATCGGACGGTGGGTCAACTCTCTTGCCTATGAGCACAGTGGTTGGAACCGTTACGGCCCCACAATCTGGATCGGCACGACGATCAGCGCCTGGCCGTCAAGATCGCCTGAGTCCTTGAACACCTTGCCGGAGATGAAGGCGTGGTGGACCAGGCCGCCTAGGGTTTGGGCGTGGTCGGGGTCGTCGGACGGAAACAGCGCCTCGATGGCGTCGAGGATCTGGTTGGTTTCACTGGCGGGGGCCGCATCCGGGTCCTTGCCGGCGTCGTGGTAGATCAGCCAGCTGGCGCCGAAGACGCGTTTGGGCGGCAGGCCGGTGACTTCGGTGATGGTCTCGTCGTGCTCGGCCTGGCAGAGGGCCGGTTGGCCGGGCAGGTCGCTCCAGAGCTTCACCCGGCGCGCGCGGTGCAGGAAGCTGCGCGGCGGGGCGCCCCAGGTCAGGCCGTCGGTGAGGGCGAACAGGGCCTCGAAGATGGCTTCGCGAGAGGTCATGGGGCGGTTCCGTTGAGGGCGTCGAGGGCCGTGGCGGTGAACTCAGCGATGATCTGATCGCCCATGTCGGCCAGCGCCGAGCGCAGGTAGGACCTGGCCGGGATTTGCGAGCCGGGATGGTGGACGATCTTGGCGAAGACCGGAGCGCCGTGGACGAGGAACGCCAGGGCCTTGGCCTTGTCGGGGACGATGTCGTGCGGGGCGGTGTGGCCGCCGTATTCCTGGATCGCGGCGTACTTGAGGTCGCTGGAGGAGAAGACGCGGGCGATGACTTGGCCGGCAGCGTCGTCGACCTCGGCGGCGATCGAGGCCTTCAGGGCGCCGGTGCGGGATTGCAGGACCTGGCCGGAGAGTTTGTCGTCGGCGACATGCGCGCGCAGGCGTTCGGCGAGGCCGGCGGCTTTGGCGGCCAGGGCGGATTGGATGGCGGCGGGGGCGGAGGCGAGGCGGTTCTGGAGATTGTCGGCGTTGGTGATTTGGACGGTGAGCACTGGCAATTACTCCCGCTCATCCCCGCGAAGGCGGGGACCCAGGGCTACGAACTCGGTCTTTCCGCCGAACTTTTTAAGTGGCAGCGGACCAAGGGGCGCCCAGTCGCCTGGGTCCCCGCCTTCGCGGGGATGAGCGCTGTAAAAATTGCGATCTATACCGGCGCCAGCGCCTTGTACGGCGCCAGCATCGTCTTGATCGAGGCGTTCATGTCCGCCGGCGAAAACGCGGTGGTTTCCTGGCCGCCGAGGGTCTTGCTGGTCTGGCCGATGTGGTCGCGGCGGCGGAAGGCTTCGCCGGCGAGTTCTATGGTCGCCTGCTCCACCGCCGGCGGGGCCGTGGCGTAGCCGGCGGTGTAGCTGACGACCACGCGGGACCGGTACGGGAAGATCTCCCCCACCAGCGACAGGCGGGCGCCGTCGAACAGGTAGCCGGGCGAACCGGTCACCGGATTGGCCTGCGTCGTCACCGTGCGGCCGGCGAAACTCACCGACTGCACGGAGACGATCGGGGCCTGGCGCAGCATCATCCAACCCGCGCCGGTCCCGTCGTAGACCTCGGTGTAGACGGCGGTAAGAACTTCCCGCCCGAGGTAGTCGACCACCATGGCCGAGGCCGAGGTGATCAGCCGGGCCAGCAGGGCGTCGCTAGGCCCGGCGTCGCAGGGGACGCCCAGCCAGGCCTTGAGATTGGCCAGGCTGGTGAGGTCGGAGGGGTTCATGTGCGCCCTGCCCTAGCCGGCGGCGATGTTGGTGATCGCGGCCATGGCGAAGGGGGCGTAGACGACAAGCGTCTCTTCGGCATAGACGCCGACCATCTGCGCCCGGGTCGTGACCGGCCAGTCGACCTGGTAGTAGTCGCGGCGGACCTTGACCTCGGCGACGTTGGGCACCTCGTTGGACTGATACTGCAGCGGCAGATCCTGGGCGTAGGCCAGCACCGTGCCGGGGGGCACGAAGGGGTGGATCTTGATCGGGATTTTCATCCCGCCGTTCAGGAACGGATTGAAGTAGAAGTCGATGGCCGCGCCGGCGGTCATCCGCACCTCGCCCGCCTCCGGGTTCTGGAAGTATTGCAGCAGGGGCGCGGAGCCCGCGGACAGCACCTTGGCGGCGATGTCCTTCAGCTGCTGACTGTTGACCCACAGCACCGTGGGCGAGACCTGATAGGCGTCCCACAGGCCCTGCAGCATGGTGTCGATCTCCTCCACCGAGCCGTGGCCCGACGAGGTGAGCGTCGTGCCGGTTCCGGCGACGCCGGTGGCCAGGGTGTTGACGTAGGCGCCGTTCGACCCGGCGTTGAACGCGGTGGTCAACAGACCGTCGAAGCCGGTGGCGTTGGTGGAGCAGTCGGCGGTGATCGCCGTGGCCGCCTGGCGGCTGGAGGCCAGGGGCGCGGAGATCGTCACGCTGTTGATGCCGGTGATGGCTTGCAACGTCTCAGACCCCGCGGTCCCGACATACCAGGCGTAGGCGACCGCGCCCTGGACCGGGGCGACCGTGGCGGCCAGGGTCTGGCCGAGGGTGACCGCCTGGGTGGCGTTGGAGGACTTGTTGGACGAGCCGCCGTTGACGGTGAAGGTCTTGCCGTCGGCGCCGGTGATGGTCTTCGACGTGGCGACGCCGTTGGTGAGGCTGGAGTTGCGGTAGCCCTCCAGCGTCAGGGCGACGACGATCACCGAATAGGTGGCCGACGGCAAGGTGGCGCCCGTGCCGGAGGCGGCGGGGACCGGGGTCGGCGGGGCGCCCAGCTGCAGCGAGGCGTTGCCGGCCAGGACCGCCATCTCCTCCTTGAGCATCATCTTCTGCAGCAGGCGCGTGGTCATGGTGGCCTGGATGTCTTCAAAGGTGCGGCCGGCGCTGATGGCTTCCCAGGTCGCCTGGTCTTCCTCGCCGAGGGTGGCGTAGGCGGCCGAGCGGGACTGGGTGACATAGCTCATCTGGCCGGCGCGCTGGCCTTCCGGCACCCAGCCGGTGGCGTCGAAGCCGGAGCCCACCAAGCCGGTTATGGCCTTCCAGTTGGTGGCCGTACCGACGCCGCCGGTGCGGGGCAGGCTTTTGATCAGCGGCGCGTTGAACGGATAGAGGTTTTTCGCCGGAGCCTGCAGGTCGTAGGCGACCAGGCCGGCGCCAGTGGTGATGGCCTTTTCGATCTGGTTCGGATTGGCGCCGGCCATGGCCAGGACGTGCCGGGCGATGTCTTCGGAGGGCGCGGAGAGGGAATCGACGACCGCCTTGCGGAGATCGTCGCGATTGACGAGTGCGTTCATGGAGGGCCTCCAGGGGTGGGGCTGTAGGGGTGTTTGGGGGTGGTGAAGGAAGAAGGATTCACCACGAAGCACACGAAGGGCACGAAGGGGCCGGTGCGGTTGAGGGCTGGGTTTGAAACGCCAAGGCGCGAAGGATGCTAAGGCGGGCAGAGCCCGCGCGATGATCACGAGCGGCCAGTGGGTAGGGATGTTTGCGCTACGCGCCTTTTTCCTTCGCGTTCTTCGCGCCTTAGCGTCGAACCTTCTTCTTCGTGCTCTTCGTGTGCTCCGTGGTGAAATTAGGCGGGTTGGGGGATCAGCGGCCGACAGCTATCGGTCTGCGCAGCGCGGCCATGAGTTCGAGGCGGCCGCGGTCTTCGGCGGGAAGGCTGTCGAGGTATTTCTTCAGGTCTTCGGGGTTGGGCGACGGATCGCCGGGGTTGGCGTCTTCGGCCTTGCCGATGGCGCGGGCGGCGCCGGCGAGGGCCTTGGGCGGAGCGGGCATGCCGGCGAGGTCGTCGAGGCGTTTTTGCAGGAGGTCGATGGTGGACCAGAGGGCGTCGACATCCGGCGAGGCGGCGCGGAGGACCTTCTCGCCCTCGCTGCCGGCGACCATATCATCGCCGCATTGGGCGCCCAGGGCGCAGAGGTGGTCGTGGGCGGCTTGGATGTGCTCCAGGTCGGCGGCGGAGTTGCGGGCGCCGAGCTTGTCGAAATCTTCGCCGGGGGCGATCACCTCGAAGGCGGGCTCGGCGGGCGGAGACTTGTCCTCGACGATCGGCGCGGCCTGCGTCAGCGCATCGCGGGCCTTGACCACATAGTCGGTGTAGCGCCCTCGCCTGCCGGCCGCGGCGGCCAGTTCGATGGCCTTGGCGATGACTTCGGTGTTCGTGGGAGCAGCGGGCGGCTCAGTCTGGTCGGCCTTCCACATGTCGATCACCGCTTCGGGATTGCAGGGCCGGTCGACCAGGCTGATCTCGTTGAGCTTCAGCTTGGTGATCACCTTGCGGTCGGCAGGATCGCGCGACAGCACCCGGCCGCCGATGGAGAAGCCCTTGTAAACGCCGAGCTGGACCTTCTTGACGGCCACAGGATCGACCACGTGGGCGGCGATACGGGTCGCGCCATCCTCGCCGACCTCGGCGCTGAGGGTGGCGCCAGCGGCGGTGAGGCCGTGCATCTCGCGCAGGGCGCCGAAACGCATGTAGGCCGGCAGGGCCGCTTTCATGGCGTCGGGCGAGACGGTCTCGTCGGCGTCGTCGACGGCGCCGGTAGAAGCCGTGCCGAACACCTTGATGGTGCCGTCGTCCTGGGCTTCGACCTTGGTGATTTCACCATAAATTCTCATGGCTTGAGACGATCTCCTGACGATGAATTTGAAAGTGCGAGACGAATGGATGAGCGTTCATCGCGGGTACAGGTTGGCGGGGCCAAGCTGGACGCTCGTGGCGAACTCGCTTCGCGCGAGATTTGCTGGTTTAATCAGGTCCTAAAGGCCGCGCCCGGGCGCGGCCGCCCAAGCGGAGACACGCCCCATGAACCGCTACCTCAATCGAATCCTGGCCGGCGCGGCCGTGTGCGGCGCCCTGGCGCTGAGCGGCTCGGTCCTGACGAGCACGGCGCTGGCTCAGCCGGCGCAGCCCTCGGCGCCGCTGAAGCGCTGTTTCTTCGCCCACGACTGGCAGGGCTGGAAAGCGCCCAACACGCACATGATGTATATCCGGGTAGACATGCATCGCATCTATCGGGTGGACTTCTCATCCAGTTGCGACGCCCTGACCTGGCCGGACTCGCACCTGGTCACCACCTTCCACGGCGATGATCAGGTCTGCAATCCGCTGGACCTGGACATCAAGGTGTCGGAAGGCCTGCACGGCTTCGCCGAGCCTTGCATCGTCAGCGGCATCTCCGAGATGACACCGGACGAGGTGGCGGCGATCGCGAAGAAGGATCTGCCGTAAGAGAGCTTCCTGCTCCCGCAAGGGGAGAAGGTTAAGGCGACGACGGCGCCAGGGGATTGGGCGCTTCTCCCACATTCCCTTTCGGCAGCGGCCCCAACCCTCTTCGCGCCCTCACCTCATCCACGGTCGCCGAGCCGTTCCGCAGCGCCAGGTCGTCGATCTGGGCCTGCTGCATGGGGTCGACAACCGGCGCGTCGTTCCAGGCGAATTCCAGGTCGGCGTAGCCGAAATCGTCCTGGATGACGCTGTCGATCAGGCGTTTGGCCCAGCGCTTCAGGGGCTCCAGCCCCTCCTCCAGGCCGCGATCCTGGTCCTGGTCGGCGGTGCCGCGGTTCATTTGACGCACGAAGGCGGTGGGCGGCAGCGAGAAGGCGTAGCAGACCACACGGGCCAGCCATTCGTCGAAGTCGTCCTTGATCGGCGCGTCCTTGAAGGCCTGGTAGCGGGTGCCGGAGGGGACCCAGAGCAGCTTGGCCTGCTCGGCGGTGACGCCGGAGAGTTTGGAATCGAGCCACAGCTGCATGTCGCGCAGCTGATCGGCGGTCCAGGAGTCGAGGCCGGTAAGCAGGCCGGCAGGCAGGTTGCTCTCGGTGAAATAGGCCAGCTGGGCGGCCTGGCGGCGCAGGACGGTGTTGATGGTGACGATGATCTGCTCGACCGGGCCAAAGCCGTAGTTGTGGTTCGGGCGCGGATTGCGCGGGGCGTAGATCAGGTCGGCGTTGGTGAGGTTGGCCCAGGCCACGCCCTTGATCACCTGCTGATAGGCGATGTCGGTCGGGCCGGTGGGGCGCCGGCCGGTGTCGTCGACCATGGGGTGGATGGTCTCGCCCGGGATGACGTCCAGGCCGATCAGGCCGCCGGCGCGGTTGCGGCGCCGCTCGATGGCCGGGGCGTCGAGGGCGAGGAGATCCTCCAGCAGCAGCCGCAGCCAGGTGGCGAACGGGGTGACGCCATCGGGCCGGCGCCAGAAGGCGGTCTGGGCGGCCAGGCGCGGATCTGTGGGATCGACCCAGGCGCCCTTGGCCGGTTGGATGATCCAGTCCAGGCGCTCGATCTGGTCCTTGCGGGTCTCGATGGCGAGGCGGACCAGTTCGACATTGGCGAAGGCGCGGAGCTGGCGGAAACCGAAGGGCTCGTAGGCGCGGGGCTGGATCGCGCTGTTGATCGACAGCGGGAAGTCGAAGGCGCGAACGGGCTCCTGCGCGATGGGCGCCAACGGCTCGCCGGGAGAGAAGACGTCCCAGTTCGGCGAGTATGGGCCGTTCATGGGTGAGCCGGTGACGCGGTAGCTCAGGGAGGTGCGGAGACCGCCGGGTGGGGGCATAGGTGGGCTCCGGGCAATGGTTTGTCAGCCGCGGTTTGCCAGCTGTCGGGGCGATGCTAAGCGTCAGGTACAGGAACGCGTTGGACGTTCAGACAAAAAGGGCAGGTCATGGACGAGCTACGCGGCAAGGTCGCCTTCATCACCGGCGGCGCCAGCGGCATCGGCCTGGCGATGGCCGAGGCTTTCGGCCGCAAAGGCATGAGCGTCATGCTGGCCGATATCGAGGCCGGCGCCCTGGCCAAGGCGGTCGAGGATCTGCGCGCCAAACAGGTGCGGGTCGAGAGCGTGGTCGCCGATGTGACCAGCCGCACCTCCCTGCAGAAGGCGGCGCTGGAGACCATCGCCAAGTTCGGCAAGGTGCATCTGGTCTGCAACAACGCCGGCGTCGGCGCGGGCGGCCCGTTCGGCCAGGTGGCGGAACGCGACTGGGACTGGGTGGTCGACGTCAATCTGATGGGCGTCGTCTATGGCATGGAGGTGTTCGAACCGCTGATCGCCAGCCATGGCGAGGGCGGCCATTTCGTCAACACAGCCTCCATGGCCGGCATGGTCAGCGCGCCGGGAATGGAGCCCTATACGGCGACCAAATACGCGGTCGTGGGCATGAGCGAAGGCTGGCAGGTACAGCTGGCGCCGAAGAACATCGGCGTTTCGATCCTTTGTCCGGGGTTCGTGAAGACCCGCATCCACGAGAGCCGACGCAATCGGCCGGACACTTACGGCGCGGACCAGCGCGACCCGGACGGCGAGAATTTCGCCGGCGCGGCGGTGCTGGCCGGGATTCCCGTCGAGCCGGTGGCGAACCGGGTGGTGGAGGCGGTGCGGGGCAACGAGCTGTACATCTTCACCCACCCGGAATTCAAAGCGATCGTCGAGGCGCGCTTCCAGCGGATTCTCGCGGCGTTCGACAAGGCGGCGGAAAGCCCGGCGCTATCGGTGCTGCCAAAACTGGCCTCGCCGGGCCCGTCGCTCGGGTTGGAGGGGTAAGGCGGCGTAGGGCTCAGGCCTCTGCCTGCTTGGCCTCGAACTCCTGACGCGCCAGTTCAATGTAGCCGCCGCCCTTCACCGGCTCGCCGAGCATCAGCTCCGTAAGCGCCCACACCAGCGCATCAAGCCTGTTAGGGCTGGAGTCGCCGAGGTAGCCGTTTGAGGTGGCTCGGCTCATTTCGTGTTCCAGCTCGGCCAGGGTGTTTTCGGCCGGGTCGGGGATGAGGTGGCGCACCCTGCCCTGTTCGTAGAGGGCCGAGACGGGTTCGGCGCGGATCATCTTGCCTCTGGAGGCGGAGACCAGGGTGACCGGGGCGGTCTTGCGGACGGTCTGGATGATGGCCCTGACCATGTCGCCGCCGAAGTTTTTCTCGGCGACGATGCGGTCGGCGCCGAAGTCGTCGAAGGCTTCGATCGCGCGCCGGCCCCAGCCTTCCGGCGAGAGGCGGCAGGTGCGGTCGGCCAGCACATAGGCCAGGCCGTCGACGCCGAGGCCGGCGACGACGATGCCCTGAGCGTCGCCCTCGTCCGCGCCGGTGGATCCGGACGGATCGACGGCGACCACCACGCGAGCGAGGTCGGGCGTCTTGGCGACGCGGGCCGCGATGAGGGTCTCGTAGGTCCACAGGGCGCCGGGGGCGTCGTCGAGGATCTCGGCGTGCAGCTCCTGGCGGCCCAGGCGGGCGCCTTCGTAGCGGCGCACGATGCGCTGGATGAAGGCGGGCGAGAGGTTGGCGGCATTGTCGTAGGTGGAACCCCGGTGGACGACGCAATCGGGGTCGGCGATGAGGGCCTTGAGCAGCGGCAGCGGCTTGGGCGTGGTGGTGGCCACCAGCCGGGGATCATCGCCGAGGCGAAGGCCGAGCAGCAGCTGGTCCCAGGTGGATTGCAGATTGGGCCAGGCGCAGAGCTCGTCGGCCCAGGCGGCGTCGTGCTGGGGGCCGCGCAGGCGTTCCGGCTCCTGGGCCGAATAGAGGAAGGCCTTAGCGCCGCAGGGCCAGACCAGGCGGCGGCGCGAGGGTTGGAATACGGGCACCTCGTCCCGGGGGGCGATGGCGATGAGGCCGGACTCGCCCTCGACCATGACGTCGCGGGCGTCGGCGGTGGTGGGAGCGACAAGGGCGATGCGCTTGCGACCCTGTTCGACCTGGGACCGGACCCATTCGGCGCCGGCGCGGGTCTTGCCGAAGCCGCGGCCGGCGAGGATCAGCCAGTAGCGCCAAGCGCCTTCAGGCGGCCACTGTTCCTCGCGCGAGTGGTAGAGCCAGTCGCAGCGGTAGTAGTCCTGAGTGATTACATCGCTGCCCTGGAAGAGGGCTTCAATCTGGGTCTGGAGTTCCGGAGCCAGTGATGAGCGCCACTTGCGCCCGGTAATGTTGGGCAATGGCGAGGTAGTCAATTGGAGCGCTGTCATCCTGCTCCCGCTGTACGGACTGGCCGAGGTAGAGGCGGCCGAGCATGGTCGCCATAGGGACGCTCTTCTTGGCCATTTCGAACTGGGCCTCGCGCAGGGACCGCAGCCCCTGGACGCGGCCCTTCTGGTAGGCCTTGCGTTCCCAGGCCTGTTTGAAGACATCGCCGCGGCGATGCTCCCAGCCCATGATGACGATGACTTCGTTCACCGGGCATTGGGCTTCGCCCAGGGCGATCAGGGTCGCGGTGTCCTTGTCTCTATCCGTCGGCTCTTTGGGGTCGGCCTCGGCCGTATCGGGTGGGGCCATGACGATCTCATTCGTGTGTTGGGGTCCGCCGGAGCGCCTCAGGCGCAAATCTCGACAGTGACCATATGAAACACTATCCTCGCCAGTTTGTCAAGAGAAAAGTGCGGTTGGTGCGAAAAAATGTGACGGTGGGGCTCATTTGTGAGGGATTGTGCAGCTTCCGACTAGAGCGCCGACCGTCGAGCCACGCCCAGCACCGTCACTAACCCCTCATCCTTCCACGCCATAGGCGTGGGCCCCTCCTTCTCCCAAGGGAGAAGGTTTGGGACTGGCGCCATACCCAAGCTGGCGCTACAAGCGGCGCTCCAAACGATGGAGGCTGACATGAGGATTTCAGGCGCCCGCGCTCTTCCGCGCCCGCTTGCCGCGATGCGTCGCGACGTTCCTCATTGTCACCTGATCCAGGTCCTCCATGTCCTTCCTGAAAACCCCCACCCGAACCGCCGACCCTAGCACCGGCCGCCCGCCCCGGCGCACCGCCGCGGGCGTCTTCATCTACATCACCATCCTGCTGGACATGATGGCCATGGGCGTGACGCTGCCCGTGTTGCCCAAGCTGATCCAGACCCTGGGCGGCGGCGGCGCCGACGGGGTGGCGCGCACGTTTGGGCTGTTCGCCACCGTGTTCGCGGTGATGCAGTTCCTGGCCCAGCCGGTGCAAG
>Ga0302314_10000499_pt1 | contig 73361 bp, 54 predicted proteins | sample III_Palsa_N2_3_FD_200533 | JGI IMG/M metagenome (GOLD analysis project Ga0302314, IMG submission 200533) | Peat permafrost microbial communities from Stordalen Mire near Abisko, Sweden - III_Palsa_N2_3 | ecosystem: Environmental > Terrestrial > Soil > Palsa > Peat permafrost | place: Sweden...
GTTCAACGTGCACCGCGAACTCTGGCCGCGCCTGAAGCGCCTGCCGCCGGTCGTGGTCTATATGTATGTCTCGCACAAGCTGCTGCGCTGGCTCGCCGCCTTCAACCTCGGCGCTTCGACCATGCTGGGCTCGGCCGGCCTCCTGGTCATGGGCGTGCCGGTGCCGGCGCTCGCCCTGCTGATCGCCCTCACCGTCGGCGCGCTCTGGGCCGCCATGCGCTTCCAGCTCCGACCGCTCTCCTCGATCGCCGAAATCCTGGTCGCCCTCGCCGGCGCCTCCCTCGGCGTCATCCACTCGCTCCGCGGCCGCCAGTTCCAGACATGGACACCCGCTTCCTCCATCCGTCGGGTCGGCTGAGCGCGGGAATCTCTGACGAAGGGAGACTACCCTCGGTTCGCTTCGTGCCTTGTCGCTCTCAACCTGCTACGTTGCGCCGATAGCCGAAATCCAAGGACGTTTGCTCGTGAAGCAGCACCTCAATGCGGAGACGCCGCTGGCAGGCGATCCGGCGCCGGTTCGCTTCGTCATCTTGCAGCGCACGCTTGGCAATGCGCTCCAACTGACGAGAACGCGGGCGCCGCTACCGCAGCAGATCATCGGGTGGGGGGTGGTCGTCGGCATCTTCGTCGCGGCGATCGTGTGCTGGGGCGTCGTGATCGGGGCCGGCGTCCTGATCTATCGCCATCTTTGAGCCCATCTCGGCGGCGAGCAAGGCGATACCGGCCACGACGAACTCCGCTGAAAATTCAAAGCGTCCCCGCCACGGCGGCCGGTAGCGTCCCTCAAGCTCGATCGTCCGGCAGGGGCTGATCGTGAAGCTGCCCTTCTGGGACGTATCCGCCGCGAAAACGACCGAAATATCCTCGAAATCGAGCCATTGTCTCGTGACGGGATATTGGCATTTGTAGAATGCCTCCTTGGCCGAGAACAAAAGCGTCGCTTGCAGGTTCGCGATCGACCGCGGCAAAGCGGACAGAAGCTTGAGCTCGTCCGCCGTACAGAATTGGCCGTAGAGGTCCGAGGACACGCGGGAAGAGATTTCGACATCGAACCCGATGGCGCCGAACGAATGCCGTTCGCCGACGACGGCACCGCAGAACCCCGTCGTATGGGAGATGCTTCCGACGATCCCTCCGGGCCAGATCGGCGTGCGGTCGTGGTTGACGAGCAGATCCCATCCGGGGTGGCCGACCTGCTCCAAGGCGCGCCGCGCGCAAAGACGCCCGGCCGCGAATTCGCCGGCCCGCTTCGGCTTGGCGCGCCGGACCTGTTCGGCCTCGGCGATCGATAGGGTGGCCGGATCGCCCGGTATGCGCGTTTCCATTGCGACGACGCCCCGCGGAAACAGGCTCGTCAGCAGGCCGGACGACACCACGGCGCGGTCAGCGGGCATCGCCGGGCCAGTCTTGCAGATGCGCCTCGGCAAAGGGCGGCGGCGTGTTCCCGAACAGGATCGAGGGTTCCGCCAGCAGATGGGTTTCGAAAAAGCCCCGCAGATAGGCGGCGATGATCGTCAGCGCGCGTGACGCGGCGAGGCCGCGGCCGGTCAATTGCCGAAGCCGCGATCGGGTTGCCGTGTCGGCGAAACTGACATGCGTGGTCCCGTCTATGGTCAGCAGATAGCCGCCATGGCGCTTCAACCCTGCGATCTGCCGATCGTAGTCGCCCTGATTGAGAAGGGCGGTGTAGCGCACGACGGGATCGGCGGCCGTCAATTCCACCCGGGACGGCAAGGGGGTGGCATCGCTCATCAGCAGATAGGGCTGGGCCACGCCCTGGATGGCCGCGTCGGCGAACAGCCAGCCGTCGAGATTGGCGACGGCCTTGATGCGCGGGTCGCTCCTCGCGGCCTCTGCCGCGGCCGCGCCGCCGAGGGAGAAACCCCAGATGCCGATCCGATCGAGATCGAGGCGACCGGCGAAAGGCCCGTCCTGGCGGTTCAGATCGTGCAAATGATCCAGAACGGCGCTCGCGTCGCGGGCCCGTGCCCTGACCTTCGTATCGCCGAGAGCGAGCGTGCGCTCGAACGCCTGCTCCGACGAGAAATCCATGGTCCCGGCCGGTTCGCCTCTGAGCCCGAAACCGGCCTTCGCGACCTCCTCTGCGGTGGGGTAGCGTACTGTCACCACGATGAAGCCGTTGCTGACCAGGTCGCGGGTCAGGAAGACATCGTCGATCTCGGTCCCGGTCCAGCTCGGGAAATAGAGCAGGACCGGGCGCGGACCTTCGGCGTCGATCGGGTACCAGAGTTCGGCGATCGGCGTCGCGTCGGTGCCCTCGCGCGTGGCCAGGGCCAGCGGCTGGCGGGCGATGCCATAGCGGCCGGAGAGCGGCGGCGGCGGCGGTGCGCTCAGCAGAAAGGCGCAGAAAGCCACGCCGGCGATGACGAGCAGACCGCTGCCGACGCGCCGATATCCGCGTTTCATAAATTGTCCGCCGCCGCCGCCCGCGTCTCGATCGCCTCCAGATGGTCGGTGATCTGCCGGGCCATCTGATCGACGCCCGGCTCGGTAAAGATGGTGAAATGATCGCCGGGCAACGAGACGACGTTGACAGCCCGGGTCGTGTGGCTTCCCCAACCGAGCTGGCGATCGAGGAAGAGCCCATGCGGCTCCTGATCGCTGCGAAAGATGGTGATTTCACCCGAATAGGCGCCGGGCCGATATCTTTTGACCGCCTGCTGCAGGTATTTGAGCAGCCACTGGTCATAGCCGTCGGCCGTGACGTAGCGCGCCTGGGCGCCAAGCGTCATGTCGGGGGCATCGTGCTGCCGGCGCGCGATGCGGACGAGTTTGCGGACGAACTCCCGGTTCCGGATGAAGTGCCAAAGCCCGGCCGCCTCTTCCCGCTTGCGCGTCCAATCCTGGGCCATCAGCTGCCAGCGATAGGAATGGCTCGCGAGCATCCCTTTGACCCGGCCCAGGTCCTCGATATAGCGCGGCGCCCAGGTATCGATCAGGGCGAGCATCGAGATGGTCTCGCCCATTTCGCTCAGCTGCCGGGCGACCTCGAACGCGAGCGCGCCGCCCACGCACCAGCCGAGCAGCGCATAGGGCCCCGTGGGCTGCAGCTCGCGGATCAGCGCCACATATTGGCGGGCGATCGCCTCGAAACTCTCCGGCATCTCGTTGCGCGAAAAGGACGGGTCGAACAGCTGCAGGGCCGTGAAGGGCCGCTCCGGACCGAGCCGCTTCGACAGGGTGAAATAGATCCCGGTATTGTTGATGCCGATCACGGGTGTCCTGGTGCCGGCTCCCTGCAGGCGCACGACCTGGCGGAAGTCATGCTGGCGGGTCTCGCCCTGCGTCAGCAACAGCGCCATCGCCGTCAGGCTCGGCGCCTTGAACAGGCTCGCGAGGCTGATCTTCTGCCCGAAGGCGGCTTCGATCCGCACCAGCAACCGGGCCGCCAGCAGCGAATGTCCGCCCAGCTCGAAAAAGTCGGCGTGCTTGTCGATCGCGTCCAGCCCGAGCACGTCCCGCCAGATGTCGGCCAGGCGGCTTTCGGTCGCGTCCAGCGGTGCTGCGGCGGCGAGCGGCGCCCGCTCCGGCGGGACCGGCGCCCGCAGGGCCAGACGGTCGATCTTGCCGTTCGGCGTCCGCGGCAACCGTTCCAACAGCGCGATGAATTGCGGCTGCATGTAGCCGGGCAGGGTTTGAACCAGCTGCCGGCGCAGCTGCTCGATCAGGCGATCGGCGGACAGGCGGCAGACTGCCGTTGCAACGACATGGAGCTGGAGGGCGGGATTGCCGCTCTCCAGCCGATGGATCGTTGCGACCGCCTCGGCAATCTCGCCGCCCGACAGCGCCGCCGCTTCGATCTCGCCCAGCTCGATGCGAAAGCCCCGCAGCTTGACCTGATGATCGGTGCGGCCCAGATACTCGAACTCGCCCGGCCGCCGCATGCGGACGATGTCGCCGGTATGGTAGAGGCGACCGCCCGCCGCCGGCCGGAATCTGTCCTCGACGAAACGGGCCGCGGTCAGGTCGTCGCGGTTGAGATAGCCGGTCGCGACACCGTCGCCGCCGATCAGCAATTCGCCGGGAGCCCCGGGCGGGACGAGTTCGCCTGCGGCATCGACGACATAGAATTGCGTGTTTGCGATCAGGCCGCCGATCGGCACCGGACCGGCGCCGGCCGCCACCTGGTGGGCCGCCGACCAGATCGTGGTCTCGGTCGGGCCGTAGAGGTTCCACAGCGCGCCGCCGCGCGGCAGCAACTGGTCGGCCAGGCGGCGCGACAGCGCCTCGCCGCCGCACAGCATTTTCAGCCCCGGCGTGCCCCGCCATCCCGCGTCGATCAGCAGCTCCCAGGTGATCGGGGTGGCCTGCAGGATCGTGACCCGTTCGCGCTCCATCAGGGCCAGCAATTCGCGACCGTCGAGCGTCTGCGTGGCCGCGGCGATAACCAATCGCGCCCCCACGATCAGAGGCAGGAACAATTCCAGCGCCGCGATGTCGAACGAGATGGTGGTGACGGCGAGCAGCACGTCGTCGCGGTCGATCCCGGGCCGCTCCCGCATGGCCCAAAGCAGATTGACCAGCGCCCGATGCGGAATTTCGACGCCCTTGGGACGGCCGGTCGATCCGGAGGTGAAGATGACGTAGGCGGGCGTGTCCGGCGAGATCTCCGGCAGCTCTCCCCTGTCGTCGGATGGCAACCGATCCATGTCGATCAGGGGCAGATCGACGCTCGACAGCCGTTCGGCGAGATCGCCGCGCGTGACCAGCCCCGCGAGGCCGGCATCGGCGATGATCTGTTCGAGCCGGGCGGTGGGATAGGCCGGGTCGAGCGGGACATAGGCGCAGCCCGCTTTCAGGATGCCGAGCAATGCCGCCGGCAGGGCCGCCGACCGATCGAGCAGCACGCCGACCAGCCCCGTGATCCCGCGCGCCATCAGATGGCCTGCCAGCCGGGACGACGCTGCGTCCAGTTCGGCATAGGTGAGCGACCGGCCGTTGCAGGTGACGGCCACGGCTTCCGGCGTCGCCGCGGCCTGCCGGCGGAACAGGGCCGGCAGCGTTTCCGCCGGGTAGGCGGCAGCCGTGTCGTTCGCCTCGACCAGCAGCGCCTGCCGCTCGGCTCGGCTCAGCATGGCCAAGGTCGCGATTCGTTCGTCGGGAGCATCGGTCGCCGACAGCATCAGATTGCGGAAATGGTCGACCAGCCGCTCGGCCGTGGCGGGTTCGAACAGGTCGGTATTGTACTCGCACGAGATCCGCCATCCTTCCGGCCGCTCGACCATGAAGAAATTGAGATCGTAGAGCGCTCCCGCCGAGCGCGACGGCATGTCGGTCAAGGTAAAGGCGCCGTAGGAGGTATTTTCGACGAACGAGCGCTGGAAGATGAAATTCACCGAAAACAGCGCGTTGCGGCTGAGATCGCGTTTCGGCGCGACGATCTCGATGACCCGCTCCAGCGGCAATTGCTTATGCTCGAACGCGTCGGCGACGAGGTCGCGCGTGCGGTCCAGCAATTCGACGAAGCTCGGATCGCCGGACAGATCGCCGCGCAGGACCAGGGTGTTGATGAACAGGCCGACGAGGCTCTCCACATCGACATCGTCGCGGCCGGCGCTTTGGGTGCCGAGGGCGATATCGGTCTCGCCCGAGTAGCGGTGCAGCAGGGTGTAGAGCGCCGCGAGCGCCGTCATGAACAGCGTGCAGCCGTTCCGTCGGCCGAGCTTGGCGAACCCGTCCGTCAGCGGCCGCGGCAGCAGTATCGAGACGATCGCGCCATGGGTGCTTTGCTCGGCCGGACGCGGGAAGTCGGTCGGAAGCGCGAAATGGCTCATGTCCGCGAGCGCGTGGCGCCAGAACTGGGCATCGGCATCGAAATCGGCGTCGGCCAGCCGATCCCTTTGCCGACGGGCATAGTCGCCATAGCCGATGCTGAGCGGCGGCAGGGCCGGTTGCGAGCCGGCTCGAAGGGCGGAGCAGATCTCGCCCATTTCCTCGGCCAGCAGTCCGATCGACCAGCCGTCGGCGACGATGTGATGGATCGTGACCAGCAGAATCGACCGGGTCGCACGCAAGCGGATCAGGGTCAGGCGCAGAAAGGGCGGGGCGGCGAGGTCGAAGGACGCGCGCGCTTCCTCGGCGCTCGCGCGCTCCATTTCCACGGCGGCCTTGTCTTCCGGCAGCGACGTCAGATCGATCAGCGACAGCTTGATCGGCACGGCGGGGATGACGATCTGGACCAGCGCGCCGTCCCGGGCGGCGAAGGCCGTGCGCAGGATCTCGTGCCGCGCGAGGATCGTGCCGAAAGCCTGTTCCAGCTCGCCGGTCGAGACCATGCCGTCGAGACGCCAGCGCACCGCGATATTCAGGGCCGGATTGCCGGGCAGCAGCTGATCCAGCACCCAGAACCGTTCCTGGGCGAGGGAGCAGGGTTGCCAATTCCGGGCCTCGTCGGTCGCGTTGAAACGGCTTCGTTGCACGATCGCCCGCCTCAGACGGCGCGCGCTTGCGAGCCGTTCGCCGCATCGAGATGGGCTGCAAGGGCGGCGATCGTGCGGTATTTCAACAGCTGCTTCGCCGCGATCCGGATGCCTTCGTGGTTTGCCCGGGCGGTAATCTGGAAGAAGTGGATCGAGTCCGCCCCCAGCTCCAGCAGGTCGTCGCCGCTGCCGATGGCATCCAGCTTCAAGACCTCCTGCCAGATCCGAGCGATCCTGATTTCCAGATCGGTTTTGGGCAGGTCCTTTTCGATAGCGGTCGTCGCCATGGCCGGCGTCGGCAAGGCAGAGCGGTCGAGCTTGCCGTTGCCGGACAGCGGCAGGGCCGAGAGAAAGACCCAGCTCGTCGGCTGCATATAGTCCGGCAGATCGGCGGCGAGTGACGTGCGCAACCGCGCCAGCACGAACGACGTCTCCTCGCGCGCGACCACATATCCGACCAGTTGCGGCGCGCCCGACGGGCCGTCGCGCAGCGCCACCGCGCAGGCGGCGACCCCCTCCTGCCGGCTGATGGCGGCTTCGATCTCGCCCAGCTCGACCCGAAAGCCGCGCAGCTTCACCTGATGATCCATACGGCCGCCCAGCATGATCTCGCCGTTGGGCAGCCGGCGCGCGCTGTCGCCGGTCCGATAGAGCCTGGGCGACCGGGTGCCGAGCGGGTTGGCAATGAACTTGTCGAGCGTCAGCTCGGTCGATTTGAAATAGCCCCTGGCCAGGCCTTCGCCACCGATATGCAGCTGGCCGGAGACGCCGATCGGCGCCAACCGGTCGAACCGATCGAGGATATGGAACTCCGTATTCGCAATTGGTTGCCCGATCGAAATGTCGGTCGTCTGGGCGGTGATTTCGGCGCAGGACGACCAGATCGTCGTCTCCGTCGGGCCATACATGTTCCAAAGCCGACCGGCGCCGGCCAGCAGTTCGCTCGCCAGCGCGCGCGGCAGGGCTTCGCCGCCGCACAGCATCTTGAAGCCGGGCGGGGCAGCGAAGCCGGCGGCAAGCAGCAGCCGCCAGGTCGCCGGCGTCGCCTGCAGCATCGTGGCACCGCTCGCCCGTACCCGGGCCTTCAGGGCAAAACCGTCGCGCGCTTCGGCATGGCTCGCGATCGCGACAGTGCCGCCGGCAACCAGGGGCAGCAACAGTTCCAAAGCCGCGATGTCGAAGGCGATCGTCGTCACCGCCAGCAAGGTATCTTCCGGTCCGAACCCAGGCTCGCGCGCCATGCTGGTCAGCAGATTGACGACCGAGCGATGGCTAATCTCGACGCCTTTGGGACGTCCCGTGGAGCCCGAGGTGTAGATGACATAGGCCAGATGCTCCGGGCTGCGCGCGATCGACGGCGATACCGCCAACTGCCGCGCGAGCGCACCTCGGTCGAGAGAGAGGTCGATCGTGGGCGTGCCCGATGGCGCGATCGAGGCGAGTTCCGCGTCGCCTGCGATCAGGATCGCGATCTCGGCATTGGCGGCCATCGCGCGCCGACGCTCGATCGGGTGATGCGGATCGAGCGGGACATAGGCACATCCGGCCTTCAAGGTTCCGAGCAGCGCCACCAGCAGGTCGGCCGATCGCTCGATGCAGATGCCGACCAGGCCGCCGGAACCAGCGCGCTCGACGATCAGCCGGGCCATGCGGTTGGCGGCCTGATCAAGTTCCCCGTAGGTCATCCGGACGGCGCCGGCGTCGATGGCGACCTGATCGGCGTGCAGGACAACCTGGGTTTCGATCAGCTCATGCAGGCATTGCGCCGCCGGAAAGGCGTGCTGCGTCGCGTTCAGTGCGACCAGCAGCTGGGTGCGCTCGGCCGGGGGCAGCACTTCGATCGCACTGAGCGCGGTCTTTGCCGTTTCAGCGATGGTCTGCAGGATGATGACGTAATAATCGAGCCAGCGGTCGATCGTGGCCGCATCCCAAAGGTCGGTATTGTAGTCGCAGTCGAGCCGCAGGCCCTGCTTCGATTCGATGATGTTCAAGAACAGATCGAAAATCACGAAGGCCTTGGGATTGGGCCGGACGCCGATGGTCAGGTCCGGCATGTCGACCTGGTCCGACAATCGCTCCAGATTGAATTGGACCTCGGTCAGGGGCAGGCGGTTGATGTCGCGCGGCATCGCGAGCTTCCGCACGAGCGTGCCGAACGTGTAATTCTGATGCTCGTAGGCGTCCAAGGCTTCGGCGGCGACCGAGCGCAGATGCTCGGCGACCGTGGTGTTCGTCCGCCAGCGACCGCGGATCGGCAGGAAATTCACGCAATGGCCGACGAGCGGCGCCTCGTCGTCGATCAGCGACTGGCCGGCGGTCGGAACGCCGATGACCGCCGACCGCTGACCGGCAAGCCGGCCCATCAGCAGCTCGAACGCCGCCAGCAGGGTCACGAACAGGGTCGCCTCCTGCTCGGCGCCGGCGGCCTTGACGCTTTTGTAGAGTTCGACCCCGATGCGCCGCGAGCGGCTGGCGCCGTTGAACGTCCGAACCGCGGGACGCGGGCGATCGGTCGGCAGATCGAGGGGCACGGGCAGGACCGCGAATTTTTCCAACCAGAAGACTTCGGTCGCGGCGCGCTGATCGGCCGAGGCGGCCTCGGCGCGCGCATATTCGCTGAAGCGCAATGCGTCCGGCAGGGCGACGGCCCGCTTCTTGACGGCGGCGGTATAGATCTCCGCCAGCTCGCGGACGATGATATTGATCGACCAGCCGTCGCAGACGATATGATGGGCGGTCAGGATCAGCGCATGGGACTCGTTCCCAAGGCGCACCAGGTGGGCGCGGAAGGTGGGACCGTTGACCAGATCGAACGGCGTCCGGGCGTCCTGGTCGATGATGGCTTCCAGCCCCTGTTCGGTATCAGGCCCGGCAAGTTCGTGAAAGCCGTAGACGAAAGGGTGGGGCGCCGCGATCTGCATGGTCTCGCCCGTGGGGCTGAAGCGGGCGCGGAGCGACTCATGGCGTCGCATGATCCCGTCGAGCGCCGCCTGCAGTGCCGCCCAATCGAGCAGTCCGGTCAGCGACACCGTGACCGACTCGTTGAAGGCGCAGGAGGCGTCGTCGCCGAACTGGGCCGCCAGCCAGATTTCGAGCTGGCTTTCCGTCAGCGGGATCATCTGCTCGGTTTCGTCCGCAACGGGGACGATTTTGGCGGAAAGAATGCCGACCTCGGCCAGGTCGTTCAGGCTGGCCTCGAACGCCCGGACGATCGCGTCCAGATCCGCGTCGGAATGGGCGGTGGTCAAAAAGCAGGGAAAGCCGTCCTGGATGTGGATCCCGTGATAGCGCAGATGGTGGAACAACAGCCCCGCCAGCGGATCTTCCGCGGCTAGATTGAAATAGAAAAAGCTCGAAAAGCTCTCGATCGGCGCCGCGATGCCGTGCGCGCGGAACAGGGCGCCGAGACGGTCGACCAGCCCGTCGGTCCGATCGGACAACCGCTCCTGCAGCGACGTGCCCTCATGTTTGATATGGTCCAGCACGGCCCAGGTTGCGGCCAGCGTCAGCGGATGGCGGACGAAGGTGCCGGCGAAGAAGGTGACGGCCGCCTCCGGCACGGAGGCATCGCCATAGCTCCACGGCCCGCCGTCGAGCGCGTCCATGAAGGCGGCCTTGCCGGCGAGGATGCCGACCGGCAAACCGCCGCCGACAACCTTGCCATAGGTCGCCATATCGGCACGGATGCCGAGGACCGCCTGCATGCCGCCCGGATGGACTCTGAAGCCGGTGACGACCTCATCCATGATGAAGGCAGTGCCGGAGGCTTCGGTAATCTCGCGGATCGCCCTCAGGAACGCGATCGGGCGCAGCGCCGGATGCCGGCTCTGTACCGGCTCGACCACCACGGCCGCCAGTTCATCGGCATGGGCCCGGATCCATTCGAGCGCCTGGGGCGTCGCGTAATCCAGCACGACCATGTTCTCGACGGCCGAGTTCGGGATGCCGGGGGCGACGGGCAGCGAGCGCGGATGCTCGCTCGAGCGCGCGAGCCCCTTGACCAGCACCTCGTCGAACTGGCCGTGATAGGCGCCGTCGAACACCACGACCTTGGTCCGGCCGGTGACGGCGCGGGCGATGCGCAAGGCCGCCATCACCGCCTCCGAACCCGTGTTGCAGAAGGTCATCCGTTCGTTGCCGGTCAGCTCGTGGAACAGCTGGGCGATGCGCCCGGCCAACTCTGACTGGGGACCGATGGCGAAGCCGCGCGCCAGTTGCTCCGTCACCGCCCGCGTCACGAATTCGGGGGCATGGCCGAAGGCGGTCTGGCCGTAGCCGTTGACCAGATCGATATACTCATTGCCGTCGACGTCCCAGATCTTGGAACCGGCCGAACGGTCGCAGACGATCGGATAGACCATCTCCTTCCAGTCCGCGCGAAATCCTGCGGCGGCGCGGGGATCGGCCAGGACCGGGCGATATTCCGCCGTCAGCCGTTTCGAGCCTGCGGTCTTGTGGCAATAGCGGGCGCAGAGCGCGTCGATATGGGCGCGCTGTTCCGGGGTCGGCTCGGCACTGGCGGATTTCGCACCCGTCCGATAGGCCTGGAAGCGCGACGGCGTTGCCTCATCCTGGATGACCGGCATCGGAGCCCCGACGCTCGGGATGGCCGGACCGGTCCGGCGCAGCGTATCGAGCTGGCGGTCGAACAGCGCCTTCATGGCCTCCATCTGGTCGCGAAACAGCGCTTCCATTCCCTCCGGCGGTGCTGCGGCGACGACGGGCGTCGGGCGCGGTTCGGCCTTGACGGGCGTCGGCATGCGCTCGGCCAGGAACGCGGCCAGCTTTTCGATGGTCGACTGCTCGCCCAGCAGCTGCCGGAAGGTGATTTTGACTTTCGTCTGATTCTGCAGGCGTTGGGCGACCTGCCCCAGGAACAGCGAGTCGAACCCCATGGCGAGGAAGCTCACATCGGGTTCCGCCGAGGCCAGGGACTCGCCAGACAGCTCCTCGATCACGGTCGCGATCATCATGGCGACGTCTCGGCGCGGCTCGGACCGAATTTCGGGCATGGCGATCGGCTCCTCCAGAACGGTCTCGCTGGCGAGGTCGGTCCTTGGAACCGCCGGGTCGGCGAAATCATGGGAACGTGCGGGAGGATCGATCCAATGGCGGGTCCGCTGGAACGGGTAGGTCGGCAAGCTGATCCGCCGGCCGCGGTTGCCGCGAAGCTTGGCGAAATCGAGATCGACGCCCAGGGTCCAGAGCTGGCCCAGGACGGTCAAAACAGCAGTCCGATCGTCGATCTCGCGGTCCGGGTCGGGCAGGGAGGCGAACGCGCGACGCTCGGCCGCGCGGAACGCCTGGCGGGCCAGATTGGTCAAGCCGTTGCCGGGGCCGACTTCGAGCAGCAGCGGGGCGTCCGCCTCGAACAGGGTCGCAAGCGCCGCATGGAACAGCACCGGCTCGCGGGCATGGCGCGCCCAATAATCGGCCGAGGTCGCCTCGGCCGGATCGATCCAGCGTCCCGTCACGGTCGAGATATAGGGAAAGCGCGGCGGCGACAGCGAAATACCCGCGACGAGCATGCGCAGATCCGCGACCATCGGGTCCATCATGGGTGAATGGAAGGCGTGGGACGTCGCCAGCAGGCGGCTCAAATTGCCGCGCGCGTCGAGGTCGGCCTGGAACGCCGCGATCGCGTCCGCCGGGCCGGCGATCACGACCAGCGAGGGGCCGTTGATCGCGGCGATGGCGAGCGAGGGCGGCAGCAGCGGCTCGACTTCCGCCGGCGCCAGCCGCACGGCCAGCATCGCACCCGCCGGCAAATCCTGCATCAGCCGGCCGCGCGCGGCGACGATCGCGAGCGCATCTTCGAGCGAGAACACGCCGGCGAGACAGGCCACGACGAATTCGCCGATGCTATGGCCGATCATGGTGCGCGGGGCCAGGCCCCAGCTCAGCCAGAGTTCAGCCAGCGCATATTCGACCGTAAAGATCGCCGGCTGCGCGATCAGGGTCGAGACCAGGGCCCGCGCGGCATCGGCATCTTCGGGATAGAGATAGGTCCGGACGTCCATGCCGGTCAGCGGCCGGAGGATCTCCGCGCAGCGATCGATCGCGTCCCGGAAGGCCGGTTCCTGGTCGTACAGGTCGCGCCCCATCTGGGGGAATTGCGCGCCCTGGCCGGGGAACAGGAAGGCGAGGGCCGGCGGGCTCGCGACATCCTCCGCCGCGACCGCCGCCGGGGCCGGGCCGTCGAGTTGCGCCAGCGCGTCGTCCGGGTCCCGGGCGACCAGGGCCAGACGATGCTTGAAGCGGCGCCGGCCGCTCTGCAGGGTTGCGGCGATATCCGCGAGGCGGGCGTCCGGATGGCGACGCAGGTGTGCTGCCAGACGGGTGCGGGCTTCGGCCAGGGCAGGGGCGGTGCGCGCCGACAGCACGAGCAGCTCCGCTCCGTCCGCCCGGATGTCCGCGGTGCCGAGCGACGGCGCTTCCTCCAGGATGACATGGACATTGGTGCCGCCGACGCCGAAGGAACTGACGCCGGCGCGGCGCGGCGCCGGGCCGGCCGGCCAGGCGGTCAGCGAGCGATTGACGAAGAAGGGTGAGGCCGCGAAATCGATCTGCGGGTTGGGTGTCTCGAAATGCAGGGTCGCCGGCAGCATCGCGTGCTGCAGCGACAGCGCCGTCTTGATCAGGCCGGTAACGCCCGCGGCGGCATCGAGATGGCCGACATTGGTCTTGGCCGAACCCAGCGCACAGAATTGCAGCGCGTCGGTGCTTTTGCGAAAGGCCCTGGTCAGGCCGGCCACTTCGATCGGATCGCCCAGCGGCGTGGCGGTGCCGTGGCATTCGACATAGGAAATATCGCGCGCCTCGACACCGGCCACGGCCAGGGCCTGTTCGATCGCGATCGCCTGGCCCTCGGCACTGGGGGCGGTAAAGCCGACCTTGCCGGCACCGTCGTTGTTGATGCCGGTGCCGCGGATCACGGCATAGATCCGATCGCCGTCGGCCTCGGCATCCTCCAGCCGCTTCAACAGCACGACGCCGGCGCCGCTGCCGAACACCGTGCCGCTGGCGGCGGCATCGAAACTCCGGCAATGGCCGTCGGCGGACACCATGCCGCCCTCCAGATGCATATAGCCGCGCTGCTGCGGAAAGCTGATCGAGACGCCGCCGGCCAAGGCCATGTCGCTTTGGAACAGCAGCAGGCTCTGGCAGGCCTGGGCGACGGCGACGAGCGAGGTCGAGCAGGCGGTCTGCACCGTGATCGCCGGCCCGGTCAGGCCCAGCTTGTAGGCGACCCGCGTCGCCAGGAACTCCTGCCCGGCGCCGAGCAGCATCGGATATCCCGCGACCTGAAAGCCGGTGGTAAAGCGCTCGATCGTCGCCCGATCCGCGCAGACATTGTTGAGGAAATAGGTGTTCATGCTCGAGCCGCCGAACACGCCGATGGCGCCATCATAGGCCGCCGGGTCATAGCCGCCGTCTTCGAGCGCCTGCCAGCTGCATTCCAGGAACACGCGATGCTGGGGATCGGTCAGCGCCGCCTCGTTCGCATACATGCCGAAGAACTCGGCATCGAACTGGTCGACGTTCCTCAGGATAGGCCGGGCCTTCACATAGTCCGGCGACCGGCGTTCTTCCGCGCTGAACCAATCGTCGAGATCGCTGTCGGCGAACTGCGTGATGGATTCGACCCCGGCGCACAGGTTCTCCCAGAAGATCTCGGGCGTCTCCGCGCCGGGGAAACGCCCCGCCATGCCGATGATCGCGATGCCGGGCGGCACGTCGCTCATGAGAGGTTTCTCTCGCGGGCACGTCGCGCCTGGAGCAGCGCCGCATTGCGCCTGGATGCCGCGTCTTGTTGCCTGTGCGAGACGTCGTTGAATTGGGTGCCTTGCTCCAGCCAATGCGCGAGCGCGCGGACGGTCGGGTAGGCGAAGAGTTCGACCAGGGGCAGGACGCGCCCGACCGTCTCCTGCAGGGCCGCGTGAATCCCGACCAGTTGCAACGACGTGCCGCCGAGGTCGAAGAAATTATCATCAATGCCGAAAGCATCGGTCCCGAGGGCCGCCTTCCATGCGTCGTGGACTTTTCTGGCGAGCTGACCGACCGGTGCCACGGAAATGGTCTCATCGCGCCGGATCGTCTCGGCCAGTGCCGAGCGGTCGAGCTTGCCGGTCGGCGACAGCGGCAAGCGGGCCAGAATGCGGATTTGCGCCGGCATCATGTAATCGGGCAGTTCGGCGGCGATGAAACGGCGCAGCTTGTCGACGGTGAGGTCGCCGGTCCCGTTCGGCGTCGTGCAGAGCGCGATCGAGCGATGCTCGTCCGGGCTTTCGCGCACGAAGGTGGCGACGTCGCCGACCAGCCCGCTGCGCCGCACCGTCGCCTCGATCTCGTCCAGCTCGACCCGCTTGCCGTTGATCTTGATCTGCCGGTCGATGCGGCCCAGGAACTCCAGATTGCCGTCGGCGCGCCGGCGGACGCGATCGCCGGTCCGGTAGAGCCGGCCGCCCGGTCGATCGTCGAACGGGTCGTCGATGAACCGCTCCGCGGTCAGATCGGGACGATTGAGATAGCCGTGCGCCAGGCCGGCACCGCCCGCATAGAGCTCGCCCTCCTCGCCGTCCGGCAGGCGATGGTGGTTGTCGTCCAGAATATGGATCGAGGTGCCGGCGATGGCGATGCCGATCGGCACCCGGTCGCCGAAGGCGTCGGCATCGTCCGACACGGTATAGCAGGTGGTGAAGGTGGTGTTCTCGGTCGGCCCGTAGCCGTTGATCAAGCGACAGTTCGGCAAGGCTTGACGCAACTTGCGGACATGGGCGGCCGACAGCACGTCGCCGCCGGCGAGCAGCTGCCGCAGGGGCCGGAGCGCTTCCAGGCGATGGTCGACCATGAGGTGGAACAGGCCGGCGGTCAGCCACAGAGTCGTGACGTTGAATTGCCGGATGGCGCGGGCGATATCGTCGAGCGAGGCACGGCCGGACCCGGGAATGGCCAGCGTTCCGCCATTGAGCAGGGCGCCCCAGATCTCGAAGGTCGAGGCGTCGAACGCCAGCGGGGCCTGCTGAAGGAAGACCTCGTCGTCGGCGAAGCGGGCATAGTCGTTGTCGATGACCAGCCGGGCAATTGCCCGGTGCGGGATCATGACGCCCTTGGGCCGCCCGGTGGAGCCCGAGGTATACATGACATAGGCCAGCTCGCCGGCATTCATCTCGGCATCGCCGGTAAAGGCAGCGATCGGTGGTTCGGCCAGAAGATCTTCGATCACCAGCGTCGCACCGGCCCACAGGCCCTTGGATCCCGACAGGTCGCGCTGACGGCGGGACAGCAGCATCGCAGAGGGTGTGCTGTCCTGCCGGATGAAGCTCAGAAGCTTTTCCGGATATGAGGGATCGAACGGAACATAGGCGGCGCCGACCTTGAGAATTCCGAGGATGGTGGCGATCGACCAGGCAGACGCTTCGCTGCACAGGCCGACCAGCGCACCGGGGCCGATCAATGCGGCCCTCAGATGGCCGGCAATGATGTCGGCCGCCTGCATCAGCTCGCGATAGCTGAGCTGGCCGCCGGCATCGACGATGGCGGTCTTCTCCGGATAGGCATTTGCCGTGTCGGCGAAGAGCGCATGGATCGATCGCGCCCAACGGGGATTACCGAGCCGGAGGTCCCGACATTCTCCGTTCGTGCCCATTACCTTTGCTCTCGCTTACATCATTTATAGATCCAACCGAGAACGTGTGCATGTTGCGCAAAGTTCATAAAATTCTATTTATATCTGAGGATGTATCATCCTTTATGTTGATCCGTTTAAGAGTAAATCTATATCTACCAAATGATCGTTTCTCAGATTCTGCGACATTGAGCACAATAATGACGAGAATATTTTTTTATTGAGTATAGGAATAATTTACCGAAGACAAAGTTTTTCTCGATCTCTCGGATTGGAGTGATGTGCTGATCTGGACAAAACTTGGCTTTGCGCTGTGGCGACATCCGGATCTCGGATACTGTCCGATGCGGCAGAGTGCTGCGGCGCAGCATGACGGAATGGCGATATCTTGGTTAACGACGGTGCGGGCAGCGCCTCGGCTCAGGCCCTAGGTTTTCTGTCCGAGCACGGCGCGGACGGCGCGGGACAGCGACCGGCGGGCCGGACGAGCAAGCTTCATGGCTTCGGCTTTTGCCGCGTCCCATATCGGCCGCCGATCGGGTATTGCCGGATCGAGCCCGAGTTTTCGCAGGTAGTGATTATAAGCCCGCGTACGCCCGAGCGCGCGCGAGGCGGCCGTCTCGAACACGAAGCTGTAGGAGATCGAGCGGCTCGCCCCGGTTTCGACCCAATGCGGCGCGTTCTGGGGCTGATGCAGCCCATTGCCTGCCCGGAGCGTGAAGACGCGCTCCCGGTCTTGCGGGCGGGTCGAGAGATCGATCTGCCCGATATTGACGATGCCGTGTTTGTAGAACCGCTCCAATTCCCGCTCGCCGACGACATCGGGCGGATAGACGTGATAGGTCTTGTCGCCTTCGATCTGAGTGAAGAAATTCACTTCCGGGTCGAAATGGAAGGGCGTCGTCGTCGCGGCCGAACTGATGAAGATCGATGATTCCAGACGGACGATCTCCTGATCGAGCAGCCCCGCCCGGGATCGGGCCACCTGGCGCCATAGCTGGTCGAGCAGGTCGCGAAACTGCGGATCCAGGTTTTCCGGGCGCTTCAGCAACACCCGATAGGGCGCCAGATCGAGCTGTTCCAACGCCTCATGGGGGCGATGGCCGACGGTGGGGACGGTATAGAACGCGGTGCCGGGCGAAGGGGCGCTGCCGGCGACGAAATAGTCCTGGTCCAGACCGGCGTACTTCTCCGCCAACGCGACGAGACGATCGAAGTCGAACAGGTCCAGGCTCGCCAGATTATGGTCGAAGCCGAACGGCTCCCGATCGAACTGCGTGCTGAACAGGTGCGGATCCCAGGTCAGGGTCGGACGCTCGGGCGGCAATTCCATCAACATTTCCCCCGGCCGGAGTCGCGAAACCTCAAGTACCCAACGGGGTATGTGACGATTCCTCCGCTGAAACTCGAAATATATATCGGATATTTCTCTCCCGGATGTTTTGTCAGGAACCGGGTTTCTGTGATTGCGTTGATAGTGCGCAAAGAAATTATCGATCGTATTCCGGATTTTTGAGCTGCTCTCGATCATAAATCTTCCGCATATTCTGAGGCTGTCGAGATGAGCAGGCGTGCGTTGATCACCGGGATTACCGGTCAGGACGGGTCGTATCTGACGGAGCTTTTGCTGGGCAAGGGCTACGAGGTTCACGGGATTCTGCGGCGCGCGAGCTCGTTCAATACCGAGCGGATCGACCATCTCTATCGCGATCCGCATGTCGTCGGGCCGAAGCTGACGCTGCATTACGGCGACGTGACCGACGGCACGGTGCTGCGGCGTGTTCTGGAGAAGGTGCAGCCGGACGAGGTCTATAATCTCGCGGCGCAGAGCCATGTGCGCGTGTCGTTCGACGTGCCGGAATATACCGCCGACGTGGTCGCGACCGGCGCCCTGCGCCTGCTGGAGGCGGTGCGCGATCACATGGCCGAGGGTGCCAGGCAGGTCCGGGTCTATCAGGCCGGCTCGTCGGAGATGTTCGGCGCTGCCCACCCGCCGCAGAGCGAGGCGACCGCGTTCTATCCGCGCAGCCCCTATGCGGTCAGCAAGGTTGCCGCCCATTGGTACGGCATCAATTACCGCGAAGCCTACGGCATGTTCGTCTCGAACGGCATCCTGTTCAACCACGAGAGCCCGCGCCGCGGCGAGACCTTCGTCACGCGCAAGATCACGCGCGCGGTCGGCCGGATCAAGGAAGGGCTGCAGGACAAGCTGTTCCTGGGCAACCTCGACGCCAAGCGCGACTGGGGCTTCGCCGGCGATTATGTCGAGGCGATGTGGCGGATGCTGCAGCACGACCGGCCCGACGATTTCGTGGTGGCGACCGGCGAGAGCTATTCGGTGCAGCATTTCGTCGAGCTGGCGTTCGGCCGGCTCGGGCTCGACTGGACGAACTATGTCGAGATGGATCCGCGCTATCTGCGGCCGACCGAGGTCGACGCGCTGCATGGCGATCCGTCGAAGGCGGAGCGGGCGCTGGGCTGGAAGCGCAAGGTGTCGTTTCCCGAGCTGGTGGCGATGATGGTCGACAGCGACCATGATTTGGCCAAACAGGAGCGCGTGCTGCTCGACGCCGGCCATGCCGGGGCGTCGCGCGGCGCGGCGCATCGCTGAGGCATCGGGCCCGTGGTCGATTTCCAGCTGGCCGGCAAGCGCATCGCGGTCGCGGGACCGCGCGGCATGGTCGGCAGCGCGCTGCTGCGTCGGCTGGCGCGGGTCGATTGCGAGCTCCTGCCGCTCGGGCGCGCCGACAATCTGGCGGGTTCGACGGCCGGCTTTGCCGATGCGGCGGGCGGAAATCTGCATCTCACGCCCACGAGCGCCGCCATCGGCCGGGGCGATGCCGCCCAGGCGTCCGCCGAAGACATCAATGCCGATGCTCGGCCGCGCAAGGGCGCGGTCGATGCCGGCGCTTATCAGTTCAGCCGTTAGGGGGACGCGCGATGACCATCCGCTCGCTGAAGGCCGCTTTGCTGCTGGCGGCGCTGTCCGTCGCTCTCGGCGGTGGGGCGCGCGCGCAGGAGGAGGACACGGATCCCCATCCGGCCGATCGGACGATAGCGCCGACACCGCTGGTCGATCAACTCAACCACCATCGCGGCAATGGCGGCGATGACGAGGCCCCGCACTCGCTGCTCCGTCCGGACACGGCGGATGTGCCGGGCGTGCGCGAGGCCAGGCCGGAGATCACCGGCTTGGCGCAGAGCCATGGCCCGCTGCCGGGCGAGTTGGGGGATGCCCCTGAGATCCGCGCGCCGCTGTTTGCCGCCCCCTCGACAGGCCTTGCCGTGCGCTCGGATCCTTGGGAAATTCCGGATAAGTAACTGCATCGGCAGGTTTGATATTAAATTCCAGCCGTATATCACTGATAATATGAAGAATCGTTCGAATATATACCGCGCCCATTATTATAGCCGTCGCGGAAACCAATTTGGAAAATTGGCGTTAGCAATTCGTCGAGAACAAAATTCTTTTTTAGGACAGGCTGGCCGATGGCGAACGTCTATGAAGCGCTGCAGCGCGGTCGGCAAGACTCCGGGCCGGTTCCGGCACCGTTGCCCCGGGTTGCCAAACCCAACCTCACGGCCTTCGCGCTCGAAATGCGGACCCTGTCCGCGCGGCTCCAGCCGCTGATGGACGACCGCAAGCCGGTCATGCTGGCGGTTACCGCCTCCAGTGCCGGCGAGGGCACATCGACCATCGCCCGCGAGTTGGCCTACCACATGGCGGGTGAGGGAAAATCGGTGCTGTTCTGCGGCGATCCGGTCGATCTGGATGCGGCCACCAGCAGCGGGACGCCCGTCGAGCCGACATTGCGGGCCCTGGGCGAAACCAGCCGTCACGGCCTGACCCTGGTCGATATCTCCGATCTCCAACGCCGGGAGTCGGGATTTGCCCGCAAGGCGGATTTTCGCGACTGGCTGACCCAGCATTCGAGCGAATTCGATCTGGTGATCATCGATGTGCCGCCGGTGCTGCAGCAGCAGAGCTGGAGCGGCTTCATGGGCTTTCCCGACGGGATCATCATCGTCGTGGAAGCGGAAGGCACCCGGTCGGAGGTGGTCAAGGCCACGACCGCCGTGATCGAAGAGGCGCACGGCCATATCCTCGGCCTCGTGTTCAACAAGCGGCGCCAATATATCCCGAAGAGCCTCTACAGATGGCTCTGAGCGCAGACCCGACCCTGTCCGGCGACGTCTAGACGTCGCCGGACCATGTACACGCGCTTTTTCGGTCTCACACGTCTGCCCTTCGAGGCGTCCCCCGATCCGGGCTTCCTGTTCGACGGCCCGGCGCACCGCGAGGCGATCGCCTCGATCGAATATGCGGTTGCGACCCGTATGGGGTTCATCATGCTGACCGGCGAGGTCGGTCTCGGCAAGACCACGGTCATCCGCGCGTTCCTCAACCGCTACGACCGCGGTCGCCTGCTGCCGATCTATGTCTTTCACCCGCTGGTGACGTTCGACGAGCTGCTGGAGCTGATCTCCGACGAACTCGAACTGACCCTGGATCCGGCGATCGGCAGCTTCAATCGCCTGCGCGCGATCCAGCGCGAACTGATCCGGCTCTATGCCGAAAACCGGCAGGTCGTGCTCGTGCTCGATGAAGCGCAGCGGCTGCCCGAGGATACGCTGGAAAATCTCCGCCTGTTGACCAACCTCGAGACGGATGATGCCAAGCTGCTGCAGATCGTGCTGGTCGGTCAGCCGGAGCTGGAGGCGATCCTGGCGCAGCCGCAGCTTCGTCAGCTGGAGCAGCGGATCATGCTCAAGGCGCGGCTGGAAAGCCTGACGCGGACGGATTCGATCCGCTATCTGCGCCATCGGCTGATGCTGGCAGGTGCCGAGGATCCGGAAGAAATCATGACGGCGGCGGCGTTCGATGCGGTGGTGGACCTGGCCGATGGCGTGCCGCGCCGCATGAATATTCTCGCCAACCGGGCGCTGATCGATGCGTTCGGCGCCGATGAGAAGCCGGTCTCCGCCGCCCGCGTGCATAAGGTCGCCCTCGCCGGTCGGCACCGCACCGCACCGCAGCCGCAGCGCCAATGGCTTTGGCCACTCGGCGGCGTGACCCTGCTGATCCTGGTCATCGCCGGCGTCACGCTGGTGCAACCGGCCGGCTTCGCCTCGGAAGAGTTGGCCAGGCTGCGCGCGATGCTGCCGGTTTCGGCGAGCACGGCCGTAACGCCGGCACCCGCAGTGCCGCCAATCATCACGCCGATGGCCGTCGTCCAGCCCCCGGCGGTCATCGTGGCCGAGACGCCGATCTCCGTGCCCGTGGAGCCGGTCGAATACCCGCCGGTCATTCCGCCGACCCCATCCATTCCCGAGCCGGTTGCGCCGCCAGTCGAAACGACCCCGGTGCAGAAAGTGAAAGCGCCGCCCGCGCCCGATGTCATCGCGGCGACGCCACAGGAGACCCTCTACACGGTCATGCCGGGCGACACGCTCTGGAAGATCTGCATCAAGGCCTACGGACCGGATACGGCGCCGTCGATGATCTCCAGGGTGATGAGCCGGAACAAAATCGTCAGCGATATCAAGCTGCTGTGGGGGAAGACGATCATTCTGCCACCGCCCAAACCCGTCTAGGTACGACTTTCGACCACGCCCGAGGATCAGATCGATGGACAGCATATTCGAGGCAACGACGGACGATGCCCAGTTCCCGACCGGCCGATGGTTCGACCGGGTGAATATTCTGGGCGTGGGCGTGAGCGCCATTACGATCCCCAACGCCTTGGCGCAATTCGATCGGTGGATCTTGGCCGGCGCCCGGCAATATGTCTGTGTCGCCGATGTGCACGCGATCATGCAGAGCCGGTGGAACGAAGACTTTCGTCGTATCCAGAATCGCGCCGGCATGGTTACGCCCGACGGCATGCCGCTGGTTTGGCTGGCCCGGCGCAGGAATGGCGCCGAGGTCGATCGGGTCTATGGTCCGGATCTGCTGATGCGGAGTGCTGAACATTCGATCGCCCGCGGCTATCGTCATTTCTTCTTCGGCGGCGGCCCAGGGGTGGCGGAGATGCTGGCGGTGCGCCTTGGCGCCCGTTTCCCTGGGCTGCAGATCGCCGGCACCTACATGCCGCCGTTCCGGGCCACGACGCCGGAGGAGGACGACGAGATCGTGCGCCTGATCGATGCCGCGCGGCCCGATTTCGTCTGGGTCGGGCTCAGCACGCCCAAACAGGAGCGCTGGATGGCGAAGTTCCGCGCGCGGCTTCAGGCGCCCATCCTGCTGGGCATCGGGGCCGCGTTCGATTTCCACTCCGGCAACAAGCCGCAGGCGCCGAAATTCGTTCAGCGCTCCGGCTTCGAATGGCTGTTCCGGTTGGCGACCGAACCCCGGCGGCTCTGGCCGCGCTACCGGCGGGTCGTGCCGGGCTTTCTCTACCTGCTGCTGAGAGAGCGGCTCGGGTTGCAGAAATTTCCGCTCAATTGACCGGCCGAAGGCTGATGTCGCCCAGCCTCTGGGTCACGGTCGAGAAATTCTCCCAACAGGCGGTCTGGCTCGTCCTGTTCGCGATTCTGGCGCCGATCCTCGGGCCGCGCCCCTACGGTCTGTTCGCCATCGTCATGGTGTTCGTCGGCTTTTGCGAATTCGTCACCGTCGAGGCCGCGGCCGAGGCGCTGATGGGGATGGATCCGCTGGAACCCCAGCATCTCAGGACCGCGACCACCTGCAATCTGATCGTCGGCATTCTGGCTGGCGGCGCGGTCTTCCTGCTGGCGCCGCTGTTCGGCCGGATCTTCGGCGATGCGCAACTGGGGCCGCTGTTCCAGGTTCTATCGATTCTGCCGGCCCTATCGGCCCTGACGTCCGCACCGACCGCGGCCCTCAAGCGGCAGATGGATTTCCGGCCGCTGGCGATCCGATCCACGCTCGGGCTCGCGATCGGCGGCGCCGGCGGCGTCGGCTTGGCGCTGGCCGGTGCCGGTGTCTGGGCGCTGGTCGCCCAGATCCTGCTGCAGCGCACGTCGGAGGTGGTGATCCTCTGGATCGCGGCCGGCCGGGCCGCCGGCTTCGGCTGGTCGCGGCCGCACTACGAAGATCTGCGCGTCTACGCCGCGCATGTGCTGGTGTCGCGCAGCATGACCTTTCTGGGCGGGCAGGTGCCGCGGCTGATCATCGGCTATTTTCTGGGACCGGTCGATCTGGGCCTGTTCTCGCTGGCGACCCGGTTTCCCGACGCCTTGGCCCAGGTCCTGATCGCCCCGCGCGCGAGCGTGGCGCGGATCGGTTTGAGGCAGTATCGCCAGGGCGAGGAAGCGCTGAGCGCCGCCTTCTATCGTCTGCTCCGCGATATCGCCTTCATCGCCTTCCCCGTCAGTATCGGCGCCGCCGCCACCATATCCTTGCTGATCTCGCTCTGGTTGGACGCCCGGTGGCAGGCCGGGGTCGTCGCCGCCAGCCTCATGTTTTTGACGATCCCGCCGCAGGTCGTCTTCTATGCGACCAGTGCGGTGCTGCTCGCCCTCAATCACCCGCGGGAGGAGGCCAAGATCTCGATCGTGCAGAATCTGTCGAACGCGCTTCTGGTGCTGGCGGCGATTCCGTTCGGCTTGGATGCGGTCTGTGCGGTCACCGTGCTTCGGCTGTTCCTGCTGATGCCCTTCGCGGCCATCACCGCATCCCGCGTCTGCGCGATCCCGGCCCGGGCGATGGCCGTCGCGATCGGGCCGCTCTTCGTTTTGACGCTGGCGATGGGGGCGATTGTGGCGGCGCTCAGCCCGGTGCTGATCACGGCGGTTGGTGCGCGTCTCGCCCTGGCCGGGCTGATCGCGATCGGCTTCGGCCTTTACATGGCGTTGGTCGGCATCTTCGCGCCTAAGGATGCACGGTATTTCCTATCGCATTTGACCTGGGTCCGTTGACCGGATCGCCGTCGTAGCGCGAAACCAGAAAGGCCAGATGCGTCCCGGCGTCTTCCTGCGACATGGCGGAAAAGGGGGCGGAAAAATCCTCCCGGATCAGCCCATCCACCCGGCGCAGCTTTTCCTCGGCCAGCATCGAGAAGCCCGCGCGGATGTGATGCCGGAGATGGGCTGCGTGCGGTGTCCGATTGATCAGATAATGGCGCCTGCCGCGGGTGATCGTCCAGCCGAGGTCCGATGCCCCCCAGTGCCCGTTCCATTCCGGCGCGATGCCGTGAGCGCTGTAGTCGATGAGATGGGTCATGATCGTGCCGCGACCGCTCCAGTGCTTGAACGACTGATAGGCATGATCCAGGTCGTCGACATGTTCCATGACCGAATTCGAGACGATCCAGTCCGGCAGGCGATCGACCTCCTGCTCGTGCGCGGTCCAGGGCGCGTAGGAGCGGATCATGTCGCCGGACCTCTCGCCGGCGAGGTTCGATCGAATTTCCGCGAGGCGCGCGTCCGACAGCATCGCGTCGAGCCCCGGCATCAGAGCCTCGGGAAAGTCGGTCACCGGGACGAATGGAAAAATTCGGGCGTTCCAACCGTCGTTCGGGACCGGAGCGCGGGCTCTGAACAGCGCGGCCAGCTCGTCCAGCATGGCCAGGTTCCGGGCCGGCGATGCCTGCTCGATGACATCCAAGGCGTAGTAGCGCTGGGCGCCGGCGAGCAAAGCGCAGATGCCGAAGGCGAAGGAACTGCCGGGGCCGATTTCGGCGACGACTGTCGGGAAGCGCTGCCAGGCCGCCGTCCGCGCGGTGAGGATGACGAAACGCAGAAACTGGGAATAGGCGAAGTCCGCGTTCGCGGCGCCCCTGTCGACATGAGGATTGCGAAATTGCGGAATGAGGTACGACAGCGCGCCTTTGACGAACGGGCCGGCTGAGATCCTGGCTATCGACATTTTAACCCCGGTTCGGCGCTCACTGAATTTCCGCAACGGAAACGGTGTCCTTTTCACAGACGGCCGGCTCGGCGTTCTGCCTGACCGATTTGACCAGATGATCGATCACCGCCGGTCGGCCTGCCGGCACATAGCGATAGGCCAACAGCTTCATCGCGAGACGCGGTGGCGCCAGCGTGGTGGCGAGAAACCAGGCCAGCGTCACGACGCAGCGCAACAATCCCCGCTCGTAGACGCCGACACAGCAGCAGAGCTTCAGGAACAGCCGCAGCGGGCGGTCGTCGCGCGACATCGGATGCGCCGGGTCGAGTTTCTTGAGGGTGAGGCGCCGTTCGAGGAAAACCAGGGAATGATCGAGCGGATCGGCGCTCGACAATCGAATGCCGCGCAAGGCAGCGTGCTCTCTGACGAAATTGGCTTCATCGCGGCCGATGGTGATATAGGCGCGAAACCGCTCGGCATCGAGCGGCGCGCCGGCCCAGAGATTGGTGCCGTGAACCCGGTAGCAGCCGAGCGAAACGCCGAGCGAGACGACGGCGCCGTAGAGCGGCGCCACCGCGTTGAGCGCGCCGTCCACGCCATAGGGAAAGCGTCTCGTATCGAGCGGCAGCAGCTGTTCCAGCAATCGCCGCGCATAGGCATTGCCGCTGGTCGGCGGCGTCGGATAGATGCCCCAGCGGCGGACGAGACGGTCGATCTGGCGCGCATCGAGCGCTCGCGTGCAGGCGGGGACGAAACCTTTGGGCCGGCCATCCCGATCGACGACGGTGAGCGGGAATTGCAGCTTCACGATGTCGGGTCGCCAGGCGGCGACGATTTTCTCGACCGCATCGGCACGCAGCATGTCGTCTGCATCGAGGAACATGACGATCTCGCCGCGGGCGGCCGCCCAACCGGCGTGAATCGTCGTCGTCGGGCCGCCGTTTTCCTTGAAGATCAGCTGGACCTTGTCCCGATATTGCTCCAGCAGCGGGCGGGACCCGTCGGTCGAGCCGTCGTCGATGACGATGACTTCCAGCTTTGGGTAGGTTTGCTGCAAGGCGCTGTCCACGGCGGCGGCCACGAACTGCTCGTAGTTGTAGTTTCCGACGATGATGCTGACGAGGGGTGACGCGAGGGGCATGCCGGAATGTCCTGGGTCGCTAGATGAGCTTGAGGCGTCGCGTCAAGGCGCGCTCGATGATCGGCAGCAGCCGGGCGGGATAGTCGGCCGCGGCAAAGTCTCGCTGGAATTGCGCCGCGGCGGCCCCGCCGAGGCGGCTGCGCAGCCGGGCGTCGGCGACGCTGCGCGTCAGCGCGTCGGTCAATGAGGCGACATTCCCAGGTTCCACCAGCACGCCGGAGCGATCCGGCTGGATCACCTCGCCCAGCGCGCCCACCGGGGTGCAGATGATGCAAAGCCCATAGGCCATGCCTTCCAGCACCGACATGGCCATGCCCTCGGCATAGGATGGCAGCACCAGAATGTCGGCCGTCCGCAGCAAGTGTTCGGTCGTCGCCCGGTCGACCCATCCGGGCATCGCGACCCGATCGGCGACGCCGGTCCGCGCGAGGTCCGCCGCGAAGCCGTCTTGCTGCGGTCCGCCGCCGGCGATCGTGGCGTGCCAGTCGAGGTCGCGCAACGCCGGCCGGTCCAGCGCCTCGATCAGGTCGTGAACGCCCTTGCGACGGCTCAGCTGCCCGAGGAACAGGATCTCGACCGGTGCTCCGATGGGGTGCACCGGGGCTTGCACCGGTATCGGCACGGCGTTCGGCAGAACGGACACCCGTTCCGCCGGCACCGCCAGCAGCTCGGTCACGGTCGACCGGGCACCCTGTCCCAGCACCACGACATGATCGGCCGTCTGGAACATCCAGCGGACCAGGCCGAACAACGGCGACGGCAGGGATCGACAGAACGACGCATAATCATAGTCGTGGAGGTGAAGCAGCACCGGGATCCGCAGGATCCGGCAGACCGCCGTGAGGGCGAGCTTGCGCAGGCTGCTGCCCCGGCCGGCGACGTGAATATAGGCGAGCGGCCGAGATCGGCGATGTCGGGCCAACCGCCACAGGACGGCCATCAGATGGGCCGGCCAGAGCCGCAAGGGACCGGCGCCGCGTGTATCCAGGATCTGGAACGAGGGAGACGTCGGGTTGCGACGCCATTCGTCGGTCAAATAGCCGACCATGCGCCCGATTCCGCCGCCATTCTCCAGCCCCCCGGCCGTGAGGATCAGGATCGGCGGCAGCGGGGAACGGTGTTCCACGTCGACACGGAGCGCCGTCACAGGGCCGGGATCACAGCGGCACGCTGACGCCCGGCGCGATCGGCAGGACCTGGCGGATATATTGATCGACGAACACATCGATATTCGCGATATCGCTGCGCGGCACATAGATGACGTCGCGGGGGGCGAGCGTGATATTTGCGGCGAAATCCTGTCCGGCTAGCGCCTTTTCCAGGTTCAGCACCTGCCAGTCGTAGCCGCCGCCGGTCCGTTGGCGGATCAGCAGGACCTCGTTGGCCCGGGCGGTGTTCTTGAAGCCGTTCGCCTGCAGGATCGCCTGCAGGACGGTGGTCGGCGTCAGCAGCGGCTGCGCGCCGGGCTGGCCGACCTCGCCGCCGATATAGATCTTGTTGGAGTTGAATTCGCGGACGATGACGACGAGTTCGGGCGATTTGAGCGCGGTGTCCTGATATCTTTTCAGCAGGGCGTCCTGCAGATCGCCGGGCGTCATGCCGGCGGCGGTGACGTCATGCACCAGCGGCAGGGAGATCTTGCCGTCGGGCCGGATCACCTGGGCCTGGTTGAGGTCGGGCACATAGGCGAACTTCACCTCGATATTGTCGCCGGGCTGCAGCAGATAGGCGAGCGGCGCCGTCGTCGGCTGCACCACGCTCGTCTTCGCGGCATCGCCGGGCGGTACGCCGAGGTTGGCCACGCAACCGATCAACGGGAGGGCCAGGGCCAGGAGTGCGAGCAGCCGTGTCGAAACATGCATCATCGATGATCCTGGCCGGAGAAACGGGTCATATCCGCTTGTAGGGAAGGCTGACGAACACAGGCAGCTTCAGCGTCCGTTCCAGACTTTCCGGGACGATGTGCGTGCTGCCCAGGCCGAAGATCGTGGCCAGTGCCGCCGCGGCGGCGAGCAGGCCCAGCGCCAGGCCCACGCCCAGGTACATCAGCAGCTTCGGGCCGCTCTGGCTGGTCGTGGCGCTTTCGATCTGTCGGATATTGACGATCCGCTGCTGGTCCAGCGCTTCCTGCAGGCGCGCCTGCTGCTGGCGTTCGCGATAGAGCTTCAGGCTGACAGCCGTCGTGTCGCGGTCGCGCATCAACTCGTCGACATGCACCTGCGCCTGCTCCATCGCCTGCATCTGGTCATCGATCTTGGCGACCTCGTCGTCGAGTTCGGCCGCCCGCGCCTGGGCCGGGCCCAGCTCGATCTGCGCCCGGGCGATCTCGGTCAGCAGTTCGTCATAGAGCGGGTTGCGGCCGGTCCGGACACTCCCCACGAATTGGGACGATTGCCCGGCCAGGAATTTTTGCACCGTCGCGATCTGGGATTGGACGGTCTGAACCGGGACGCTGTCGTCCTTGTAGCGCTCGGTCAGCTGCTTTTCCTGGACCTGCAGGTCGAGCAATTGGGTCTGCGCCTTGGTGAGCGCGTCGGATTGCTGGCTCTCCGAATAGCTCTTGGTCGTCTGCGGCGTCGTCGCCAGCGTGGTCTTGAGTTCGCCCAGCCGCGCCTGCAGTTCGACCGCATGGCTGCGGACCTGGGCAGCGGCCGTCGCGAGCGTGCCGCGGCGGTCGAGCAACTGCTTGTGGTCGTCGCTATCCCCGTAGAGCGAATGCGCGACGCGATAGTCCGCGATCTGCTTCTCGACGGTGGTCAGATGGCTGTCGAGGCCGACGAGTTCCTCGTTGAGGAAGGCTGCCATCGGCACCGCGAAGATCTGTATATGCTTTTCCTGATAGGCCTTGATGTACCAATTCACGACATCGGCGGCCAGTTTCGCATCGAGCGCCTCGTACGACACCTCGATGACCTCGGAATTCTTGACGACCTTGACGCTGAGCGACCGATCGAAGGCGGCGCGGGCATCGTCCCATTTGGTCTCACCGCCGGGCCCGGCAAAGCTCTGGTTCGGGAAGAGCGTTTCCAATCCGAAGTTCTTGATCGCAGCATCTTCGAGGTCGCTGCCGGTCAGGATTTCAAGCTCGGAATTGATTACTTCCTGCTTCGTCGTCTGGGTGTCGGACGAGGCTGTCGCATTGAGGCTGCCCTGCGACGATTGCTCATGATTGGCGGCGAGCAGCACGCGGGCGGTGGCGCGATAATGCGGTTTCGCAACGGTGTAGGCGGCTCCGGCAACGAGCAGCGGGATCAGAATAAAAACCGCCAGAATCCGATAATGACGGAACAGCAGGGAAATAATTTCTCGTGCCGTCATGCCTGCCTCACACTAATCACATTGGCCGGTGAACGGTTTTTCACCTGCTGCGTTCATGTTATGAACGGGCGCCCAAGCGCCATATCTAATGATGAACGAGGCGTCTTCGGTATTCGTTCCGGCTCAAAAATGCGAAAGACTGGCGATTCCGGGCCGAAATAAAGAACATATTTCCATATATATTTAAGCGGCGGAATGCCGTGGCGGAGGGGATATGCCATTGGTATCGGTCGTGATTCCGACCAAGGGCCGGCCAGAACTGCTCGCGCGTGCCGTCGACAGTGTGCTGGCGCAGACCATGGCCGATCTGGAGATCATCGTCGTGGTCGATGGCGACGACCCGGCGACCGTCGCGCAATTGGGCCTGGTGACCGACGGCCGGTTGCGGTTCCAGGTGAATGCTCTGTCACGCGGCAGCGGTGCCGCCCGCAACCAGGGCGGCGCCGATGCCAGGGGGCAATGGATCGGCTTTCTCGACGACGATGACGAGTGGCTGCCGACCAAGCTCGAGCGCCAGCTGGCGCTCGGCGAAGCTGTCGCCGACAGGATCATCCTGTCGTGCCGCAGCACGTATGAGACGCCGCTCGGCGTCTCGGTCAGGCCGAGGACGCCCTATGCCAACACGATGCCGTTCGATGAATGGCTGTTCGATCGTCGGCGTCTGTTCGGCGGCGAGAGCTTTATCCAGACCTCCTCGCTGCTGATGCCGACGGTGCTGTTCCGCGAATCCGGCTTCCCGGATCATGGCCAGCACGAGGATTGGGAGATGGTGATCATCGCGCTCAAGTACCGCAAGATCGCGCTTGCGACGGCACCGGAAATCCTGGTCCGACACTATGCCGAGGCGGCGCGGCCCTCCTTGACGCAAGGCAATCGGATCGAGGGGTCGCTGCGCTGGCTCGATCGTCTGCAGACCTCGCTCTCGCCCAGGTCCTATAGCGGGTTCTGTCTCACCGTCGTGGCCCAGCAGGCTGCCCGGCACGGACACTGGCGCGACTTTTTCGGACTGCTCGGGCGGGCGTTCCGCTGCGGGCAGCCGACGATCGTGCAGTTCATGGTGTTCCTGATGGTTTGGCTCGTGCCCGACCGGCTGCACAACGCGCTTCGGCGCTTGCGACCCTGCCCGATCCCACCGGCGCCCCTGCTCGCCCGGGCACGCTCATGAGAAGCCAAAGCCAGCGGTCGGCAATCCCCGTCGACGGCGCGGTGGCGGCTCGTCTGACGGAAGCGCGCTCCGGCTTGCCCGGCAGCCTGTTCCTGGGCTTCGCCTTTCTCGTCCTCCAGGGGGCGTTCATCGGCATGTCCTCCGGCACCGACGCGGATGGGGGCCCGACCGAGGACATCCGCCACCTGATCAGCTTCGCCGTGGTCCTGATCGGCACCGGCATCTGCGCCCTGCGCCATCGGCAGCAGATGCTCGCGGGCGCCCGCGCCAACCTGGTCTATTTCATCCTGCCGATCATCATCATCGCCTCGACCGTCTGGTCGGTCGATCCGGCGTTGACGTTCAAGCGCAGCATCCTCACCACCGGCGTTTGCCTGTTCGATCTCTATGCCGCGGTCGCGATCGGTACGGACCGGCTCCTGAAGCTGGTCTCGGTGACGATCATGCTTTCCGCCCTGGCCTCGATCCTGGTCGTCGTCGCTCTGCCGACGGTGGGCCGTGAGGTGACCGAGGGCCTGGTCGGGGACTGGCGCGGCGTTTTTCCGCAGAAGAACGTTCTGGGCCATGTCATGTCGACCGGGGCCTCGATCGAGCTGTTCCTGCTGCTTCGCCCGGGGCGATTGCGATGGCTGGGGCTTGCCCGGTTCGGCCTCTGTTGCCTGCTCGTCGTCATGGCGCATTCGGCCAGTTCTCTATTGTCCGTCGTCATGGCGTCCCTGCTGTTCGCCTTCTATGCCGCCTTCCGGCGCAGCGTCGCCAGCGGCGTCATCTGCCTGATCGTCGGCCTGAGCGGGGTCGCCCTCGCGGGTGCTCTGCTCGGCGGCGACGCGTCGCTCCTCTATGCGCTGCTCGATCGCGATCCTTCCCTCACGGGGCGAACCGATCTGTGGCTCTACATCATGGATGTGATCCGCGAACGGCCCTATTTCGGTTGGGGCTATCAGGCGTTCTGGGCGCCTGATACCGCCAGGGTCGTCTATATCCAAAACCAGATCGGCTGGCCGGCGCCCAATGCCCATAACGGTTATCTGGAACTGATCATGAGCGTCGGGCTGGTCGGGCTCGCCGGCTTCGCCGTGACGGGTGTCTGGGCGTTGCGCCGTTGCATCCGTGCGATGACCCGGCCGAGCGATCTCGGCGCCTTGCTGCTGATCGTTACGGTTCAGCTGCTCGTCGCCAATCTCACGGAAAGCTTCATGATCGGTGCATCCGTGTTCGGCTGGAACCTGTTTTCGATCCTGGTCCTCAAAAGCGGCCTGGAGACGAGAACGGTGCAGACCCCGGTCGCGCAGCCGATTTCGATCCTCGCCCGGGCTAAGGCGCGATGCTGAAGACCGTGCCGCATCCGACGGCGGCGGGGCTGGCGCTGCTCTGGCAAATCTGGCCGCCGGCGCTGGAGGTGCCCCAAATCGTCCCGGTGGGATCGATGATCACGCCGCCCATCGGCGCCAGGTTCGCGGTGCCCAGGGCCGCATAGGTCTGCAGCGAGCCGGCGGCACTCAAGACGAAGACGCTGCCGGCCCCGACGACGCCGACCTCGCTGACGCTTCCGGTCGCGGTGCCATAGAAATTGCCGGCATTGTCCATGACGATGCCGCTTCGGGATATGACGCCGGGCAGGATCTTCAACAGGAATTGCTGATGGGTCAGGGCCGCGACTTTCCAGATGCCGCTGCCATGCACCGCCGAACGCAGACCGCCCGCCGACTGCGACATGCCGTAAACATTGCCCGCGGCATCCCGGACGATGTGACCGATCGGGAAACCCTGCAGCGTCTTGGGGAAAAACTCCGAGACATTGCTGAACAGGCCCGCAGGCGAAACGGCGAACAGGGAGCCGCCGTCACCCGACTGCGTCACCTTGTTCGTCGCACCGATGATCACCCCTTCCGGGTCGATCGCCAGATTGGTCGCGGGGCCGGCCCCCTCGTTCGGATACCCGCCAAAGGTATGCAGGAGGCGAAATCCGCCCGTCGGCGCGATGGTAAAAACCGTGCCGCAGCCTTCTTCGTGAATATAGAGCGCGATGCAGGGGGTCTTGCCGCCGTCGTAGGCCACGCCGAAGATCGCGCCGTCCGCGCCCAAGGTCGGTCCTGCGGAGGGATGAGCGCCATCCGGGCCGGAAAAGTCGTGCAGGATCACAAAGGTCCAGGCCCCGGTCGGGGTCGCGGGCCGTACCAGCTTGAACACGACGCCCAGATCGCGGGCGCCGCCCGCGGCCGTCGTGCCGTAGAGATTGCCGCTGGCATCGACGGCGAGACCGCCGTTCGGATGGGCGCCATCCGGTCCGGAGAAGGCATGGACGACCGTTGCGTCGGCCTTACCGGACGCGGCCAGCTGGAAGATGACGCCTTGATCGAACGCTCCGCCCGCATAGGTCGCGCCGAACACGGTCTGCCGATCGTAGAGCGGGTCGCCATTGTTCGGCACCGCGCCGTCGGCGCCGGTAAACTGGGTCCGCGTCGTCACGGCGGGTGCGGCCACGGCCGCCGTCGACCAGACGAGGCACCAGGCAAGGCTTAGCCAGAATATCGAACGGGTCGGCATGTTTGGCACCTTTGATGGGAGCGTGTCGGCGAAGTCCCAGGTGCTGCTCGATCGCTTCGGCCGGTGTCAGAATGCATTCTCGGTGGCGATGAGGCATTTGACCGTCAGGAACATGATCTTCAGGTCGAGCCATACCGACCGAGGCCGTGTAAAAACGTGCGCGGTCATCGGCGGGGCTTAATGATTGCACCTTCGCGAGCTGTGGAGGCGGTTTGCCCGCTGGCGCGGTTAGGTCCGGATCGCCTTGAGGAGCGGTTGAACCCCGAACATTTGGATCATCCGCTTCATGTTGTAGGCCAGAACATGGAGGCTCATCTCGGTTCGGACCTTTTCGAGGGTCTTGGTAAGGAAGTGGGAGCTTCCCATCCACGACTTCAGGGTTCCGAACGGGTGCTCGACCGTCTGTCGGCGCACGCCCATAGCGTTTGGCATGCGGTCGAGCCGGGCCTGCATCTTGTCGAGGACGTCTTCGTGCCGCCAGCGCTTGAGCCTCTTCAGCTTGTCCGGGGTGCAGTTCGGCTTAAGCGAACAGCTGAAGCACGCGGTCAGATGGCGATAGTGGTCGATGTCGGTCTTTCGATCCGATCGCACGAGCCCCCTGGTGAGCTTTTGCCCCGCCGGGCAAGTGTAGTGATCGTTCTCGGGATCGTAGATGAAGTCATGACGGGTGAATAAACCGCGCTCGCTGGGCCATACGGCTTTCGGAATGCAGGGCAGGACGCCGGTTCCTTCGCACGCCAGGATCTGTTCGCCGTTCAAGTAACCGCGATCGGCCAGGGCCGTGATCTCCTCGCAGCCCATAGCGGCCTGTGCCTTCAGCCCCATCGGCTCCAGCTGGGTTCGGTCATGGCCAAGGTTTGTCACCTCATGCGCCACGATCAGGTGATGCTCGGCGTCCACGGCGGTCTGAACATTGTAGCCGACCATGCCCGTGCCCCGCCCGCTGGTCGCCATGGAGCGTGCATCGGGATCGGTCAACGAGACCTGCTTGTCAGGCGCCGCCTCGACCTGTTGCTCCATCTGCTTCAAGGCCTGCATCTGTCGGCGCAGTCCCGCGATCTTTTCGGTGATCCGCTCGGTCCGGGGCTCGGCGATGTCGCTGTCCTGGCGATCGGCCTGGTCCAGGGCGGCCAGATACCGGGCGATGCTGGCATCCACCTGCTCCATCCGCTTGGCGACCTTGGTCACGGTGAAGTTCTTGTCCCGATTGTTGACGGCTTTGAACTTGCTGCCGTCGATCGCGACAATAGCCTTGGTGAACAGGTTCAGCCGGCGGCAAAGCTCAATGAACTGGACGCACACCGCCCGGATCGCGGGCCCGTTGTCGCGGCGGAAGTTGGCGATAGTCTTGAAGTCCGGCGCCAGGCGCCCGGTCAGCCACATCAACTCGATATTGCGCTGGGCTTCCCGCTCCAGGCGACGGCTGGACTGCAGCCGGTTGAGATAGCCATAGAGATAAATCTTCAGCAGCGTCGAAGGATGATAGGCTGGCCGACCCGTCGCTGCGGGATGGACACCGGCAAAGCCAAGCGCGCCAAGGTCAAGCTCATCGATGAAGGCTTCAACGACCCGAACCGGGTTGTCCTCGGTCACGTAATCGTCGAGGGATGGTGGCAATAAGAACGACTGACCTCGGTCTTCACCCTCAACGAAACGCCCCATGACCGGCCCTCCGAAATCAAGCCGATTCTAGCAGATTCCCAAGCGTTTTTACACGGCCTCGACCAGTTCTCGATATAGTACAGGTCGTGCTCGATCCGCCCGATCAGGTGCTCGGGCTCGGTCGTGGCGCCCCTGAAGCCATTGACCTGAGCCCAGCCGGTGATGCCGGGCTTGACCCGATGGCGATGGGCATAGGATTCGACGATCTCGTGGCACAGCAGATTCTTGGTCTTCATGCCGATCGGATGGGGGCGGGGGCCGACCAGCGACATGTGGCCCATCAACACGTTCAGCAGCTGCGGCAGTTCGTCGAGACTGGTGCGGCGCAGAATGCCGCCGACCCGTGTGATGCGGCTGTCGCCCCGTCGCGTCTGTTGACCGCCGCTTTGGTCGGCCGCATCCGTGCGCATGGTCCGGAACTTGAGCACGTCGATTTCCAGGTTGTTGAAACCATGGCGCCGCTGACGGAACAGGGCCGGACCGACGCTGTCGAGTTTGATCGCTAGGGCGATCAAACCCATCATCGGACCGAAGAATGCCAGCGCCACCAGGGCGAGGACGATGTCCTCGGCGCGCTTGGCCACGACGCCCCAACGGCGCATCGGCCGTTGAGCGATCGAATAGAACGGCAGGTCGCCGAACACGCTCCGTCGGGGCGGCTGGATCGCGAAGGCGATGCCGTCCGGGCACAGCGACACGTCGATCGACAGCGCCTGCAGCCTGTTGCGGATATCCAGCAGGCGGGTCTCCGCCGACCAGGGCAGGGTGAGCAGGACCCGATTGAAGCCGCCGGCCTTGCCCAGCGCGATCAGATCATCGAGCGTGCCGCGCACGAAGCCGCACGTCTCCGGCAACCGGCCGCTGCGATCGTCGAAGATGCCGACGACTTCGATCGGGCATCGGCTCGGATGATGCACATGGAGCGAGGCCAGATGATCGACCAATCGGTCGGCGAGAGGGCCCCCGCCGACGATGGCGACGCGGTCGCTCAAGGAACCCTCGCGGATGAGCTTGCCGATGATCCGCGACATCACCAGCCGCGTTCCCGCGATGAGGGCGAAGCTGCTCGAGAACCAGATCGCGACCCAAGACCACGAGGACCGATCGAGGCCGCGGACCGAAAGCCCGAACACCAGGCCGATCAGCGCCAAGGCGGCACAGCCGTAGAGCGACGACCGGAGCGCCCCCGCCGTCGTGCGAAAGCTTTCGTCGCGATAGAGTCCGCATCGATGCAAGACGAACGGCGCGACCACGGCCGCGGTCAGAATGTCTCTGAGATGGCTCGCCCAAAGGTCGGTTGGCAGGTGAGAGGTGGTGGCGAACTGCCCCAAAATCCCTGCGAAAAACAACAGGCCTATGTCGGTGAAACGAAGAATATCTTTGCTGATTTCGAGGGAATCTTTCGAATATTTGTGTCGAATGGATAGAGAGTCTCGCTCTATCGGCATCTCGCGCGAGTTCAATTGATGGATTTCTTCTATTTTTTCCGCAGAATGGATCGGGGCAGTGGCAGCCATCTGTGGTCCCTCGTTCCAACGTTGTGCGGAAATAAAAATTACGTTTTCGAGCGCGGTGACCGAATCTGATTCGCCCGAATTCTCAGGTCGGATCAATTAATCTGTTATCGATCAAAATTTTCCGCTCGTTTGTCTCTAAATTCATCGATCGAATGTGCCAACGGGTCAAATCCTGATTGGTTCAAAATATTATTTTTACCGGAAACACCCTCAGATAGAATGATTTTTCATTTTACTTAATAAATAGGTAACTATGATTTATTGGTCGATTTTGCATCGCATATGAGAAAATTATAGGCATGGCCTATTTTTGCCACAATGAAGCGTAGGGCGAATCGTGACCACCCTTAAGCAAGACCCAATGACGCGAGGGAGGATTCGTTCATGCTGACCACGATCTCGCTGTGGATCTTTGGTTCATTTCTTGTATCCGCTTTACTCGGATGGCGTCGGATCTGCATCCAGACACCCAGCCGCGGCTTTGCGGGGCCGGATAATTCCGGGTATCGCGAAGGGGCGGCCAGGCCGCGCGCGCGGAGGTTGGTTCCGACGTCCATGGCGGTCGGGGACGACCGGGTTCGCCGGCGCGTCGCGGCGCTGATGCGATTGGTCAAGCGCCGCTAACCGCGATCGACCGCATCGACCATCGGCGGCGCGGAACCCACCGCGGCGACCGCCCGTTCTCGATAGGCGTCGGAGATCCAGCGATCTCCGATCCTCCCTGTTTACGTGTGCTTCGGCTGCGCCTGCTATCGGACGGGCTCCCGACGAAGCTTGTCGCGCGGACGACCGGTCGGACGAGCGTGATCTCGTGCTCCCTCTCATCAGCCAGACGGACACGGGGAGACGGTCGTGACGGAAATTGTCCCACGGGCAGCGATCGCGGCCGATCGCCGGGCCTGGATCGAGACGATCGCCGCCGCGACGCCGGCGCTTTGTTGCGTCGTCCTGCTGGTCCTGGCGTTGCACGCCGTCACCATCCCCATCGGCGAGCATAATGACAGCCGAACCATCCTCGATGTCGTGCCGACGATCCTGGGCGGTCACTACCAGCGCAGCCGCTCCTTCGGCGTGCCGCTCTACGAGGTAATCGTCTCGGGCCTGGTTTGGCTGGGCGGCACGCTGCTGGCGAACCTCTATTCCCTGGCGCTCGCGATCGGGTCGGTCTTCGTATTCGATCATTTGCTCGGGCGCGATCTGGCGCCGCTGCGCCGCATTTCGGCGCTGGCCGCCTTCGCACTCAATCCGATCTTCATCGGCAATTCGACGATGTTGATCGAATGGATGCAGGTGATCTTCTTCCTGCTGTGCCTGCTCGTCGCGGCCGGGTCCGTGCGCCGGAGCCGAAACATGCCTGCCGTCGCCTGCTATGCCCTGGTCAGCATCGCCTGCGTTCTGACCCGACCCGACCTCTGCCTGTTCTGCGGGGCGCTGTTCCTGGTCCTGCTGTGGGACACCAGGGACAAGGGCCTGGCCGCGAAACTCGTCGGGGCCAACGCACTCGCCGGCGCCATCACCATCGGCATCTTCCTGGGGCTGAACGACGTGAAGGATCTGGCGACCGCCATCACGGTCGAGGATCGCGAATTATGGCGCAGGATCGCCCTGGCGGTGGTCGATGGGGTGGCGCTGCTCGGCCTGGCCGGCACCATCGCGGCACTCGTTCTCCTGGCGGCGATCCTTTGGGATTGCTCGCGGCGGGGCGCCAAATCGCCGTCGTTCGAAACGAAGCTGCTTCTGGCGGTACTGCCGCTGATCCTGGTGCGGCAGGTCGGTCTGCCGAGCAAGGTCGAGTTCCTGTTCCCGCTGCTGATCGTCTTTCTGCTGGCGGCGGCGCGCGACGGGCAGAGCGTCGGCGCGCTCGCGGTCATGGCCGCGTCCCTGGTCTTGGGTTCGGTGGTGCAGGTCTCTCTGCTCGAACGCAGCGGCAGCGGCGACGCCCTGCATTTCCATCTGGGGCTCAATCGCGGTGCGGTCGCCCAGGACTTCGATCGGCGGGTGCAGAACTCGGCGATGTTCGACCCCGCCTATCTCGCTGCCGTCGCCCGGGCCGCCTACGGCACTGCCGGTGCCATTGCGACGCTGCAGCCCCGCACATTCTTCCCGGGACTGATCAGCGATACGAACGATCTGGTGATCGGGGCGCCGGCAGTCTACCAGCTCGACAATGCGCGCTTCGCATTCGAGGGCACGCGGCGGATGTTCGGCGGCAATGGCGACAGCCGGCGCAGCGCCTATCGGCACATCTATATCTGCGACAAGTCGGTCGCGGCCGCCGGCAAGGGCTGGCGTACGCTGCAACCGCCAACGCCGATCGCACGCTTGGATGCGGCGACCGGCGTCGTGGATACGAACTGTGCCCTCGAATAATCGCCTATAGCGCCTTGCCCAGCGGATTGCTGGCCGGGAACGCCGCGGCGCGCGTCGGATCGTCGATCTGGTAGCTCTTGCCACCGGTCCTGGTGTCGAAGTTCGCATTGTTCGACCAGACGACATTTACGTTCGCCGCCCCGGAGTGACCGTCGAGCACGGCAGTGTTGTTGGCCCGGATATTGGTTGTCACGCTGGTCGCCGCCGCCTGATTGTTGGTCCAGCTGTTGTTGCTGCCGAACGCGTTCGACAGCTCGCCGCGCCAGGTGCCGGTCACGGCGAGGTCGAGGTTGTTGTCATAGGCGATGTTGCTGTCGACGGTCACGTTGTCGGTGAAGAACAAGTGCACGCCGCGCGCCCCGTTGCCGTAGGACGTGTTGGACTGGACCAGCGATGTGTACGGATAGGCGGCATCGCCCGACTGGGTGTTGCGGAAATCGTCGAGGATGATGCCGTTGCCGTCGGTATGGGTGCCGGCGACATACAGCTCTGAATTGTCGTGCGAGATGTTGCCCTTGACGATGATGTGATAGGTGGCGCTGGTGTCGGCGCTCGTCGCGGTGAAGCTGACCGCCCGCGGCTCGTAGATCGAGATGCCCGACATCTGATAGCCGTTGAAATGGGCGTTGTTGTAGGTCGTATTGCCCTCGATCCAGTACCAGTCCTTGTACATGGCGCCGATGCCTTCGCCGCCGCAATCATGGACCAGGTTGTTCAGCGCCTGAAAATGATGGCCCGTGCCGAGCAGGCCGGTGCCATTGGTGAAAGGCACGCTGGTCAGGCCCAGATTGCCGCCATCGATCTCGAAGCCGTCGATGATCATATAGTCGGCCTGGGCATCGATCACATCCTGCATGCCGGTCGCCGCGGCCTTGATCTTGGCCCCCTGCGGGCTGGTCGAGCGGTAGACCACATAGCCGGTCGGCGAGTTGGCCGTGCCGCCATGGTTCAGATAGACGCTGTTCTGAACCAGATAGGTGCCGCTCGCGACATTGACGCAATCGCCGGCGCGCAGCAGGGCGCTGTCGTTGGCATGTTGCAGCGTCAGCCATGGCGTCGAAATCGTCGTCCCGCCAGCCTTGTCGGAGCCGTTCTGCGAGACATACCAGTTGCGCGAGCAGGTATAGCTGGAACTGGTCGCCGCCGGTGTGGCCGCGGTTGCCGTACCGAAGATCGTCACGGTCACCGTGCTGCAGCTGGAGGCGCCGGCCGCATCGGTCAGGCAAAAACCGAGCTTGTCGGTCGCACTCGAGTTTTTCGCGAGCGACGCGTAGTAGCTGCCGGGGCTGTAGCTGATCGTCGTCGCGTTCTGCTTGACCACCGTACCGTGCGTGCCGGTGGTCGACAGCGACAGGATCGACGCGCTCTGTCCGGATGGGACAATCGCATGGGTGGTAAGGGGAACCGACAGGGACAGATTGGCCAGAACTGCGGGGGCTTGTGGCGCGGCAGTCAGCGCAGTCGCCGCCAGGCCGGTGCTAGAACATAGGCCGTCGAGGAAAATTGGAGCCGCGATGGCGAGTACGATCGAGAGTTTGTCTCTTATCTTCAAAGTACTCCACATGTTCTCGCTCATCTAAATATTTCCATACATTTTATGCGAATTTCAGACAATACTTTCGCAGCAATGTGGAGAAAGTACGTTCTGTGCCGCATCTGTTGAGTAAGTAACTTGTGGCTCTTGTTTAGGAGAAAAATCCTTAAGGGGATATGTATTTTTCGACTTTTATTTTCTTAAATTCGACGTTTTTTGACAAAATTTGATGATGTATACTCTGTAATTATTGAGTTATTACGAATAACAGAAATTCTATCGCAAGAACGACCGCGGGTTGCGACGGTTTATTCGATCGGAGTATTCCGAAATCTCGCCGTCTCATCGTCGAAAATTATGTGACGATGGTGGAATCTCAGAGGCCGCTGACAATCACAATATTGTCCTCAATATCTCTCTATTTATGACGATTTTGTTTACTATTACCTTGCGCATCCTCGCTTCTATATTTGGATTATGAGGCGAGCATAAATAAAGTTTCCTCAATTTTTTGTGGCATTTTTGGGATTTAGCGGGTTTTCTTCAATGATTTTGCCGGTTTCCGGGCGGCGACCGGCGTCGAACGCTTTCAAAGGCCGGGTCCCGACGCGATATTCCGGACGCCGACATGAGACGGAACAGCGGGTCAGCCGTTTGTTCCAGCGCCGGGGATGGTCATTGTGGAATGGTCGAGCCGCGCAACAGAGGTGTGCCCATGCTTTCAATCGACCGCGCGCTGTTCCGGGAAAACTTCAACAGACAGCATTTCAGCATCGAACATGATCTGTCCGACCATCCGCTGTTCGCGTTACCGCGGCTGCTCGATCTCGCGACGGAGGTGGCGCAGAAATGGCCGCGCGACCTCTATTTCGACGAGGGCGTCACGGAGATCGGCCAGCGTTGGGGTGCCAGGCCCAACAGCTTTCCGATCGACGAGACCATCAGCCGGATCGAAAGCGCCGGCGCCTGGGTCCTGCTCAAATCTGCCGAACAGAGCCCGCCATACGCCCAGGTGCTCGATCGCTGCATTGCGGATGTGCTGGAAATCAGCGACGGGCAGCTGAAGAGCAAGATGCGGCGGACGCAGATGGCGATCTTCATCACCTCACCGAAGCGTCTCAGCACCTATCACATCGACAGCGAATGCAATTTCCTGCTGCAGCTGCGTGGCGAAAAAGAGATCAGCCTGTTCAGCAAATATGATCGCGAAGTGCTGACGGAGGATGAAATCGAGCGGTCCTGGACCGTGGATACCAACGCGGCAATCTACAAGCCGGCGCTGCAGCATCATGCGAGCGTCGTGAGGTTGGTGCCGGGCACGGGGGTCCATATTCCCGTGAATGCGCCGCATTGGGTGCAGAACGGCGACCAGATCTCGATCTCCGTCGCGATCCTCTATCACTGGTGGGATCGCGATTACGCCAACGTCTATGCGGCGAACCACTATCTGCGAAAACTCGGCCTCACGCCCCAGCCGCCGTTTCGTTCGCGCCTGCTCGATGGGCTGAAGCAACCGTTCGGCGCGGGGGCGATCCGGCTGCGCCGTGCCCTGCGCGGCCCGCTACGCCAATATTGAGCGCAACAGCGCCGGCGCGGCAGGCGGCCTATTTTTCCGCCTGGGCGAGCCATCGCTTGAGGATGGATCCGCTCATGATCTTATCGGCATCCGTCGCGGTGACGCTGATGCAGTTGAATCCCTCCGCCGTCAATCGACGGACCATGGCGCGCGCTTCGGCGTCATTCGCGACCTCATCCGATACGAAGGAGACCGGGGAACCGGTCAGATAATCCGTCCCGACGACGCCCGGATGCCACATCAACCGCCATGCCATGGCGAGTTATTCCTGCCGCTTCGTGCCGGCCCGCAGATGGCCGATTTGGTTCCGGATCGGATCCAGGGTGCCCGTGCCGGGCTCAACACGCGTGTCGATCATCGCAAGGTCTCCCGATCCGGGGGCAAGAGGTTAGGCCCTACACCATGGGCTATGATGCAAGGTTGGCGGAGACTCGGAATCTACGTAGTCCGGACGCCCGTCCCGTTAGGCGACGAATTCGCGGCACCTCTCAAATCGGCGGCAGCTTGTCGATTGCCGCCCGCAGCATGCGCGACAGTTCCTCTATTCTGGACGGCAGCATCCTGCTGGAGATGCAGGCGATGCTGACGGCGAGCCAGGGGAGGCCCGCCGGGTTGGGCACGACCATGCCCAGGCCATCGACGCCGTCGGTGATGGCGCCGCGGCTGACGGCGTAGCCGGTCGCCCGGGCCGATGCGATGGCGTCCTGGGCCGCAACCGCGTCGTAGCCGGCGCTATCCCGGGCGTTCCGTTCCAGAATGCGGGCGACCTCGGCATCGTCCAGGGTCGCCAGCAACGCCATGCCGCCGGCGCCCATGCCCAACGGTCGGCGTCCCCCTATCTCCAGCGTCAGGGTGCGGATCGGGAAGCTGCCCTCCTGCCGATCGAGACAGACCGCGTCGCTGCCACTGCGCCGCACCAGATAGATCGTGTCCTCGCTGGCATCGGCGAGAGAGCGCAGGAACGGGCGATAGCCCTCGATCAGGTTCGTGCCGGGCTGGGCCGCCAATCCCAGCTCGAAGATCAGCGCGCCCAGCCGATAGCGTCGGCTCGCCTGATCCTGGGCGACCAGCTGCTCCTCGATCAAGCCCTGAAGAATGCGATGGATCGTCGGGCGGGTCAGGCCGGTGCTGCGGCACAGGTCCAGCAGCCTGGCCCCCTCGCGGCCATGGCGGGCCAGCGTCCGCAGCAGCATTGCGGCCCGCGCGATCGCCTGCGTCCCGGACGGCGGCGACTGTCTAGTCCGCATTGTGGAATATATTCATGGCACCACTCATTGCTTTTGACAGGAGTTTTCAACGGTATTTAAGCTCAAGCCTTGGGAGCTGGACCATATAAAGATCCATATAATGGACTACCAATATATTGAATATGAGGATCTGGGCGGCGTCGCCCGGGTCTGGCACAACCGGCCGCACGCCCGCAATGCCGAGAGCCGCCAGCTGCTCGATGAAATCGACGACGCCCTGCGCCGTGCCGCCGAGGATCCGTCGGTCCGCGTGGTGATCCTGGGCGGGCGCGGCGATCATTTCTCGGCCGGCCACGATTTGAAGGAAGCACAGGCGACCCGGGCCGATTTCACGGTCGAGCAGCGCTGGGCCTACGAGGAACTGCGCTACTACGACTATGCGCTCACCCTCTTCGATCTGCCGAAGCCGACCATCGCCCAGGTCCGGGGCGCCTGTGTCGCCGGCGGCTTCATGCTGGCCAATATGTGCGATCTGGTGGTCGCGGCCGACGATGCGTTCTTCGCCGATCCCGTCGCCCATAGCCTGGGCACGGCTGCGGTCGAGGTGCTGATCCATCCCTGGGTGATGGGCATGCGCAAGGCCAAGGAGATGCTGTTCACCGGCCAGCGCCTGGATGCCGAGGAGGCCTGGCGGATCGGCATGGTCAATCGCGTCGTCCCGCGCGCGGAACTGGAGGCGGCGACCCTGGCGCTCGCCCGCCGGATCGCGGAGGCGCCGCCGTTCGGGCTCAAGCTCTTGAAGCGCTCGCTCAACCGCGGCCTCGACATCCAGGGCATGCGCACGGCGCTCGAAGCCCATTTCGATACCCATCAGCTGTCGCACATGACCGAGGAATTCAAGCAAGCGCGCGACCGCGGGTTGAGCGGCGCCATCAAGAGCGGCAAAGAGGCGATGAAATGACGTTGCCGCCATGGGAGACGCTGGACGATGCCGCGTTCCGGGCGGCGTTGCGCCTCTGGCTCCGCGACCATCTGGCGATGGTCACCGCCGGCTTTCCGCCCGACGTCTCGCCCCACGATCTGCAGTTCCGCCGCGGCTGGGAGGATCATCTGTGCGGCGCCGGCTGGAGCGGCCTGTCCTGGCCGGTCGAGCATGGCGGCAAGGGCCTGTCCCTCGGCCGTCAGGCGATTTTCCTGGAAGAACATGCCGCGTGCGGCGCGCCGCTGCCGCTCAATGCCATCGCCCACGGCATTCTCGGGCCGACGCTGATCCACTACGGCACCCCGGCGCAGCAGCAGCGTTTCCTGCCCAGGATCCTCGCGAACCAGGAAATCTGGTGTCAGGGCTATTCGGAGCCGGCCGCGGGCTCCGATCTGGCTGCCCTCACCACACGGGCCGTGCGCGACGGCGATGTCTATCGCGTGACCGGGCAGAAGATCTGGACCAGCTTCGCCCATATCGCCGATTGGTGCTTCCTCCTGGCGCGGACCGACAGCGCTGCCGCCAGGCATCGCGGCATCAGCTTTCTGCTGGTCGATATGCGCAGTCCCGGCATCACGGTCCGGCCGATCCGGCAGATGAGCGGCGAGGCGGATTTCAGCGAGGTGTTTCTCGATGATGTCCGGGTCCCGGTCGAAAATCTGGTCGGTGCCGAGAACGACGGTTGGCGCATCGCCATGGCCGCCGCCAGCTTCGAGCGCGGGACCTATTTCGTGCCGCGCCTGGTGCGCCTGCAGGCCGAACTGATCGAGCTGGCGCGCCTGGCCGCCGTCAGTGCCGGTGGCCGCCATGCGGCCAGCCCGGCGATCCGTGACCGCCTGGCGCGCAGCTTCATCGACGTGAATGTGCTGCGCCTGCACGCCCATCGCGCCCTGGCGGCGGCGATGCGCGGCGAGGCGCCGGGGCCGGAATCTTCCTATATCAAGCTGCTGTGGAGCGAGGCGCACCAGCGGCTGCTCGATCTCGCCATGGACGTGCTGGGCCGCCAGGGCGCGCTCGGCCCCCAGGAACCGACCGCGCCGAAACGGGGCGGCTGGCAGCGCGACTATCTCTGGTCGCGGGCCGAGACCATCCTCGCCGGCACCTCGGAGATCCAGCGCAACATCATCGCCGAACGTCTGCTGGGATTGCCGCGAGGCACCGCATGAACGCCGAGCGAACCCTGCTGCGCGAGGCCGCCCGGCGCAGCCTGGCCGACGGCCTGGCCCGCTCCGCCCTGCGCGAGGGCGTCGATGCCGCGCTGATCGGCCAAGGCTGGACGCTCGCGGTCCGGCTCGGCTGGACCGGCATGTTGGTGCCGGAGGTCGAGGGCGGGCTGGCGCTGGGCCTGGCCGACATGGTCGTGCTGGGCGAGGAATTGGGGCGCGGGCTGTTCCCGGGCCCGTTCGTTGCGACCGCCGTCCTGGGTGCGAGCCTCGCCGCCGGGCATGTCGATCTGTTGGCGGGCATCGCCGAGGGCCGCGTGCGCGTGGCGCTCAGCTGGCCGGACGATCTGCGCAACGGGTTGCCGGCCCAGCCGGCACCGATCGACCGCGGCGGCACCTTCCACGGCGACCTGGTGCTGGTCGAATATCCCGTGGGGGCCACCCATTACCTGCTGCTCGATTGGGACAAGGCGATCCTGGTCCCGGCGGTGGACCTGCCGGTGGCCTTGCACCAGCCGTTCGACGTCACCTGTCCGATCGGCACCGTCGATTGCGACAGCGTTGCCCTCGGCGCCTGCACGGTGCTGACGACGGACGCGGCGCTGATCGATGCGGCGATGGCGCGGGCGGCGATCGTGATTGCGGCCGAACTGGTCGGCGTCGCCGCCGCAGCCCTCGAAATGACCATCGCCCATGTCGGCGAGCGTCGGCAGTTCGGCGCACCTTTGGGCTCGTTTCAGGCCCTGAAGCATCGCCTGGCCGATACCTATGTCCGGGTCGAGAACGCGCGCAGCGCCACCGCCTATGCCGCGGCCGTCCGGGATGCCGGCGGCTCGGACCGCGATCTGGCGCTCGATGCGGCCGCCAGTTGCGCGGTCGAAGCGGCGTTGGGTGCCACCGCCGACGCGGTCCAGCTGCATGGCGCCATCGGCTATGCCTGGGATCACGACGCGCATCTGTATCTGAAGCGCGCGCGTCGGTTGTCGGCTATCCTGGGGCAACCCGACGACGCCAGGGCCCGCATCGCGGCGACGCTGATGCGCAGCCTGCCGCTGGGGGCGGAATTCCTGTTTCCGCCGCTCGCGCTTGAGGAACCCCGATGACGGCCGATCACAGTCACGCCGACGAGACCCCGATCCCCTACTACTGGCAGTCGGTCGATTGGCCGAAACTGATGGCCGACTACCCGCCGCCGCCGCATTTCGCCCGCACGACCGGGCGCCTCACGGCCGACGCGCTGCGCACGCTGCAGAACGAACGCTTCATGGCGCGGATAGCGGACGGCTGGGCCGTGCCGTTCTATCGGGAGCGCTGGCGTGCCGCCGGGTTGGAGCCGGGCGATATCCGCTCGCTCGACGATATCGACCGCATCCCGAGTTTCACCAGCGACGATCTGAAGGAAGCGATCGCGGCGGCACCGCCGTTCGGCAGCCATCACCCGATCGATCGCTCGGGCTTCGGCACGATGCCGCTCAAGATCCAGACCAGCGGCGGCACCACCGGGCTGCCGCGCATGACCCTGTTCGACCCGGTCGCCTGGGAGGTTCAGGCCATCCAGACCGCCCGCGCGCTCCATGCCCAGGGCGCCCGGCCCGGCGACATCATCCAGATCCCCTATACCAACTCGCTCGCCAATGCCGCCTGGTGCGCCTATACGGCCGCGCATAATTGGCTGGGCTGCGTGCCGGCGACGACCGGCACCGGCCTGGTCACGCCGACCGAGCGGCAGATCGAGTATGCCCGGGCCTGGGGCACCAACGTCTGGTTCGCGCGCGGCGAATATCTGGGCCGGATCGCCGAGGTCGCGGCCTCGATCGGTTTCGATCTCAGCGACCTGCCGACCAAATTCATCCATTCGTACCTGGGGCCCGACACCCAGGGCATCGTGCGCAAGCGGCTGGAAGAAGCGTGGGGGGCGCCGATCTACGACAATTACGGCTCGCACGAGGTCGGTCTGATCTCGTGGGAATGCCAGGCGCGCGACCACAAGCACATCAGCGAGGACACGGTCTATTGCCAGCTGGTCGGCGTCGATGACGGGTTGCCGCGTGAAGAAGGCGATGTCGGCAATCTGGTCGTGACCAGCCTGCACCGCAGCATGCCGCCGTTCATCCGCTATAATCTGCGCGACTTGCTGACGCTCTATCCGCATTCGACCTGCGCCTGCGGGCTCAAGACGCGCAAACTCTCGACCTTCCTCGGCCGCAGCGACGAGATGGTGAAGCTGCGGGGCACCAACGTCTATCCGCTCGCCTGCCAGAACGCCGTGGTCGGCGATCCGCGCAACACCGGCGATTTCCTGTGCGTCGCCGAGTATCGTGGCGAGGGGCTCGGCCGACGCGAGGCGCTGACCGTGCGGATCGAGCGGCGTGGGCCCGAGATCGACGCCGAACAATTGGCAGACGACATGCGCCGCGCGTTGCATCGCGACCTCGGCGCCAAGGTCGATGTCGAGATCGTCGAGGCCGGCTCACTGGCACCGATCACCCGCATGGGCGGCGAGGGCAAGGTTAGGCGGTTGCTCGATCTCAGAAAATAATTCAGGTGCGAAGCGCCGGAGACGAAACGGGGGGACAAGGGCATGGGCATGCAGAAGTACCTGATGGGCGCGGCGATCGTCGGCGGATTGGTCGTACTCGGTGGCATGGCCAGGGCGGCGGCACCCTCGGGCGACCCGATCACGATCGGCGTCATCGAGGACCGCTCCGGGGCCGCGACCTTCTATTCGTCGGAATCGGTGAAGGGCGTGAAGCTGTTCATCGACATGATCAACCGCGGCGAATTCCTGTTCGCGTCCAGCGCGGTCGGCACGACGCCGGGCATTCTGGGGCGGCCGGTCAAGGCGATCTTCGAGGATGACGAGAACAATCCGAACCTGACCGCGGTCAAGACCCGGCGCCTGATCGAGAATGGCGCCGAGATCATCTTCTTCGTCTCGGGCTCGGGCTCGACCTTGCAAGGCCGCATCGTCTGCACCGAGCAGAAGATCCTGTGCATCGCACCCACCAACGTCAGCGCCAAGATCGTGCAGCCGCCCAACAACGACTATGTCTTCACCATCACGCCGCAGAGCGAGACCGCGTCGGCCGTCTATGTCGAGGCCTGGAAGAAGCTGGGCTATCACAAGCTTGCCTTCATCGAGGATGAATCGGCGACGGCCAAGACCGTGGCCGATGCCTATCGCAAGGCGTTCGAGGCGGCGGGCCTCACCCGCGTCGCCGACGAGCAGGTCGAGGCCAGTGCGCGGGACGCCAATGCCCAGCTGCTGCGCATCGAGGCCGCCGAACCGGACGTGATCTTCGATCTGATCCAGTCGGCGCCGACGAGCGCCAATCTTTATCGCAGCGCCGCCAAGCTGGGCGTCAAGACCGCGCGCTGGGGCACCAACACGATCACGGCACAGCCCAAGATCTGGCAATTGGCCGGCGACGCGATCGACGGGCTGCTGGTGGTCGACAATCTGGCGCCCGACAATGCCAATACCAACCAGGTCAAGGCCGCCTATCAGAAGCAATATGGCGCCGACGCGCCCTATGTCTTCCTGCACAGCATGGTGTGGGATGCGCTGATGCTGACCAAGAAGGCGGCGGAGACCACGGGCTCGACCGACGGCACCAAGCTGCGCGACGCGATCGAGACCCTGGTGGATTTCCCATCCTCCTATGGCCAGAAGGGCAATAGTCTGAGTTTCGCCAAGGATCGTCACAACGGCGCCGGCAGCAAGGGTAACGTCATCGTGCAATTCGCCCATAGCGCGCCGTCCGTGGTTTGGGACGTCTACCAGCCGAACTGAGGACGTCGCCTTATGGAACCGAGCCTGCTGCTGTCCGGGATCGAGACCGGCGCGTTCTACGGTCTGGTGGCGCTCGGCTATTTCCTGTTCCTGCGCGCGACCGGCGCGGTCAATTTCGCCATGGGCGCCTATGTCATGTTCGCCGGCGTGCCTATGGCTCGCTCAGCGAAGATCCGTCGGCACCGCTGGTGCTGGCGATCGCGAGTGCGCTGGGCGCCGCCCTGCTGTTCGCCTGGATCACCGAGGACGGCATCCTCAGGCCGATGCTGCGCCGGACCCATGACGAGTTCGGTGCGGTCATGGCGATCGTGGCGCTGATGTTCGTGATCGAGCAGCTGGCCGGCCTCGCCTTCGGCCGCCGGCCGATCCTCGGGCGGGAATTGCTCGACGGCACGGTCGTGATCGCGGGGCTGGCGATCGACGATCACGACCTGCTGGCGCTCGCCGCCACGGTGGCGATCTTTGCCGCGGTTGCGGCCTGGCTGAAGCATGGGCGCTATGGCCGGATGCTGCGCGCGGTCGGCGATAATGAGGCGGCCGCCCGGGCGCTCGGACTGCCGGTGCGTCGCGTGCGTCTGGTGGCCGTGCTCGGCACCGGCCTCATCTGCGGCATTGCCGGCATGCTGGTGGCGCCGCAGACGGCGCTCAGCTTTCAATCCCACCTGTCCTTCGCGATCCTGGGCTTCATCGCGCTGGTGCTGGGCGGCGTCGGCACCGCATGGGCGCCGCTGGTCGGCGGCATGCTGGTCTCGGCGATCGAAACCCTGTCGGCACGCTTCGTCGGCGGCTTCGCCCGCGACTATGTCCTGCTCGCGCTCGTGATCCTGGTGTTCTCGTTCCGGCCCCAGGGCCTGTTCACCATCCGGGTCCGCGCATGAGCCGCAGGTACCAGACGCTGCTGACGCTGGTGCTGTCCGGCGGCTTTCTGGCGTTCGTCGAGGTCGATGCCTATCGCCAGGACCTGGGCATGCTCGCCATCGCCTATGCCCTGCTGGCCTTGGGCATGTACCTGCCGCTGGCGCTGTGCGGCAGCCTGTCGCTCGCCTACAACGCCTATTTCGCGATCGGCGCCTATGCGGTCGCGATCCTTGCCCAGCGGGCGCCGGCGCTGCTGCCGCTGGCCGTGCCGCTGGCGATCCTGCTCTCGATGGCGACGGCCGCCCTCTTGGGTCTGGTGACGCGCAAGCTGTCCGGGTTTCACTTGGCGGTCGCGACCATGATGTTCGGCATCGCCGTCCATACCTGGGTCCTGAACACCGACAGTGCGACCGGCGGGGCGACCGGCATCGGCGATATCCCGCAGCCGAGCATCTTCGGCTGGCCGCTCGACCGCAGTGCGCTCATTGGGCTGGGCGTCGTGCTGATCTGGCTGATCGCGACGGCGATCGCCCGGCTGCGCGTCTCGCTGATCGGCGTCGCCATGCGCGCCCAGCGGGAATCCGAGATCGCGGCGGCGGCGAGCGGCGTGCCGACCGCCGCCCTGCGGATCCTGGCGCTCGCGGTCGGTGCCGGCATCGCGACCCTGGCCGGCGTGCTGCTCGCCTTCATGAACCGCTTCGTGTTGCCGGATTCCTTCGCGATCAAGGTCGTGTTCCTGGTGCTGTTCATGCCGGTGCTGGGCGGGCTGTCGACGCCCTGGGGGGCCGTGCTGGGCGCGCTGATCGTGGTCGCCTTCACGCTCGGGTTCGATTTCTTCCAGGGGCCGGGCAGCCTGACCTTCGGCCTGCTGACGCTCGCCGTGCTGCTGCTGGCGCCGGCGGGCCTGCTGGGTGGGCTCGCCCGCCTGCGGCGTGGGAGGGTGGCATGACTGCGCTCCGCTGTACCGGCATAGCCAAGGCCTATGGTGGCGTCGGCGTGCTGCATGGCGTGGGCTTTACGGTCGCCGCCGGCGAGATCCTGGGCCTGTGCGGCGCCAATGGCGCCGGCAAGACCACGCTCATCGACATCATCGGCGGCCAGCAGCCTCATGATGCCGGGACGATCGAGCTGGACGGCGTGGCGCTCGAGGGCGATGCCGCCCGCCGGTCGCGCGCCGGCCTGGCGCGCAGCTTTCAGCGGCCGCGGGTCGCCGCCGATCTGAGCTTGCGCGAGAATATCGCGCTGGGCCTGGCGGGGTCCAACATCGGATCGGTCGGGCAGATGCTGCGCGGCTTCGTCCGGGGCATCGTCGCGGGCGCCTGCGCCGGCCTGGACCAGGTCGAGGCGGCGGCGCGGCACCTGTCGCTCGATCGGTTGGATCGGCGCGCCGGCGACGTCACGTTCGGCGAGCTGCGCCTGGTCGAGCTGGCCCGCGCGCTGGTGCAACGGCCGCGCCTGATCATGCTGGACGAACCGTTCTCCGGCGTCGGCGACAGCGGCATCGCCGGCATCATCGAGGCGCTGCGGCGGATCCGGGCCCAGGGCTGTGCCGTGCTGCTGATCGACCATAACGTCGATCTGCTGACCGCGCTGGTCGATCGCATGGCGTTGTTGGCCCAGGGCCAGATCGTGATCGAGGGCACGGTCGAGACCTGCCTCGCCGACGACGTCTTCCGCCGCACCTATATCGGGGCGATCTGATGCTGGAGACCCGGAGCCTCAATGTCCGCTATGGCCAGATCGAGGCGGTCCAAGATGTCGCGCTCCGGGTGCCGGCCGGCGCGATCACCGCGATCGTCGGCCCGAATGGTGCCGGCAAGAGCAGCCTGATCCAGGCGATCATGGGGGCGGTGCGGGGGGCTGCGGGGCAGGTCCTGCTCGACGGCGTTGCGGTCGACCGGCTGGATCCGACGGCGCGGGTGCGGGCCGGCATCGCGCTTGTGCCGCAAGGACGCCAGATCTTTCCGCATCTGACCGTGTGGGAAAACCTGCAGGTGATGGCCGACGCCGTGGGTTTGACCAAGGCCGCCGCCATTGACGCGATACAGCGTTTTCCGATCCTGGAGACGCGGCGGCGGCTGCCGGCCGGCGTCTTGAGTGGCGGCGAGCAGCAGATGCTGGCCTTTGCCCGCGCGCTCATGGTGCGGCCCAAGGTGCTGCTGCTGGACGAGCCGTCGCTGGGTCTGGCGCCGCTGATCGTCGAAGAATTGATCCGGACCGTGGTGGCACTGGCCGAGGATGGCATGGCGATCTTGGTGGCCGAGCCGTCGATCCGCTTCATCCGCGGCCATATCGACCGTGGCTACGTCATGTTTCGTGGTCGTATCGTCGCGGAAGCGAGCGGTGCCAGTGCCCTGGAACAGGCCTATCTCGCCCAGATGGACGGCACCGTCGCTCCCATGGAAAGGCAGGAACAAGTTGGATAAGCGCATGGATCTGGCCGCCCTGGTCGCGGCCATCGGCGATGGCGCCAGCATCGCCTTCGGCGGCGGCGGGTTGCAGCGCAAGCCGATGGCGGCGGCCAAGGCGATCGGCGCCTCCGGCCTGAAGGAGCTCGAGGTGATCTCGATGCTGGGTGGCCCGGAGGTGGATCTGCTGATCGGGCTCGGCAAGGTCCGGCTGCTGCGCTTCGCCTTCGTCGGCTTCGACGCCTATGGCCTGGCGCCGAATTTCCGCAAGGCGCGCGAGGCCGGCACGCTGCCGGTCGTCGAATATTCCGAGGCGACGACGCTCGCCGCCTTCGAGGCCGGGGCGAAGCGCCTGCCGTTCACGCCGACGCGCTGCGGTCTCGGCACCGATCTCCTGACCACGGCGACCGCGCCGTTCAAGACCATGGTCTGTCCCTTCACCGGCGAGACATTGCTGCTGGTGCCGGCACTCGTTCCCGACGTGGCGATCATCCATGTCAATATCGCCGACCGGGCCGGCAACGGTGTCATCCTGGGCGACGCCTATGCCGATCCGCTGATCGCGCGTGCCGCCAAGCGCACCTATCTGACCGCCGACACGGTCGTCGACGAGCTGCCGCGCGGCGGCATGGATCGCCGCGCGATGCTGATCTCGCGGCTCTGGGTCAAGGGCGTGTGCCAGACCGTGAACGGCGCCGGCTTTACCGCGCTTTATCCCGATCATCCGACCAATCTGCCGGCGGTGCAGGCCTATCAGGCCCAGGCGACCGACCGTACCTGGCTCGATGCCTTCGCCCAGGGAGATGCCTCATGACCGACTATACGCTGGAAGAGCTGCTGATCGCCCGTATGGCCAAGGAATTCAGCGGCGAGCGGGTCGCGGTCGGCGCCACGATCCTGTCCGACCTGTCGGCGCGCCTGGCGAAGGCGCTCTACGTGCCCGACGCCATGCTGCTGACCCATTCACGCGCCGCTGCCGATCCGGTCCTGACGCCCAAGGGGCTGAACGAGGAATGGTCGCTGACCCCCTCGGCCGCGAGCTTCCTCGGCTGGCCCGAGATGTTCGACATGATCGCCCAGGGCCTGTTGCAGATCTGGATCGGCACGGTGCAGATCGACAAGCACGGCAATTCGAACATCTCGGCCGTGGGGTCCTGGGACAAACCGACGGTGCAGCTGGTCGGCGCCCGTGGCGTGCCGGACGATCTCTGGGGCTGCGAGCGGCTGTGCTACCATCTGCGCAAACATAATAAGCGCGCTTTCGTAGAGCGCGTCGATTTCGTCTGCGGCCTGGGCTACGGGCCGGAGCGCGACCGGTTGAAGCTCGATCGCGGCTGGCCGGGCACGGTCGTGTCGGACCTGGGCGTGTTCGGCTGGGACGCGGAACTCGGCCACATGAAGATCGAGACGCTGCATCCTGGTGTCACGTTCGCCGAGGTCCAGGCCAAGACCGGCTTCATCTGGCCGGCGAAATACGGCGACAGCTTCCCCGAGACCGCGGCCCCGACCGAGGAGGAGCTTTACTGGATCCGCGAGCAGCTGGATCCGCGCGGGCTGCGCCGGCTCGAATCCGCCGAGGCGACCGACGAGCTGTTGAAAACCCTCTGGGCCGAAGAGGCTGCTCGGATCACTGGCTAGGCGCCTGTCCGCTCGGCCCGATCTGCCAAAGCGCCTAGCCACAGGGCGACGGCGGCGGCGCAGGACCGGACGGAAATCGCCGCGGGCAACGCCTGACGCCATCCGCGCAAAAGCAGGAATGCTGCGAACCGGCGTAACGTCGAAACCTCTCAAGCGTTCCCATAGAACAAAATAATTTACTTATTTACCGCTTCTAGAGAACGAGCTAGAGCGACAGGAGCTGTTTTGTTTGAAACGCGTGGCGGTTCGCCTTCCCGCCTCGGCGTTTCTACGAAGAGGGCTCGCGATGCAAGAACAGTCGGAAGCGAACGGCGATATAGCCGTCGCCGGCGGCATGCCGATGAATGGACATGTCGGGGCGGACGGGGCGATGGCTATTGCCGAAAGTCTCGATCTCGAACAATTGCTGAGCGCGCTGCAGGCCATGCGCGTCGGCGATTTTTCGGTCCGGCTCGGCGGCAGCCAGATCGGCATCGCCGGCAAGATCGCCGACACGTTCAATGAGATCGTCGCGGCCAATGAACGCATGGCGCAACAGCTGGAGTTGGTCGGCCAGGTCGTGGGTCGCGACGGCAAGACCCGCAAGCGCGTGAAATTCGGCCTGCTCCATGGCGCCTGGGGCGAGATGGAAGGCTCGATCAATACCCTGATCGACGACCTGTTGTGGCCGACCACCGCGGTCACCCACGCGATCACCGCGGTCGCCCAGGGCGATCTGCTGCAGACCGTGCGGCTCGATGTCGACGGCCGCCCGCTCAAGGGCGAGTTCCTGCGCTCGGCCACGATCGTCAACACGATGATCAAGCAGCTGAGCGTGTTCACCTCCGAAGTGACGCGCGTCGCGCGCGAGGTCGGCACCGACGGCAAATTGGGCGGCCAGGCCCAGGTCCGCGAAGTGACCGGCGTCTGGAAGGATTTGACCGAGAGCGTCAATTCCATGGCATCTAACCTGACCGCCCAGGTCCGCAACATCGCCGACGTGACGATCGCGGTCGCCAACGGCGATCTCTCGAAGAAGATCACCGTCGACGTGCGCGGCGAGATCCTGCAGCTGAAGGAGGCCATCAACACGATGGTCGATCAGCTGCGCTCCTTTGCGTCGGAAGTGACCCGCGTCGCGCGCGAGGTCGGCACCGACGGCAAATTGGGCGGCCAGGCGCTGGTACCGGGTGTCGCCGGCACCTGGAAGGACCTCACCGACAGCGTCAACGCCATGTGCGGCAACCTGACCGACCAGGTGCGCAACATCGCCCAGGTGACCACGGCCGTGGCGCGCGGCGATCTCTCGCGCAAGATCACCGTCGACGTGCGCGGCGAAATCCTGGAACTCAAAGACACCATCAACACGATGGTGGATCAGCTGAATTCCTTTGCGTCCGAAGTGACGCGCGTCGCGCGCGAGGTCGGCACCGAGGGCCGTTTGGGCGGCCAGGCCGCGGTGCCGGGCGTCGCCGGCACCTGGAAGGATCTGACCGACAACGTCAATTCCATGGCCGGCAACTTGACCGCGCAAGTGCGCAACATCGCCGAGGTCGCGACCGCGATCGCCGGCGGCGATCTGTCGAAGAAGATCACGGTCAATGTCTCGGGCGAGATCCTGCAGCTGAAGGAAACCATCAATACGATGGTCGATCAGCTGAACGCGTTCGCCGGCGAGGTGACGCGCGTTGCGCGCGAGGTCGGTACCGACGGGCGCCTGGGCGGCCAGGCGAATGTGCTGGGCGTCGCCGGCACCTGGAAGGATCTGACCGAGAGCGTCAATTCCATGGCGTCGAACCTGACGGCCCAGGTGCGCAACATCGCCGAAGTGTCGACCGCCATCGCCAGCGGGGACTTGTCGAAGAAGATCACGGTCAATGTCTCGGGCGAGATCCTGCAGCTGAAGGACACCATCAACACGATGGTGGATCAGCTGAACGCGTTCGCCGGCGAGGTGACGCGTGTCGCGCGCGAGGTCGGCACCGAGGGCAAATTGGGCGGCCAGGCCGAGGTGAAGGGCGTCGCCGGCACCTGGAAAGATCTGACCGACAGCGTCAATTCCATGGCCTCGAACCTGACGGGTCAGGTCCGCAACATCGCCGAGGTCGCGACCGCGGTGGCCCAGGGCAACCTGTCGAAGAAGATCACCGTCAATGTCTCGGGCGAGATCCTGCAGCTGAAGGAGACCATCAACACGATGGTCGATCAGCTGAACGCGTTTGCCGGCGAAGTGACGCGCGTGGCGCGCGAGGTCGGCACCGAGGGACGTCTCGGCGGCCAGGCCGTGGTGCCGGGCGTCGCCGGTACTTGGGGTGACCTCACCGACAGCGTCAATTCCATGGCCGGCAACCTCACCGGCCAGGTGCGCAACATCGCCGAGGTCGCGACCGCGATCGCGAACGGCGACTTGTCGCGCAAGATCACCGTCGACGTGCGCGGCGAGATCCTTCAGCTGAAGGAAACGCTCAACACCATGGTCGATCAGCTCAACCGCTTCGCGGGCGAGGTGACGCGCGTGGCGCGCGAGGTCGGTACCGAAGGGCGCTTGGGCGGCCAGGCGCAGGTGCCGGGCGTCGCCGGCACCTGGAAGGATCTGACCGACAGCGTCAATTCCATGGCGGGCAACTTGACCGCCCAGGTCCGCAACATCGCCGAAGTGACGACGGCGGTCGCGCGCGGTGACTTGTCGCGCAAGATCACCGTCGACGTGAAGGGCGAGATCCTCGAACTCAAGAACACCATCAACACGATGGTGGATCAGCTGAACGCGTTCGCATCGGAAGTGACCCGTGTGGCGCGCGAGGTCGGCACCGAGGGCAAGTTGGGCGGCCAGGCGGTGGTGCCGGGCGTCGCCGGCACCTGGGGCGATTTGACCGACAACGTCAATTTCATGGCGTCCAACCTGACCGGCCAGGTGCGCAACATCGCCGAGGTCGCGACCGCGATCGCCAACGGCGATCTGTCGAAGAAGATCACGGTCGACGTGCGCGGCGAGATCCTGCTGCTCAAGGAAACCTTGAACACCATGGTCGAGCAGCTGCGCTCGTTCGCGGCCGAAGTGACGCGCGTGGCGCGCGAGGTCGGTACCGAAGGGCGGTTGGGCGGCCAGGCGGTGGTGCCCGGCGTCGGCGGCACCTGGAAGGATCTGACCGACAACGTCAACCTGCTGGCCGCGAACCTGACGACCCAGGTGCGCAACATCGCCGAAGTGACGACGGCCGTGGCGCGCGGCGACCTGTCGCGCAAGATCACCGTCGACGTGAAGGGCGAGATCCTCGAGTTGAAGAACACCATCAACACGATGGTGGATCAGTTGAACGCCTTCGCGTCCGAAGTGACCCGCGTGGCGCGCGAGGTCGGTACCGAAGGCAAACTCGGCGGCCAGGCTGCCGTGCCCGGTGTCGCCGGCACCTGGAAGGATCTGACCGATACGGTCAACGTCATGGCCGCGAACCTGACCGAACAGGTGCGCGGCATCGTCAAGGTCGTGACCGCGGTTGCCAACGGCGACCTGGAACAGAACCTGACGGTGAAGTCGATGGGCGAGGTCGCGGCGCTCGCCGACACGATCAACAACATGACCAACACGCTGGCAACCTTCGCCGACCAGGTGACGACGGTCGCGCGCGAGGTCGGCGTCGAGGGCCGCCTCGGCGGTCAGGCGAATGTGCCGGGTGCGGCCGGCACCTGGAAGGATCTGACCGGCAACGTCAATCTGCTGGCGGCGAACCTCACGACCCAGGTGCGTGCCATCGCCGAGGTCGCGACGGCGGTGACCAAGGGCGATCTCACCCGCTCGATCCAGGTCGATGCGCGCGGCGAGGTGGCCGAGCTCAAAGACAATCTCAACACCATGATCGACAATCTGCGGCTCACCACCGACCGCAATACCGATCAGGATTGGCTGAAGACCAACCTCGCGCGCTTCACCAACATGCTGCAGGGCCGGCGCGAGCTGGCGACGGTCGCGCGCATGCTGCTGTCGGAACTGGCGCCGCTGGTCAATTCGCAGAACGGCGTCATCTATCTGGTCGAACCGGATACCAGCCTGCGCCTGCTCTCGGCCTTCGCCGACGAAGAGGGGGTGGGCCACCCCGAACGGCTCAGCGCCGGTCACGGGCTGATCGGACAATGTGCCGCCAATGCCCGGCGCATGCTGATCACCGAGGTCCCGGCCGACGCGGTGCCGGTCAGCTCCGGCTTGTTCAAAGTGCAGCCGCGCAACATCATCATCCTGCCGGTGCTGTTCGAGGGCCAGGTCAAGGCCGTGATCGAACTGGCCTCGATCAGCCATTTCACCGACCTGCAGGTCTCGTTCCTGGAACAGCTCACGGCCAGCATCGGCATCGTCTTGAACAGTATCGAGGCGACGATGCAGACCGAGGGGCTGCTGAAACAGTCCCAGCAGCTGGCGAGCGAGCTGCAGTCCCAGCAGACCGAGCTGCAGCAGACCAACGAACAGCTGGAACAGAAGGCGCAGCAGCTGGCCGAACGCAATGTCGAGGTCGAGCGCAAGAACCAGGAAATCGAGCAGGCCCGCCGTGCGGTCGAGGAAAAGGCGACGGAGCTGGCGCTGACATCGAAATACAAGTCCGAATTCCTCGCCAACATGTCCCACGAGCTGCGCACGCCGCTCAACAGCATCCTGATCCTGGGCCAGCAGCTGAGCGAGAACCCGGACGGCAATCTGGCCCCCAAGCAGGTCGAATTCGCCCGCACGATCCACAGCGCCGGCACCGATCTGTTGAACCTGATCAGCGACATCCTCGACCTGTCCAAGATCGAGTCCGGTACGGTCTCGGTCGATGCCGAGGAGATCCTGTTCCAGAACCTGACCGACGTGATCGGCCGCCCGTTCCGCCACGAGGCCGACAACCGCCGTCTGTCGTTCGAGGTGCAACTGGACCAGAGCTTGGGCCGCAGTATCGTTACGGATGCGAAACGGCTTCAGCAGGTGTTGAAAAACCTGCTGTCGAACGCGTTTAAATTCACCTCCCAGGGCGGGGTGAAATTCACCGTGTCGGCGGCGAAGAGCGGCTGGACCCCGGATCATCCGGTGCTGAAACACGCGCCGGTCGTGGTGGCGTTCGAGGTCGCCGATACCGGCATCGGCATCCCGCCGGAAAAGCAGAAGATGATTTTCGAGGCGTTCCAGCAGGCCGACGCCAGCACCAGCCGGAAATATGGCGGCACCGGCCTCGGTCTCGCGATCAGCCGCGAGCTCGCGAGCCTGCTCGGCGGCGAGATCCAGCTGCGCAGCGTCATGGACGTCGGCAGCACCTTCACGCTCTATCTGCCGATCACCTATGTCGGCGCCCCCGCGGTCGCCCGAAAGCCCGACGAACGGTCGGCCCGAACCCTGGCGCAAAGTGCCGCCAAGGCCGCCGAGCACACGATCGAGGCGGTCGAGGACGATCGGACGCGGCTGGTGCCGGGCGATGCGATCCTGCTGATCGTCGAGGATGACCCGCATTATGCGCGCATCATCGCCGATCTGGCCCATGAGGCCGGCCTCAAGGTCCTGGTGGCGATGACCGGGACCGAGGCGCTGGCGCTCGCCCGCGACTATTCCCCATCGGCGGTCTCGCTCGACGTGTTCCTGCCCGACATGCTCGGCTGGACGGTGCTGAGCCAGCTGAAGCAGAACCCGGCGACCCGGCATATTCCGGTCCAGATCGTGACGCTCGACGAGGATCGCCAACATGGCTTGGCCCGCGGCGCCTTCGCCTTCGTTACCAAGCCGACCACGACGGAGGGGCTGGAAGCGGCGCTGGCGCGGCTCAAGGAATATTCGAAGCCCCGGCGCAAGCGGCTGCTGATCGTCGAGGACAGCCCGGCCGAGCAGCTGGGCGTGCGCGAGCTGCTGGGCCATGACGATGTCGAGATCGTCGGTGCCGAGACCGGGGCGGCCGCGCTCGAAATCCTTCGCACCAGTCCCGTCGATTGCGTCGTGCTCGACCTGCGCCTGCCCGACATGTCGGGTTTCGAACTCTTGGACGAGGTCCGCGACGATGCGGAGCTGTCCCATGTGCCGGTCGTGGTCTTCACCGGGCGCGAGCTGTCGCCCGAAGAGGACGCCCGCCTGCACACCATGGCGCGCAGCGTCGTGGTCAAGGGTGTCGAATCGCCCGAGCGGTTGCTGGACGAGACGGCGCTGTTCCTGCACCGGGTCGTCGCCGACCTGCCGGCGGAAAAGCAGCGGATGATCGAACAGCTGCATAGTTCCGACGAGGATCTGGTCGGCCAGACCGTGCTGCTGGTCGACGACGACGGCCGCAACATCTTCGCGCTGTCGAGCGTGCTGGAACGGCGCGGCATCAACGTGCTGGCGGCGACGACCGGCCGTGAAGCGATCGAACTGGTCGAAACGACGCCGAACCTGGCGATCGTGCTGATGGACATCATGATGCCCGAGATGGACGGGTATCAGACCATGCAGGTCATCCGCGCCAACCCCAAATTCCGCCGGCTGCCGATCATCGCGCTCACGGCCAAGGCGATGAAGGGCGATCGCGAGAAATGCCTGGAGGCCGGCGCGTCGGACTATCTGGCGAAGCCGGTCAACACCGAACAGCTGCTTTCCGCTCTGCGGATGTGGCTGCACCGGTAGGAGGCCGCAGTGGACCCCCAGGAGCGCCTGAACATTCTGCTGGTCGACGACCAGCCGGCCAAGCTGCTGAGCTATGAGACGGTGCTCGATGATTTGGGCGAGAACCTGATCAAGGCCAATTCCGCGCGCGATGCGCTGGAGATGCTGGTCCGCCATCAGATCGCGGTGATCCTGATCGACGTCTGCATGCCCGAGCTCGACGGGTTCGAGCTCGCCCGCATGATCCGCGACCATCCGCGCTATCAGACCACGGCGATCATCTTCGTCTCGGCGGTGCAGGTCACCGATCTCGATCTCTTGAAGGGTTACGAGCAGGGGGCGGTCGACTACGTGCCGGTGCCGGTGACGCCCGGCCTGCTTCGGGCCAAGGTTCGCGTCTTCGTCGATCTCTATCGCAAGACCCGGCAGCTGGAGCGGTTCAATGCCGAGCTGGAGGCGCGGGTCCAGGAACGCACGGCGCAGCTGGCCGAGGCGAACGCGACGCTGGAGCGCCACAACGAGGAGCTGGAGCGGCGGGTCGAGCAGCGCACGCAGGAGCATGAGGCGGCGCTCAGCCGCGTGCATCAGATGCAAAAGCTGGAAAGCTTGGGCCAGCTCACCGGCGGCGTCGCCCATGATTTCAACAATCTGCTGATGGCGATCATCGGCCAGCTGGAGCTGCTGGAGCGCCGCGTGCCCGACGACCCCGCGATCCAGCGGCTGCTGGCCGGCGCCCTGCAAGGGGCGGAGCGGGGCGCCATCCTGACCAAGCGCATGCTGGCCTTCGCGCGCCAGCAGGACCTGAAGACCGAGACGTTCGATGTTGTCTCACTCATCGAAAACATGATGGAGATGTTGTCCCGCTCGCTCGGCCCGTCCTGCACGGTGGTCACCGATCTGCCGGACGGGCCCTGTTCGATCGCGACCGATCCCAACCAGCTCGAATTGGCGCTGCTCAATCTGGCGCTCAATGCGCGCGACGCCATGCCGTCGGGCGGCACGGTCGTGATCCGGGTCTATCGGGAACTGGTCGGCGGCAGCGCCGGCCCGCCGCTGCCCTATATCGGGATTGCCGTCGCCGACACCGGCTGCGGCATGGATGAGGCGACGGTCAAGCGCGCGACCGAGCCGTTCTTCACGACCAAGGGAGTCGGCAAGGGCACCGGCCTCGGGCTGTCGATGGTCGATGGGCTGATCGCCCAGTCCGGCGGCCGCATGACGATCGACAGCGCGCCCGACCGCGGCACGACCGTGTCACTGCTGTTCGTCGAAGAGGAGCCCCTTGCCGCCAAGGTGCCGGGCAGCCCGCTGCCGGCCTCGCTGCCGATGATGGACAGGGTCTGCCGGATCCTGCTGGTCGACGATGATGACCTGGTGAGCGCCAGTGCGGCGGCGATGCTGGATGACCTCGGCTACCTGGTCGTCGCCGCCGGCTCGGGCGAAGAGGCGCTCGGCCTGCTCACGTCCGGCATCGGCATCGATTGCGTGCTGACCGACCATGCCATGCCGGGCATGACCGGCCTCGATCTCGCCAAAGAGATCCGGCTGCGCTGGCCGGATCTGCCGGTCATCCTCGCGACCGGCTATGCCGACGCACTCGAGCAGAGCGTCGGCCCGATGCCGTTCCTGGCCAAGCCCTATCGCCTGCAGACGCTGGCCAATCTCCTGGCCCAGATCCTGACCGTCGATCAGGCCAAGCGGGCCTAGGGTGTGCCGCGATGCATGGCCGTCGAACGCGGTGCCCCGCGCGATCAAGATGCCGGCCGATCTCCATACGGGCCGCGACAATCCGACCGGTGTGGTGCCGTCGCGCAATAAAGCCGAGGGCAACTGAAGGCTTCTACGATCGACAGCCGCCGAGGAACAGTTCGGCGCAGGCTTTCGCGCGTGCCGCGATCTCGGCGGCGTCGGGCACCGGGCGCTGCCCCAGCATGGTGGCGCGCTGCACCTCCATGATCATCATGCCGCGCAGCATGCCGGCGGCCAGCTGCGGGTCGGCCAGCCGGATCCGTCCGCGCTCGCACTGGCGGGCGAGCCAGGCCGCAAGGGCCATATTCGTCCGCACGGTCGCATTCTCGTAGAAAGCGGCGGCAATCTCCGGAAACCGGTCGCACTCGCCGAGCACCAGGCGGGTGATGGCGATCGTCTCCCGACCGAGCGTCAGCGTGCCGTAGGCGGCCAGGATCCGCTCCAGCGCCACGGCCAGATCGAGCGAGTCGTGGGCGCTGGCGTCGAACGCCATCATGAACTGCGTAATTCGGTCGTTTACGACCAGGCTGAACAGATCCGCCTTGGTCGGCACCAGCCGGTACAGCGTCTTGGTCGAAATGCCGGCGGCCAGCGCCACGGCGCCGATGCTGGTGCCCGCATAGCCATTCGCCTGAAATTCCCGTGCCGCCGTGACGATCAGCAGCTGGCGCGTATCCGCGTCGGACCGAACCTGCGGTCGCCCGCGTGGGCGGCGGACCTGCTCTGAATTTTGGAACATAGATATTTTCCTAAATACCATTGACAGGGAGGATATAGGGCTTATTTTGGAAAACATCAACTTTCCAAAATGGTCGGAGCGACAAATCGCCGGTCCGCCAGGGAGCAAGTCCGATGACCAAACATCCTGTTTCGCTCGATATCGACCAAGAAGCGCTGATGACCGTCAGCGAGGCGACCTCGGCGCCGACCGCCCCGGCCGGCAAAGGCCGTTTGCGCCGGGCGCTGCTCGCCGGCACCGGCCTGCTCATGCTGGGGGCCGTCGGCTCTTTCGGCTGGGACTATTGGACCGTCGGTCGGTTCGAGGTCTCGACCGACGATGCCTATGTCCAGGCCGACAATACGACCGTCGCCCCCAAGGTTTCGGGCTATCTCGACCAGGTGCAGGTCGGCGACAACGAGCAGGTCAAGGCCGGCCAGATCCTGGCCCATATCGACGATCGCGATTTCCGCACGGCACTGGATCAGTCCAAGGCCGACGTCGCCGCCGCCGAAGCCGATATCGCCAGCAAGCAGGCGGCGCTCGACACCCAGCAGTCGATCATCGACGCCGCGCGCGCCACGATCGCCGTCGATCAGGCGAACGAGATCTATGCCGAGCAGGACGACAAGCGCTACGCCAGCCTGGCCGCGACCGGTGCCGGCAGCGTGCAGAACGCCCAGCAGGCGGCGTCCCGCATCGCCGTCGCCCGGGCCAGCGTCGCCCGCGACACGGCGGCGCTCACGACCGCGGTCAAGCAGGTCGATCTCTTGAAGGCCGATCTCGCCCATGCCGAGGCGGCGCTGGCCCATGACCGGGCGGCAGAGGCCCAGGCCGAACTCAATCTCAGCTATACGACCATCGTCGCCTCGATCGATGGCGTGGTTGCCAACCGCACGCTGCGCGTCGGCCAGTATGTCCAGGCCGGGACCCAGCTGCTGGCGGTCGTGCCGACATCCGAGGCCTATATCGTTGCGAACTACAAGGAAACGCAGCTGACCGACGTGCATGCCGGCCAGCCGGTCGAGGTCGAAGTCGACATGTTCCCGGGCCGCAAGTTCCACGGCCATGTCGATAGCGTGGCGCCGGCAAGCGGCCAGGAATTCGCCCTGCTGCCGCCCGACAATGCCACCGGCAACTTCACCAAGATCGTCCAGCGCATCCCGGTCAAGATCATGCTCGACGGCACGAGCGCGCTCGCCGACATCCTGCATCCCGGCATGTCGGTCTATCCGACGATCGTGACCAAGCCGGCCCACGCCGGCTGATCGTCAGACCTGGATCCCGGAAAGGCATCGACCATGTCGACCCTCACCAAAGCCGCGGCGGCCGGCTCCTCGCACGCCATATCGAACCCGGCAAAGGCCAGCCTGACCGATTGGGTCGCGGTGATCGCCAGCATGATCGGCGCCTTCATGGCGATCCTGAACATCCAGATCACCAACGCCTCGCTGCTCGACATCGAGGGCGGCATCGGCACCGGCATCGACAATGGCGCCTGGGTCTCGACCGCCTATCTGATCGGCGAGATCATCGTGATCCCGCTCACCGACTATCTGAGCCGCGTATTCTCGTTCCGCCTCTACATGATCGCGAGCACGGTGCTGTTCGCGCTGTTCTCGATGGCCTGCTCCACGGCGCATGATCTGGGGACCATGATCGTCTTTCGCGGCCTGCAGGGCTTCGCCGGCGGCGTGCTGATCCCGATGGCCTTCACCATGGTGCTGACCAAGCTGCCGAAGCCGCAGCAACCGATCGGCCTTGCCATCTTTGCCCTGTCCGTGACCTTCGCGCCGGCGATCGGCCCGACGATCGGCGGCTTTCTGACCGAGAATTACGGCTGGCAGACGATTTTCTTCGTCAATACGCCGCCGAGCCTGCTCATGATCGCCGCCCTGTGGCCGACGCTCGAACGCTCGCCCCTGCGCTTCGATCTGCTGAAGGAGGGCGACTGGGCCGGCATCGTCACCATGGCGATCGGGCTGGCCGCGTTCCAGACCGTGCTGGAGGAGGGTAACAAGGACGATTGGTTCGGCTCGCCCTTCATCACCCGCCTCGCCATCATTGCCGCCGTCTTTCTCACCGCCTTCGTCGCGATCGAGCTCAAGGTGAAGCAGCCGCTGGTCAGCCTGCGCCTGCTCGCGCGCCGCAACTACGGCATCGGCGTGCTGGCGAACGTGCTGGTCGGCTTCGCCCTGTTCGGCACGGTCTATCTGCTGCCGCAGTATCTGGGTCAGGTGCAGCGCTACAACGCCGAGCAGATCGGCAATGTGCTGGCCTGGACCGGCCTGCCGCAGCTGCTGCTGATCCCGCTCGTGCCCTTGCTGATGAAGCGGTATGACGCGCGCTATATCGGCTTCCTCGGCATCAGCATCTTCGCCGCCAGCTGCTTCATGAACATCACGCTGTCTCTCGACAGCTCGGGCGACCAGTTCCTGATCCCGAACATCGTGCGCGCCATCGGCCAGGCGCTGGTGCTGACGCCGATCAGCGCCATCACCACAGGCGGGATCGCCCCGCACGAGGCCGGTGCCGCCTCGGGCCTCTCGAACATGTTGCGCAATCTGGGCGGCGCCATCGGCACCTCGACGCTGCAGACCATCATCACCAAGCGCGAGCAGTTCCATTCTAACATCATCGGCCAGTCGGTGACGCCTTACCGCGGCGAGGTGCGGCAGCGGATCGGCCAGATGACCGACTATTTCGTCGCCCATGGCGCCGACCGGTCCTTCGCCCAGCACCAGGCGGTCGTCGAACTGGGCGCGATCGTCAAACGCCAGGCGCTGATCATGGGCTTCGGCGACACCTTCGCCATCGTCGGCATCATGCTGGCGATCGCTGCCGTCGCTGTGTTGTTCGCCCGCAAGGTCCGGCCGGGCGCGGCGGCGGCCGGCGGTCACTGACCCGGCCGGGGCGACGCGATCATTGACGCACCCCCGCGGCATGGTGTGGATGTCCGATCGGGTGGCCAGGGGTTCGGGGGAAGCGGAGATGCGCGACGTCGTCATCGTCGGCGGGGGGCATAACGGCCTGGTCTGCGCGGCCTATCTCGCCAAAGCGGGGTTGCGGGTGACGGTGCTGGAACGGCGTCCCCTGGTCGGGGGCGCCGCCGTGACCGAGGAATTCCATCCGGGTTTCCGCAATTCGGTCGCGGCCTACACGGTCTCGCTGCTCAATCCCAAGATCATCCGCGATCTGAATCTGCCCGGCCACGGCCTGCGCGTGGTCGAGCGCGGCCTGTCCAACTTTCTGCCGCTCGAAGATGGGCGCTATCTCAAGATCGGCAACGGCAAGACCCATGAAGAGGTGGCGAAATTCTCTCGCCGCGACGCCGACCGGCTCGATGCCTATGCCAGGCAGCTCGAGGCGGTCGGCGACGTGCTGCGCGATCTGGTGCTGCAGACCCCGCCCAACCTGCCCGGCGGTGGCTGGCTCGCGGCGATCCCGGAACTCTTGAAGGCCGGCAAGCTGGGGCGCCGGCTCGCCCGGCTCGATATCGACCAGCAGCGCGAATTGCTCGATCTGTTCGCGAAATCGGCCGGCGACTATCTGGACGGCTGGTTCGAAAGCGAGCCGATCAAGGCCGCCTATGGCTTCGACGGCATCGTCGGCAATTTCGCCAGCCCCTACCAGGCCGGATCCGCCTATGTGCTGCTGCACCACACTTTCGGCGAGGTCAACGGCAAGAAGGGCGTCTGGGGTCATGCGATCGGCGGCATGGGGGCGATCAGCCAGGCGATGGCGCGCGCGGCCGATGCGGCCGGCGTCGAGATCCGCACCGACAGCCCGGTCGCCGAGATCCTGATCGAGCACGGCCGCGCCGTCGGTGTCGTTACCGCCAAGGGCGACATCATCCGCGGCGCGGCGATCGTCTCCAACCTCAATCCGAAGCTGCTCTATCGCGACCTGATCGATCCCGCGGCACTGCCGCCGGCCTTCCTGAAGCGGATCGGCAACTGGCGCTGCGGTTCCGGCACGTTCCGCATGAACGTGGCGCTGTCCGAACTGCCGGATTTCACGGCATTGCCCGGCCGCGAGCGGGCCGAACATCACACGTCCGGCATCATCATGGCGCCCAGCCTCGCCTATATGGAGGATGCCTATATCGACGCGCGCCGGACCGGCTGGTCGAAGCGGCCGATCGTCGAGCTCTTGATCCCGTCGACGCTCGACGACAGCTTGGCGCCGCCGGGCGCCCATGTCGCCAGCCTGTTCTGCCAGCATGTGGCGCCGGAGCTGCCCGATGGCTCGTCCTGGGACGATCACCGCGAGACGGTCGCCGACCTGATGATCGAGACGGTCAACGGCTTCGCGCCCAACTTCAAGGCGTCGGTGATCGCCCGCCAGATCAACAGCCCGCTCGATCTGGAGCGGACTTTCGGCCTCGTCGGCGGCGACATCTTCCATGGCGCGCTCGATCTCAACCAGATCTTCTCGGCCCGGCCGATGCTGGGCCATGCCGATTATCGCGGGCCGCTGCCCGGGCTCTACATGTGCGGTGCCGGGACCCATCCGGGCGGCGGCGTCACCGGCGCTCCCGGCCATAACGCCGCCAGGGAAATCCTGATCGACTTCCGCAAGCGCCGGCTGCTTGTGTAACATCGTCCATACGAATGAATGAGGCAGTGCGGGACTCCGGATGATGTTCAGCGCATGGGCACATGTCGGCCCAACCCTATTGGCGGCCTTCCTCGCGTCCACGGTCGAGTTCGTCGAGGCGCTGACCGTGGTTCTGGCGGTCGGCACCGTGCGCGGCTGGCGCGGCGCGCTTACCGGTGCCGGTGCGGCCTTGTTGGTGCTGTTGCTCCTGATCGGGACATTCGGCCCGGCGCTGACGCGAATTCCGCTGGGGCCGGTGCAGTTGGTGGTGGGCACCCTGCTGCTGCTGTTCGGCATGCGCTGGCTGCGCAAAGCGATCCTGCGCGCTGCCGGCGTGATCCCGCTGCATGACGAGGCCGCGGCCTTCGCCAAGGAGAGCCGCTCGCTGCAGGCCCAAACTCGCAGCGGTCATCGCTGGGATGGGATCGCGATCGCCGCCGCCTTCAAGATCACCATGCTCGAAGGCATCGAGGTCGTGTTCATCGTCATCGCGGTCGGCGCCGGCGGCCCCGGATTGTTGCTGCCGGCTGCCCTGGGCGCACTCGCGGCGCTGATCGCGGTCGTGCTGCTGGGCTTGCTGGTGCATAAGCCGCTGACGGCGATCCCCGAGAATGCGTTAAAATTCACCGTCGGCGTGCTGCTGTCGGCGTTCGGCGCCTTCTGGCTGGGCGAGGGCATCGGACTCGACTGGCCGGGCGACGATTGGTCGATCCCGGGGCTGATCATGGGCTTCCTGGCCGTGGCACTCGCAGCCGTGCCGATCTGCCGAACGCGGCACCTCTCGGAGAGGGCCGCGTGATGGCTTGGCTCAAGACCATCCTGCACGAGGCCTACGGCCTGTTCGTCGATGACGGCAGCTTCGCCGTGGCGATCCTGCTGTGGCTCGGCATCAATTGGCAGGTCCTGCCGCGCCTGGGCCTGCCATCGGCCTGGGGCGGCCCGATCCTGTTCGCCGGGCTGGCGCTGATCCTGCTGGAGAGCGCTGCCCGGCGCGCGCGACGACCTTAAGCGGTATGGGGCTGGCGGCGGCGAGAACGGCGGGCGCCCAGTTCGAGCGCCAGCGCCAGCCCCGCCAGCACGCCACCGAACAGGCTGACCGCCGACCAGCCGCCCTGGCGCCAGGCCGCGGTGGCCCCGGCGGAGCCAAGCGCGCCGCCGATGAACATGCCGGTCATGAAGATCGTATTGAGCCGGCTGCGCGCCTCCGGTCTGAGCGCGTAGATGATGTGCTGGTTCGAGACCAGCGCGCTCTGGATGCCGAAATCGAGCACGATCACGCCGACCACCAGCCCGGCGAAGGCGCCCCAGAGCCCGAACAGCACCCAGGCGAGGACAGCAAACGTTGCGCCCAGCGAAATCACCAGCCGCGGACCGCGGCGATCGGCCAAGCGTCCGGCCAGCGGGGCCACGAAGATGCCGACCGCGCCGATGACGCCGAACAGGCCGGCGATATCGGCCCCCAGCCGGAACTGCGGCTCTTCCAGATGGAACGCCAGGATGGTCCAGAAGGCGGTGAATGAGGCGAACAGCGCCGCCTGCATCACGGTCGCCCGGCGCAACGCGGGTTCGTCCCGCCACAGATGGAACAGCGAGTACAGCGCCCGGTGATAGGCCATGCCGCCATGGGGGTGCCGGCGCGGCAGGGTCACGGCCATCGTGCCGGCCGCGATCAGCGCCAACGGCAGGCCGACCCAGAAGGTCGTGCGCCAGCCGAAATGGCTGGCGAGAAACCCCGCGAGCGTCCGGCTGAACAGGATGCCGCACAAGAGCCCGCTCATGACGGTGCCGATCGTGCTGCCGCGCTTCTCGGGCGCGGCAAGGGCCGCCGCGAACGGCACGATCTGCTGGGCGACGGTGGCGGTGGTGCCCACCAGCAGCGATGCCAGCACGAGAATGCCCGCGGTCGGCGCCATCGCGGCGGCGATGAGCGCCAGCCCCAGCACCAGGAATTGCGTCACGATCAGGCGGCGCCGATCCATGAGGTCGCCCAGCGGCACCAGCAGGAACAGGCCGACGGCATAGCCCAGCTGGGTCGCGGTCGGGATCAGGCCGGTCAGCGCGCTGCCGGGGAAATCATGCTCGATGATGCTCAGCATCGGCTGGTTGTAATAGATGTTCGCGACGGCGATGCCGCAGGCGGTCGCCATGGCGAAGGTCAGGCCGCGGCCGAGCGCAGGGATGGGAACAGGGGAAGCTTGGCTCATCGATAGGGTCTTTCGAGGCTGGGCGGCAATGTCGTGGACCTCATGTGGCCTCTGATCTGAAACTGTTGTAGTGATTGCTTTCGAGAAGCCCACATATCGAAAGACGATATAATGGATACGGAAGCCGTCGCCGTTTTCGCCGCCGCCGCCCGCGCCGGCAGCCTGTCCGCGGCCGCCCGGCGCCTGGGCGTGACGCCGATGACGGCGACGCGCCGGCTGGTGGCGCTGGAGCGCGACCTGGGCGTCCGGCTGATGCAGCGCACGACCCGGTCGGTCTCGCTGACGGCGGAGGGCGAGGCGTTCCTGCCCTATGCCGAGGCGCTGGTCGAAGGCGAGGCCGCGGGACGGGCGAGCCTGCGCCCGGCCGTGGCCGGCGTCTCCGGCCTGTTGCGGGTGACCGCCTCCGCCGCCTTCGGCCGCAAGATCGTCGCCCCGATCATTCCGGGCCTGCTCGATGCCCATCCCGACCTGCGGATCGATCTGGAGCTGACCGACCATATCGTCGATATCGTGGCGACCGGCGCCGATCTGGCATTGCGCATCGGGCGCCTGCGCGACAACAGCCTGGTCGCCCATCGCCTGGGCCCCAATCCCCGCGTGCTGTGCGCGGCACCGGCCTATCTCGCGGCCCATGGCGTGCCGACCACGATCGAGGATCTGGCCGACCACGAATGTCTGGCGCTGACCGGCACCACCCATTGGCCGTTCGAGATCGACGGCAAGGAACGCCGCGTCCGGATCTCGGGCCGCTTTTCCGCCAGCAGCATCGAGGGGCTGCAGGCGGCCTGTCTGGGCGGTGCAGGCATCACGTTGCTTGCCGCCTGGAACGTGCGGGAGGAATTTCGCGCCGGCACGCTGGTGCCGGTCCGGCTCGCGGCCGCCGTGCCCGAGGAACATTCGATCTGGGCGGTCTATCCGACCGCGCGGCTGGTGCTGCCCAAGCTCCGCCTGTTCATCGCCACTCTGGCGCGGGCCCTGGCCGAGCTTTGAGCGATCCCGGTCGAAGGCCGACGACCATCGCTCCGTAACGTTTCCTTCACGAGCGTGCGTCCACTGTCGGACGCCGAAGAACATTTTGTGGATAACGTGTAGTCGACGAAGTATTTGTCGTCGGGTGTGACGGTCGTCTCACCCCTTTTCCGCGAGAATCTGAAACACTTGGCCGAGCCCAAGTAGGATAGAGTGCGACGTGTAGAGTTGTCGCAAAAGTTGTCCTTAGAGGAAAGCCTCGCAAAGCGGGTCTGGAGAGGATCGATTTGGTGCGTGCCAGAACCTTGCTTCAATATTGGGAGACCGGGCTCGCCACTGCGGAGCCTGATCACGCCTCGACCTCCGAGCCGTCGAGTCTCGGTACGGCGCGCTGGGCGCCCAAGGATCGTTACGCGCTCTGGACGGACTATACCCGGACCTACTCCGCGCCCCTGGTCATGCCGAACACCCCGATCCATGACTATCGGGTCGCGGCGAATATCCGCGAGCAGGGCGAGATCACGATTTGCCAGGCAATCAACGATCCGCTCGGCTTTTTGCGGACGCCCGGGCATGCGGCGGCGCTGCGCTCCGACAAGGTGCGGATTTCCTATTGCCGCCGGGTCGACGGCGGCATCGAATCGGGCGGCAAGGCCGCACGCATCAGCGATGGGGCGGTGTATTTCCGCGATTATCAGGGGACCGGCCAGTTCTGGTCCCATTCGGTGTTCGAGGAAACCTGGCTGTTCGTGCCACGGGAATGGCTGACCGACGGCGGCCGGGTGACCCAGGATTTCGACGGTACGGTGTTTCAGTCCGATCATTTTCTCAGCCGGATGATGGCCGGGCGGATCGAGGCCATCACCCGCCATGCCCACGACGACATCGGTTTTGCCGACGCCGTGCGCAGCCTGCGCGCGGCGATCGAGGATGTGTTCGCCGCGCGGTCGAGCGAGAGCCATCGCCGAAACCTGCAGCGCAAGGCCGAGCGGTTGCAGCGAATCAAGGGCTATATGGCCCGGCATGCCGCCGATCGCGATCTGACGCCCGACCGCATCGCCGACGCGCTGGGCCTGACGCGCTCGTCGCTCTATCGCCTGCTCCAGGAAGAGGGGCTGCAGGTCAGCGCCTATGTCGCGGACTATCGCTTGAACGCCATCGCCCAATCCCTGCGCGACCCGGCGTGGTCAGCCGCCTCGGTCGGCGACATCGCCGCCCTCTGGGGACATTTCGACCAGGCCTATCTCACCCGGGTCTTCAAGAAGCGCTTCGGCGAAACGCCGAGCCGGTACCGGTCCCGAGGCCTGGCCGAGACGGGGCGCGCGTTCGACTAGAGACTTGGTCGATCGATCGAGCGCACGAACGGACCGCGGCCGGCCAGGGCCAGCAGTGCGCCGGCAGTACCGGCACCCAGGATGACCATCAGCAGCGCATAGCCTAGCGCCTGCTCGTCGCCGAACAGACGGTCGGTCAAGAGGCCGACCGCCGCCGGGCCGAGGCCGATCCCGACCAGCGTCACGATCGACAGGAACAGGGCGCTGGTCATGCCGCGATGGCGGGCCGGCGTCAGCAGCTGCAGCGCGGTCAGCCCCATCGGCGTCGCGGCCGAGACCAGAAAGGTGAAGGCCGGATAGGCGAGCTTCGACAGCCACAGCCGGTCCGTCGTGCAGAATACCAGGGCCGGCAGCAGCGCCAACCCCAGGCAGAGCGCCATGACCGTATGCGGCGCACCGGCGCGACCGCGCGTGCGCAGCCGGTCGGTCAGGAACCCGCCGGCGAACTGGCCCGTCGGCGCCGACAGCAGGAACATCGTGCCGACCAGGACGGCGCTGTCGCCGGGCTCAAGGCCGAAGTGCCGCACGTAGAACAGCGGCGCCCAGGCGCTCTGTGCCTGGGCCAGCATGATGTTGCAGCAGGCGGCCGCGACCAGGAACCCATAGCTCCGCCGGTGGGCCATGATATGCGCCCATGCGGCCCTGAGGCCGGGGCGGCTCTCGGCGACCGGCGCCGCGCGGTCGGGCTCGCGCAGGGTCGCCATCAACCCCGCCAGGACCAGCCCCGGCACCGAGGCGATCAGGAACAGCATCTGCCAGGGCGCGACCGGACCGGCGAGCGGCAGCAGGATCGGTCCTGTTGCACCGAACCGGCCGAGGAGATAGCCGCCGCCGATGAGGGCGGTCGCATTGCCGACCGTGGCACCCATGATGAAGATCGCGACCGCGCGCCCCATCCGCTCGCGACCGACGACGCTGCCGATCAGCGACATGCCGGCCGGCACCAGGCTGGCCTCGCCCAGCCCGACGCCGATCCGTCCGGCGAAGAAGGTCGGAAAGGATCCGGCGAGCCCGCAGACCGCCGTCATCGCCGACCAGAGCAGCATGCCGAGCGCGATCATGCCGCGCCGGTCGACCCGGTCGGCCAGGCGTCCCAACGGAATACCGCTCAGGCAATAGAGGATGATGAAGCTGGTGCCGCTCAACAGGCCGAACTGGCTGTCGCTCAGTCCCAGGTCGTGCTTGATCGGCGCGCTTGCGACATTCACCAGAGATCGGTCAAGGAACGAGACGGCGTAGCCGCCGAACATCAGCAGAACGACATACCAGGGATAGAGTTCGGCGAGACGGGTTCTTGTCAAACTAGGATTGCCGATCCAGGGATTCGGAGAAAACCGACTGAATCATGGATTGACTAGGACCAATCGACATTTAGGATTCCCGAAATCCTAGATGTGTGATTCATGGAGCTCCAGATTCGACGATCTGGAGCTTTCAGATGGCCAAACGATACGAGCTTTCCGATGCGCAATGGGGGCGGA
>Ga0302314_10000500_pt1 | contig 73326 bp, 57 predicted proteins | sample III_Palsa_N2_3_FD_200533 | JGI IMG/M metagenome (GOLD analysis project Ga0302314, IMG submission 200533) | Peat permafrost microbial communities from Stordalen Mire near Abisko, Sweden - III_Palsa_N2_3 | ecosystem: Environmental > Terrestrial > Soil > Palsa > Peat permafrost | place: Sweden...
CGCGGCCGGTTCGCGGCCCGCCCCGCCACGCTAATTATTCGGATTAATCTCGCTACTTGCCAGGATGGCTGACGAAGCCGCCCTTAGGTACGGCTAGGGGCCTTGCCACCAGGCCTTGGCCGTGAAACACATGTAGGCGCCCCCGCTGCAATAATTGTTGTAAATGCGCAACTGCATTGACCCGGTGCCCTCAAGGGGCGACAAGTAGTTCCAGTTGTCGCCCACAGCCATGTTGGTAGTATTGTTTCCGCTCACGCCTTTCCATGTCAGCGTGAAACCGAATTTTGTACTAGCGTAAAAAATGGGATTTATCGAGTGAAGATTCATCCAGGAGCCGTTTCCCGCGAACCACTCTTGTATCCCGACCCAGCCCTCGTCCTCGCAGCTGGCACTATTGCTGGGGCCGCCAAAGACGGGGGTATCACCGAAGCATGCGACGGCCTCCGCGTAGAAATTCTGCCATGCACTTGACGCGGTCGCTGACGAATTTGAGTGAACGGCCGGATGGCCAACAGGTCGGGCGATGATGCCGACGCCGATCATGCATCGTCTCATCGGCACTGCGCCTGGGTGCGTTCGCTGGATAGAATTCCTGATGACGTCGCACTGCGCGGCGGATAGTTTCACGACTCCGACCCGATGCTGCGGCCCCGAGGAGGGAGCTGCCTTCAGTGACGGTAGCCTGAGGGAAGGGAGCTTAATTGCCGACGTGCCGACATGCGAGGTCGCGGGATAAGCTGCTCGCGCCGACGCTGCCAGTGCGGGGTTAGAAGCAACCCCAATGGTCATGAATAGCGCCGCCACTGACACGGCGATCGTGCCCAGCCTTTGCCTACCTGGATGCATGAAGAACTTCTTTGCTGCGCGCCTTGCCGTAGGCATTGGCATTGCATTCTCCGTTCGGCTGCTCAGTGGAGTCGCAGGCTGCCTAGATTGCGACTCGCAATTGGACGATTCGTCAGGATGCGGCACTTCCACGTTGCCGGGTTTGGCCTGACTAGATCAACTATGAATGTAATACTGCGTGCGGGGGCAAGACCACGCAGTTTTACCGGCAGTTTTACCGGCAGTTTTACCGGCAGTATTTTTGGCAAATTTCGCGGAAACAGCAGGCTCTCGCCACGGCGGCACAGCACGTCCAGCGCCCCGTTTGCGGGTCTTCGAAGTTAGCCGGGATCGGATTGCCGGCCGGTCACCGGGCGTGGTCGTCTTGCGGGCTTGTTCTGCGGTCGGCGGGTGCCGCGGGTGCAGGCGATCCGGACGCGGCGGCGCTGATTCGCAGGATCCCGGAAGGAATAGGCCAGGTGGGCTTCCAGTTTCGCGATCCGGTTAAGGCTCTCGGACCTGCCCTGGCGCCGCAAACTGGCCGCGAGCAAGTACGACACGAGCAGGCGGCGCGAGCCCGGCCGACCGCGGCGGCCCGCGGGCGTTGCCCGCCTGGTCGGCCGCCTGGCGAAGGAGACCCCGCTGCGGGGATACCGCCGGGTCCACGGTGAGCTGGCGAAGCCCGGCGTGACGGTCGCGCCGTCCACGGTGTGGCAGATCCTGCATGCTGCGGGCATTGATCCTGCGCCGCGCCGGCCGGGTCCGGCGTGGCGGCAGTTTCTTCATGCCCAGGCTGCCCGGATCGTCGCGGCTGATTTCCTGCACGTGGACACCGTGCTGCTGAGGAGGCTGCATGTACTGGTGTTCATCAAGCACGGCAGCCGCCGGATGCATCTTGGCGGCGTCACCGCGAACCCCGCCGGCGAGCGGGCCGTGCAGCAGGCCCGTAACCTCGCCCTCGCCCTCGGCGAGCGGTTCGCGGACATCAAGTTCCTGTTCCGCGGTCGCCGCTAGGCGGCTACGAACGGTCGCATTTTAGGTCGCTCAGAGCTGCTGCTTCGGGCCGCTTAGCGTCGTTCTGCAGGAGCATGGGAGCGCTTCAGTAAGATCGGCTGCTATGCCGTCGGCCAGCTACCCGAACTTCGCAGGCAAGCACGCCGAGGAAGCAATCTTTACCCCTGCCGACTTCGCCGCCTACCTGTGTCACGTCGGCGCCCTCGAAGCTTATGAGGCCCCCGCCGGTGTTGTGCTCTGCTATCAGCGATCCCTTTACAACCATGTGCTGCAGCTCGAGGGGCTGAAGCCCTCCGAGCGCCGAGGCGCCCTGCACGGGATCCTGCCCCTGCCGAGCACGGCTGGCAGAGTCGGGCTGCTTGGCCAGTTCGGGATTGGAGCGCCGGCGGCAGCTGCGGCGCTGGAGGAGCTGGCTGCGATGGGCACGTCGGATTTTGTATCGGTCGGCACGGCCGGAAGCCTGCAACGTGATCTGAATGTTGGTGATCTGGTCCTGTGCGAGGCGGCCATCCGGGACGAGGGCGTGTCCCACCACTATCTGCCTCCGGCGAAACTGGCCACGGCGAACGCGGCCATGAGCGGTGCCTTGCGAGCGGCGATGCGACAAGCCGGTGTCGCGTTCCGCACTGGCACCTCCTGGACAATCGACACTCCTTATCGGGAAACCGTCGCCGAGGCCCGCCACTACCAGGCGGAGGGAGTGCTCTGCGTGGAGATGGAAGCGGCTGCCCTGTTTGCAGTGGCCGAGGTCAGAGGCCTGAACGTCGCCTCGGCCTTCGCCATCAGCGATTCCCTGGCAGACCTCGTCTGGAATCCTCAGTTCCACGGACCGGAGGTCGAAGCCGGCCTCATCACCCTGTACGAAGCCGCGCTGAGTGCGCTGCAAACAGGCCCCGGCGAAGGCAGCGGTATGTCGTAACCAGGTGCCGCCAGTTCAGCACCGGGCTCACGCCCAAGCTGAGCTAGGCCACGGCATGTGCAGAACGCCGCACCGAAGGCCCGGCAGACCTGGCTGACTGACGTACAGCCCTCGCCTATCGACGAATCAGGTGGCAGCGGCGCCGACGGCCACAGGACGGAGATGCCGGACCGCCCGGTCGGCGGCAGGAGCGGAAGCCTCGTGGTGCCGTTGCCGCCGGGCTGGATCCGCTTCGCGGCATCCGGGTCATCTGGCTGGAGGCTTACGGCCGGGCGCTTACGGCCGCGTAGGACATCAGGCGCTCGGCCGCCAGCCGGATCCAGGCATTCACCCAGTCGCCGGGCACAGCCGCTCGCACATCAGCGGCCACCTCGGCCGCCGCGATGACCTCGGCTGAACCTTCGACGATCACGACGATGTGCTCGCCACGGTCCCCTTCAGTGATCACCATCGTGAGCCACGGCGTGCCGCGCAGGTTGCGCTCTCGTACCGAGCCGGCCACGGTCGGCAGCCAGAACGTGAGGTCCCTGCGGATGTAGGACGACATGGCCGCGTGCGGCCGGCCATCGGGGCGGGCCGAGCCGACCACCGCGAAGGCACGCCGGTCGAGATACCCGGCCAGCTGTGCGGCGGTGAGCCGCCGTTCCGGAGGATACGAGCTGGCAGTCGCCGCGGTAGCCCGCGCGAACGTCTGATCCTGGAGACTTCCGAGCAGTTCACTCAAGCGCCAGTCCTATCGCTGGCAGCACTCCTCCAGCTACCTGGCGTACCGGCTTATCCAGGGCCAGGAACGCCTTCCGGGCGCCCGGCCGCCACTCGATCCGGTACGTCACCGCTGCTACAGCCCGGCCTCGGCCCTGACCTGCTCCCACGGGACAGACTCACCCGGCTCAGCAAGCGCCTCGCGCGCCGCCGCGGCATCAGCCAGGTCCTCCAGCAACTCCCGGGCGTCCTGCTCGCTCATGCCCTCCAGCGCCTCAGCGAACTCAGCCGGGACAATCGCCGCCAGCCGCTCGCCATGCTCGGTGAGATACACCACGTGCCCGCGCGCGGCATCACGGGCCGCACCGGCCACTCCCGGCGTCCCCTCGACTGGCAGCTCGCTCACGACCTCAGGGTAACCCGGCTACAGCCAGGCCGGCCGCCCCACGGCAAGGAAACCACCAAGCCTGTCCCCGGCAGCCGCATCAACGAATACCCAGTCAGCGGCGTGACAGTCCAGGTCAAGGCCCATGGCGCAGTTTTGGCACCTCACAGGCAGTTCCTGCACGTGTAAGCCGCGACGATGCTGGCCGCCGGCCTTCTTCCACGTGGACTGCGCGGTGACGCTCCAGCGCGTGTACTGACAGCTGCGGTCGGTCCTGGCCGGGTACCAGGCGTACTACAACGGACGACGCCCTCATCGCAGCCGCCAGCCCCGCCACGGCCCGGCCACCCCGTCGCCGACCTCTCCCAGAAGCGGATCAAGCGACGGCCCGTCCTGGGCGGCCTCATCAGCGAAATACGAGCGGGCAGCGTAGCAGCCAAGGTCAAGGCCGGTGGCCGCGTTCTGGAACCCCACAAGCTGGCTACCTGCGTGATTGACTCACTTAGGTAGTCATCGGTCCTGATCCAACGGAGACGCCGTCGTGGCTGGCTGGCGAGTAAAGAATCCCGGATATCCCAAGCGCGGCGGCGCTCTAGCCGAGACCCGGGCGGCAGGCACAACTGCCCCGGCAGCCGGGGGCGAGCCGAGGGGCACTGCGACTGCGCGGCGTAACGGGAGGAAGGGCGCCAGCGGCGCATCGGGTGCCGCCGCGGCGGCCCTGACTCTCGGCGCGCTCGGCATCGTTTTCGGCGATATCGGCACGAGTCCCCTGTACGCGATGAGCTCCATCTTCGCGGTGCACGGCGTCCGGCCGGACGTGGCCGGCGTGGACGGGATGATCTCGCTGGTTGTCTGGACGATCGTCCTGGTCGTCTCGGTCAAGTACGTGACCTTTGTCATGCGCGCGGACAACCGGGGCGAGGGCGGCATCATGGCTCTCGTCGCGCTTGTTCTGGGCCTGCGCGTGAAAGGCCGGGCCGGGAAGGCGGCCCTGGTCTTGCTGGGGATATTCGGAGTGGCGCTCTTCTTCGGCGACGGGACGATCACCCCGGCGATCAGCGTCATCTCGTCGGTAGAAGGGCTCGGGTCAGCGCAGCCGGGGCTGAAGTCGTTCGTGCTGCCGGTCACGCTCACCCTGCTTACCGTGCTGTTCGCGGGCCAGCGGTTCGGAACCCGCGCCCTCGGGCGCCTGTTCGGTCCGGCCATGGCGCTGTGGTTCACCATCCTGGCGGCTTCCGGCCTCGCCAAGGTCATCGGGAACCCGGTGATCCTGAAGGCGCTGTCGCCTAGCTACGGGCTCGCGTTTTTCCTCGACCATCCCCTGACCGGTTTCCTGGCCCTCGGCGCGATCGTGCTGGTGGTCACCGGCGCCGAGGCACTGTACGCCGACCTCGGCCAATTCGACCGGCCGTCGATCACCCGGGCGTGGATCTTCGTCGTCTTCCCCGCGCTGATCATCAACTACCTGGGCCAGGGAGCGATGATCCTCCGCTCGCCCAAGGTAAGCACGAATCTCTTCTTCGAGATGTTTCCCCGCTGGGCTCAGCTGCCGATGGTCGTGGTCGCGGTGGCCGCGGCCATGATCGCGTCGCAGGCGGTCATCACCGGGGCGTTCTCGGTCACCCGGCAGGCGGTGCAGCTGGGCTTCCTGCCCCGGCTGCGGATCCAGCACAAGTCGGGAGCGGAAGGACAGATCTACGTTCCAGCGGTCAACAGGCTGCTCTACATCGCCGTGATCGGACTCGTGATCGGCTTCGGATCCGCTGCCGCTTTGGCCTCCGCCTACGGCATCGCTGTCACCGGGACATTCGCGACGACCACCATCCTGTTCTTCGTCGTCGTGCGAGTGCTCTGGAAGAAGCCGCTATGGATCGTCTTGCCGGGCGCGGCCGCTTTTCTCGTCATGGATCTCGCATTCTTCACGTCGAACCTGACCAAGGTCGTGACCGGCGGCTGGTTCCCGCTGGCGGTCGCGCTGATCATCTTCACATTGCTCTCGACCTGGCAGCGCGGACGGGAACTCGTCACTGCCAAGCGCTCCGAGGCCGAAGGGCTGCTGCTCGACTTCGTAGAGGAGATCCGGAACTCCGATCCTCCGCTGCACCGCGTGCCGGGCACGGCGGTCTTCCCCACCGCGGGCAAGAAGACCACACCGCTCGCGCTGCGCGACAACGTCAACTACAACCACGTGCTGCACGACAGCGTCGTCATCGTGTCGGTCGAGACCGCGACGATCCCGCACGTCGGCCGCTCTGAGCAGATCGCGGTCGATGACCTCGGATACGAAGACGACGGCATCGTCCACCTGACGGTGCGCTACGGCTTCCAGGACGACCAGAACGTGCCTGCAGCGCTCCGGCAGGCCGCCGCTGAGGGCCTCCCGGCGGAGATCGATGTTGAGACCGCGACCTATTTCGTCTCCGAGATCACCATCGTCCTGGGTGACGATCCCGGCATGCGCACGTGGCGCAAGAGACTCTTCCTCTTGCTGTCACGCACGTCGAAGAGCCCGGTAGATTTCTTCGGCTTGCCACAGCGCCGCATCGTTACCATGGGCTCCTACATCGAACTCTGACGGATCTCCGCAGCGTGCGGCAGGCGCCGCGATGCCGGCATCTCGCCAACAGAACTGGCTGCCCGGGCGGTTTAAGGTGCTTCCTGCCGGTCCTCTACCTGTACCTGTACAACCTGTCGGGCGCGCAGCTGGCCCCGCCGGACACCGACACCGGCCTGACCGTGCTGACCCCGGACTACCTCAGCCAGTTCCTGAAGAACAGCCGGTGCCCGATCCTGGACACCTTGTTTCTTGCCGTGCCGGTGGCGTTCAAAAGGCGCCTGGTCCAGTACGCCGGCCGGATCCTGCGCGCCCACCCCGGCAAAACCACCGCCGAGATCACGACTACCACGACGCCCGGACTGGCGTGCTAGCGGCGTCCCTGGCACTGCGCGCTTCGCCAATGGCGAGGCGGGCCGAACCGCCATCCGGATTGCTGCCCAGTGCCCTGAGCGGCGGAGCGGCGGAGTCAGTCGCGGCGGCGAGATCTTGGTCAATCGCGTTTCGGCCTGTTCAGTAAAACGGGGCCGGGGTAGCATGTGCCTTTGTCATGTCCGTGCCTGGCAAGAGGTGACGCTCATGGGGTCAGACCAGCGGAGCGCCTCGGTGGCCGGTCACCTTTGCGGCGCGACTCAGAGCTTGTCCGGATAGGGCAGCGCCGATGGGCACGATCGACCCCCGTCTGCAACGCCAGCTGTACTTGCGTCTCGCGGACCCCGACGCCCCGATGGAGATCCCGGCCGAGGCCGGCCGGCCCAAGGTATTAGTCCGGTTCAGCGGCGACGTGACTGACCTTGAGCGGGCCGGCCTGCGCGTCGAGACGGTCGTCGGCGACATCGCCCTGGGTGACGTTGACATCTCGGATGTGCAAAGGCTGAGCGACGTCGATCACGTCTCGGCGGTCGAGGCAGCCCAGCGAACCAGGCCGCTGATCCACGACAGCGTTCCCGCGATCCACGCCGACGTGGTGCGAACTGGTCCGCTGGCGCTGGCGGGGACCGGCGTGGTGGCCGGCGTGGTGGACACGGGGATTGACGTCTTCCACCATGCCTTCCGCAATGCTGACGGCAGCACGCGGATACTGTCGCTCTGGGACCAGACCCTGACTGCCCAGGCCGGTGAGGCTCCGCCGGCCGGCTTCACCTTCGGGGTCGAGTTTCCCGCGGCCGCCATCAATGCCGCGCTCACGTCGGGAGCGTCGACATTCCGGTCCCAGGACACGATTGGGCACGGCACCCATGTCGCCGGCATCACGGCGGGCAACGGGTCGCAAAGCGGTGACTGCCACGCCAGCCAGTACTACATCGGCGTCGCGCCAGAGGCCGATCTCGTCGTCGTCAAGACCAAGTTCGACAGCGTGAGCGACATCGCCGGCGCCAAGTACGTCTTCGGCGTTGCGAGCGCCGCCAGTAAGCCGGCCGTCGTGAATTTCAGCCTCGGCGCGGAGGCTGGCAACGGGCCGCATGACGGGACGAGCGCGTTCGAGACTGGCCTGGACGCCCTGGTCGGCACGGCGGGCACGGCGATCGTGGTGTCCGCGGGAAATGACGGCGGCAACGGCACCCATGCCTACGCGAGTGTGCCGGCGAACGCGTCCAAGACCTTCAGTTTCGTCGTACCCGGCTCCGACAAGCAGACCGACTTCATCGACGTCTGGTATTCCGGCGGGGGGCAATTCAACCTCACGCTAACGGCTCCGTCCGCAGTCGCTTACAGCAAGGTCAGCGCGGGCGCCGCGTACGGCGCGCTCACCTTCGGCGCGGCCGGCGGGGATGTCGTGCACGCGGGAACGAGCGTCTCGGGCGCGCGGCAGTCGTTCTCGCTCGATATCTCGCCCTCGGTCGCCGCCGCGGCCGTCGGCGGCAATATCACGGCTGGAAAATGGACGATCACGCTGCAGGAGGTCGCGGGCTCGGTCGCCGACGTCGATATCTGGATCGCGACCTCGCATACCGATCCATTCCCCGCCTTCGTCGCCGGCGACAGCGACGCCACCCGTACCATCACCGTTCCTGGAACCGCGAACAACGTGATCTGCATCGGTGCCTACGACTGGCGGGACAACACGCTCGCCAGCTTTTCCAGCCGGGGCCCGCGGGTGGACGGCGTTGCCAAGCCGGACATCTGCGCTCCCGGTGTGGCCATCTACTCCGCCAAGTCACAGGAGCGCTCCACCTGGTACTGCTGTGACTGCTGCCTGGACTTCTTCATCGACCTCGACGGAACAAGCATGGCTGCCCCGCACATCACAGGAGTCGCCGTGCTCATCTTCGAGCGCAACAAGAGCCTCACGTTCGACCAGGTGCGCGCGCACATCGTGGCCAGCGGTCAGGCGCCCGATCCGATCACGGCACCGACGCTGCCGAACAACAACTGGGGTAGCGGCGAAGTCAACGCCCTGATCGCCTGTGCGGGAGTGCCCCCGGCCGCCGCAGCCGCAGCGGCGGGCGCGGCCGCAGGCGGCAGCGGCGGTGCAGGCGGCAGCGGCGGTGCAGGCGGCAGCGCGGACGCACGCGGCGGGGGCGGGGCGGGGATCGGTGGCGGGGTGAGCTTCGAGCTGACCGGGTCGTTTCCGGCATCGCCGGCGGCCTACGCCGACGCGGCGGCGCGGCTGCGCGTGCTGGAGCGCAGGTTCGGCGGATACCAGCTCTGGCACGATCTCGCCGGCCTGGTCAGCATGCACTACGACGAGGTGGCCAGGCTGACCAACAGCAACATGCGGGTAGCCGCGATGTGGCATCGCCTCGGCGGCATCCGGCTGCTGATCTGGCTCTTCACCAGCGCCTCGCCTGAGCTTGTGCTGCCAGGTTCATTCGGCGGCCGTCCGCTCGCACCGGCCCTGGGCCGCTGGCTGGACATGCTCGACCGCTATGGCAGCCCCCGGCTCCGCGCGGATATCGCCCGGCACCGCCCGCTGGTGCTGTCGCTGCCCGGAGCCGGCCTGACCGGCGCCTCGTCGGCGGCTGGCTGAGCCATGGCAGACGACGCGGGAACCATCGAGCGGATCGCCCAGGCGATCGCCAGCGCGCTCGCGCCGCTGCAGCAGCAGCTATCGGCGGGCCAGGCGGCGGCATTCCTGAACTCTCTCGGCCTCGCGCTGCCGCCGGGCCTGCCAGCGGACGCGCAGCTGGGCAGCGCCCTGGCCACCGCCGCGACGTCGGCCGGCGGCCTCGCGCCGCTGATCACCGCGCTCACCTCGGCGATCGACGCTGACGACGTAGCGCAGATCATCAGCGCCGGCGTGGCCCTGATCACCAAGATCGGCGAGCTGGTCGGCGCCCTGGCCGAGATCGGGCCCGCGCTGTCGGCCGCGGCCGGCGGGGCCGGGCTGTCCGCCGCGCAGCAGGCCGAGGTCGGGGCATTCGCCGGCGAGCTCGCGACGAAGCTGTTCGACTATGCCGTCATCGAGTACCTGCGCGCCAAGGCCCGGGGCGTCGTCCCGGCCCTGGCCGTCGCCGGGCTCGTCGACGATACCGAGCTGCCAGGCGATCTCGCCGATCCGCTGCAGCCGCCGTACCGCCTCGAAACCCTGCACCTGGACAGGCTGGTCAAGCTCTTCCTCGACCCCGTGACCTACCTGAAGGAAGCCTTCGACTTCGGCAACCCGAGCTTCGACGGCAGCCAGTTGTTCGGCAAGATCAGCGACCTGCTCGATGACGTGCAGCTGCCGGTCACGATCCTGACGCCCGCCGGGCAGCCGTCCGTCCTTGAGGCGTTCATCTTCCGGCTGAGCGTCGATCCGGCCAGCTCGCCGCCATCGCTGACCATGCAGCTGCGGATCCCGGCGACGCAGGATTTCACTCAGACATACCCGCTCGGCCCGGTCTGGCAGCTCGTGCTGAGCGCGAGCGCGCGGTTCGACGCCGGGATCGGGGCCGTCGTGACGCCCCCGCTCGGCATTACCCTGCAGCCGCCGTCCGGCACCGTCAGCGTGAACCTGGCAGCCGGCCTCGCGGCGCAGCCGGCCAGCGGAGCTGTCGTGCTCTTCGCCGAGTCCGGCGGTACGACGCTGGAAGCTCAGAAGGTCGCGTTCACCCTCGGATTCACGGGGACCTGGGACTCCGGCTCCGGTACCGCCACCGGGCAGCCCTCGATCTCCGGCGAGGTCGACGGCGGGAACCTGACCATCGACTTGTCGCAGAGCGACGGCTTCATCTCGACGCTCCTTGGCGGCGCCAAGATCTCGGGAAACCTGGCCTTCAAGCTGCAATGGTCACCGGGCGCCGGCTTGCAGATCCAGGGAAGCTCAGCGATCCAGATCGCGATCCCCACGCACGTGAGCATCGGCCCGATCGACCTGCAGCAGCTCTACCTCCAGCTCGGCCTGGCCAGCGACGGCTCGCTGCCAGCCGAGCTGTCGGCCGGCTTCTCGGCGAGCCTCGGGCCGTTGCAGGCCGCGGTCGACCGGATCGGGCTCACCGTGACGACGACGTTCCCCGACAGCGGCGGCAACCTGGGACCGGCCAATCTCGCCCTTGCGTTCAAGCCGCCGACCGGTGTGGGCCTCTCCGTCGACGCCGGGATAGTGAGCGGCGGCGGCTATCTCTACGTCGACACCGCCAGCGGCGAGTACGCAGGCGCGATGCAGCTCATGTTCGCCGACTTCCTCACCCTGAGCGCGATCGGCCTGATCGACACCAAGCTGCCGGACGGCTCCGCGGGCTTCTCCCTGCTCATCATCATCACAGCGGACTTCGGTGCCGGCATCCAGCTTGGCTTCGGGTTCACCCTGAACGCTGTCGGCGGGCTACTCGGGGTGAACCGCGCCATGCTGCTGCAGCCGCTGATGGACGGCGTGCGCACCGGCGCGATCGACGCCATCATGTTCCCGCAGAACATCGTCGCCAACGCGTCCCGCATCATCAGTGACCTGCGGGCGATCTTCCCGCCGCAGCAGGGCACTTTCCTGATCGGGCCGATGGCCAAGCTCGGCTGGGGGGAGCCGTCACTCGTCACCCTGTCGCTCGGCGTCATCGTCGAGGTGCCGCCTGGCGACATCGCCATCATCGGCGTCCTGGAACTCGCGCTGCCGGCCGAGGATCTCGCGATCCTCGTGCTGCAGGTGAACTTCGCCGGCGCGCTGGAGTTCGACAAGCAGCGGATGTACTTCTTCGCCTCGCTGTACGACTCGCACATCCTGTTCATCACCATCGAAGGCGAGATGGGCCTGCTGTTCGCCTGGGGCGCCAACGCGAACTTCGTCGTCACCGTGGGGGGCTTCAGCCCGCAGTTCAACCCGCCGCCGCTGCCGTTCCCCGCGCCGCAGCGAATCGCGGTCTCCATCATCAACGAGTCGTACGCCCGGATCCAGGCCGACGGCTACTTCGCGGTCACCACCAACACCGTGCAGTTCGGGACCCAGTCGGAGTACTTCTTCGGCTTCAGCGCCCTGTCGGTGAGCGGCAGCTCCGGGTTTGACGCCCTGATCCAGTTCTCGCCGTTCCACTTCAGCGTGTCGATCTCGACATCGTTCTCCGTGCAGGTGTTCGGGGTCGGCGTCTACGGCGTCGACATCGCGCTGACGCTGGACGGGCCGGAGCCCTGGCATGCCAACGGCACCGCCTCGCTGTCGTTCTTCTTCTTCTCCATCGGCATCGGCATCAACTTCACCTGGGGCGACAGCGGCAACTCCACGCTTCCCCCGGTCGCGGTCATGCCGATCCTCTCCGCCGAGTTCGGCAAGCAGAGCAACTGGCGGGCGCTGCTGCCCGCGGGGTCGAACCTGCTCGTCTCGCTGCGCGCGCTTGATCCCGCGGAGGCGCAGTTCGTGCTGCACCCGGTCGGCACGCTGCAGGTCAGCCAGCGCGCGATCCCGCTCGACCTGACCATCGACACGGTGGGAGGCCAGCAGCCCGACGACGCCAACAGGTTCGGCATCGCCGTCAGCTCGCCGGATCTGGCGGCGACCCGGACCCTCCAGGAGGAATTCGCGCCCGCGCAGTTCGAGTCGGCAAGTGACGCCACCAAGCTGTCAGAGCCCGCGTACGCGCCCCAGGACAGCGGCATCGAGATGGCTGCGGCCGCCGGCCAGTACGCGTCGGGCACCGCGATCATCCGCATCGTCCGCTACGACGTGACGATCATCGATACGAAGCTGCGCCGCGCGTTGCTGCGGTTCGCCCCGTACCCGGGGACTCTCTTCCAGGCCGGCCTGCGCGGCAACGCTGCCGCCAGGTCACCGCTGTCCGGCATGCAGGAGTCGCTGACCCACCCCTTCAAGGGCTCGGTTCAGGTCAGCGCCGAGAAGTTCGCGGTCGCGCGGCAGAGCGACAACACCGTGTACCACCCCGACGCGGCCGCCTTCACCAGCCAGAGCTCGGCCCGTGACTACCTCAACCGCGTGGTCGCGGCCGACCCCGGCATGGCGGGAACGCTGCATGTGCTACCACATTTCGAGGTGGCCGCGTGAACCCCATCGCCACATACTCGTTCCTGCCATGGCTGCGCCAGGGGCTGGCCAACACGATCACGGCGCAGGATCTCGATGCCGCCGTGCACACGAGGGCTTCCACGCACGTCGAGCTGCAGCTGTCCGGTGACCCGGTCGGCGGCGGCGCGGAACTCACCGCGAGCATCGCCCAGGACATCGCGCTGTACGGGCCGGGAGACGTGATCGGGATCGACCCGCGGGCGGTGATCCGGACCGACCCGTACAACTGGATCACCAACTTCGAGGGCAACTACCTGCCGGCCATCGACTTCTGCGACGCGGATTTCCCCTGGCGGTACACGCCAGCCGCGCCCGACCCCACCGGCCTGAAGCTGCGCCCGTGGATCACCCTGATCGTGCTGGCCGACGGCGAGTTCGACGAGGGCCAGGATGTCGCCGCCCGCCCGTCGCCCTATATCAGCGTGCCTGACACGTCGGTCTTCCCCCCGGCCGGTGAGCTGTGGGCCTGGGCGCACGTGCACGTCAACGATCTCCTCTCAGCCGACCCCACCCAGCTGGTCGCGCCGGACATGACCGAGGTGCTGCCCAGGCTGCGGAGCATCCTGGCGGCCAGCAGCGACGCGGCCTACGCACGGCTGCTCTGCCCCCGCAGGCTGGCCGACGGCACCGGCTACAACGCGTTCGTCGTGCCGACGTTCGAGACCGGCCGGCTGGCCGGCCTCGGCCTGGACCCGGGCGGCGCGCCCGACGCGACGTTCTCCGCGTGGGCGGCCTACGCCGGCCGGCCCGAGCCTGCGAACTTCCCGATCTACTACCGGTGGTTCTTCCGCACCGGCACGTCTGGGGACTTCGAGCATCTCGTCGACCTGCTCAAGCCGCAGCCCGTCGACCCCAGGGTCGGCACGCGCGACATGGATGTCACCGATCCTGGCTCTAACCTGCCCGGCATCACCAAGCCGGGCCTCGGCGGCGTCCTGCGGCTCGGCGGCGCGCTGCAGGTGCCCGACGCGGACCTCGACCCTGATCAGCTCGCGCAGCGGCAGGCGCAGGAGGACTGGGACCTGCCCTACCCTGACGATTTCGAGAAGTCACTCGCCGCCTTCGTCAACCTGCCCGACGACTACGCCGCGCAGACCGCCGCCGCCGCCAACGCGGCCAGCGGTCTCGCGCCGGGCGCTGCCAGCGACCCCGACCCGCTGATCACCGCACCGCTGTACGGCCGCTGGCCCTCGCTCACTCAGCGGCTGCTCACCAACCGCGACGGCACGCCGGCCCCCAACGACAGCAACTGGGTGAACCGGCTGAACCTCGATCCGCGATTCCGGGTGCCTGCCGCGTTCGGCGCGCAGGTAGTGGAGGCCAACGCCGAGAGCTACATGGACGACGCGTGGCAGCAGATCGGAGCCGTGCTGGCCGCCAACGCCTCCATCCGGCGCCTGCAACTGGCCGCCGCCGTCTCCACCCGCTGGTACGACGCCCACCTCACGCCGCTGGCGGCCGCCAGGCCGGAACGCGCCTTCGGCCTGCTGGCACCCGTCTCGAGCCGGGTTCTCATGGGCGGCAGGACTCTCGCGTACTCCGGGTCCGCCAGCCTTGTCCAGCCCGCGCTGACGTCCACCGCGATGCGGCGGGTGACCCGGCCCGGCAGCCGGCTGATGCGCCTGCTGCCGTTCGACGCCGCAGTGACTCCCGGCAACCTGCTTGCCCGCGTCAACGCTGGCGAGGTCAGCGCGGCGCCACCCAAGGCGGTCCCGCCCGGTATAGCGACCATCGGCGAGGCGGCCGCCGCGGCCGCCTCGCCCGGGATGCCGTCGTGGGCGACGGGCGCGTTGACCAGGCTGCCGTGGCTGCCCGCCGCGGCGCTGGCGCTCGCCGCGCTGGCGCTGATCGCCGGGCTGATCCTGCTAGCCGCGCTGCCCCTGGCCGGGGTCATCCTGCTGGCGGTCAGCGCGGGCCTGGCCGCCGCCTACTGGGTCCTGCGGGGCTGGCGGACCTCGGCGGCGCGCGAGACCAGCATCCAGGAAGCCGGCCAGACGCCCGCCTCCGTCGCGACGCTGCCGCGCAACCCTGGCTTCGTGCTGTCAGAACCGGGGTCGGCATTCAGCCCGGGCACCGGCAGCACCGACAGCCCGGCCGCGCTGCGCTTCAAGGCCGCCCTGAGCGACTCCTACGGGCTGCTGCAGGCCAGCCGCACGGCCGGCCAGCGGCCGGCGCCGTCCCGGCTGCCGCTCGCTGCCACCACGGCGGCCAGCGTGGCGGCCATCGAGCCCGCCGTCACCATCCCCAGGCGCGGCCTGGGCCTAGTGACGATACCGCCGTGGATAAGCCAGCAGATCGGCGGCACCTTCAGCGAGGTGATGGCCTATCCCAAGATCGACCTGCCGATGTACGGGCCGCTCAAGGCCATCTCGATCGAGCTTTTCCTGCCGAACATCAACCTGATCGCCCCGAACAGCATCACCCTCATCGAGACCAACCAGCGCTTCGTCGAGGCATACATGGTCGGACTGAATCATCAGTTCGCTCGGGAGCTGCTCTGGCGTGAATACCCGACCGACCAGCGCGGCAGCTATTTCCGCCAGTTCTGGGACGTCAGCAGCTACATCGACAGCGAGGGCCTGAGCGCTGACCCGCTCAAGGAGAAGCTGTACGACATTCCCCCGCTGAACCTGTGGCCGCTGACCTCAGCGCTCGGCGACCATAACAACCGCGCGGCAACGGGCCAGACCGGCGAGCAGGCCGTTCTCGTCATCCGCGGCGAGCTGCTGAAGAAGTACCCCAACACGATGATCTACGCACAGCGCGCGGTCTGGCCGATGAGAGACGGCCAGATCGATCTCAGCGAGCCGCGGTCGCTCGTCCAGCTCTCGGCGGCCGAGGAACTCCACCCGCCGCGCGACAAGATCCGCAGCCCGCTCTATGAGGCAAGGGCTGACCCGGACATCTACTTCATCGGCTTCGACCTGACCATCGCCGAGGCCGAGGGCGGGACCGGCGAGAACCCCGGCGACGACCCGGGCTGGTTCTTCGTCATCAAGCAGCGTCCCGGCGAGCCGCGGTTCGGCCTGGAGACCGCCCCCGCCAACGTGCCCGATGTCTTCGACGAGCTCACCTGGGATGACGCGCTGCCGGGCGCGGCGGCCGGCCAGTTCCTGCCGGCCGCGAGCCTCGCCGCGGTCACGCTGGCGGAACCATCGCCGCCGAACGCGGACCGGCAGCAGCAGCATGACGACGACGAGCAGGTCGACCCGGCGGCGGCCAGCTCGGCCCGCTGGGCATACCTGCTGCTGCGTGCCCCCGTGCTGATCGCCGTCCACGCCGACCAGATGCTCGGCCAGGGCGGATCGTGACAATGACCGATTTCGCCGTGAGCAGGACCGACCTGACGCAGGCGCAGGACGCGCTGCAGGCCGCGCAGGCAACGGCCGCCGCGGCGCTGCAGCGGCAGCTGAGGCTCGCCGCGGCGCTCCAGCAGCTTGACCGGCAGCTCGGCCCGGACGATCGCGCCGGGGCAGCCGAGCGGGAAGCCGCCGCGGCGCAGCTGCGCGAGGCGGAGCAGGCACTGACCGGTGCACGCTCGGCCCTCGCGGCCGCCGGCCAGCAGGCACGGGCCGCGGCAGAGGGCTTCGCCAGCTTCACCGATCCACGCGAGAACGTGGGCCTGCTCGGGGACGGCTCGCCATTCGCGCTGTTCCCGGTGCGGCTGGAGACCAGGTTCGTCACCGACGAGCTCGACGGGGAGCCGACATCCCGGCTGCTGGTGCGCATCTACCCTGACGACTGCTCTATCGACACGTTCGAGCCGATGCTGTCCGCGACCGAGCTGTCGAACGCGCAACGCTACTGGCAGAACATCTGGCGGGCCGGCGGCATCGAGACGGGCGAGCGCGCGGCGTGGCGGGACCTGGTCGCGGCGAGCGGCTCCGGCCGCGCAGGCTACATCGCCGACACCTACCAGCCGGTTAACATATCCGACCTGCCCGCCAAGGCAGCCGCCTCCGACGAGATCCTCGTCATCCCCACCCAGGCCCCGCTGGCCGCCGCCGAGGCGGCAGCCGTGAGCGCTTACTGGGCCGCGGCCTGGACCGGCGCCGACGACAAGGCAGCCCTGCGGGCCGCCGCCACCGCCCTCGACAACGCCGCCGGCACCGCCAGGGCGACCCAGCTGCGCGCCAGCTATGTGCCATTCAACCTCTCCGACACCCCCACGCCGCCCGCGACCCGCCACGACGCCGCCGTTTCCGTCGCGTTCCTGATCTTCCCGGCGGATCCGCCCACCAAGCAGGCAACCTGGACGCAGGCACCGCAGGTCCGCCAGTTCCCCGAGCGGTTCGTGGTCATCGGCTACGTCGGCGGCGAGCCGGTGCTGCAGGCGATCGGCGGCCTTGTCACCCTTCCGCTGTACGTCGGGCCCGACCCGAGCGCCGACCCGGGCTCGGCCATCCACCCCGACGGCGGCAACCTGTTCGTGCCCGACCAGCTGCGCTGGATGGTGGACTTCGAGACGGCGGTCGCGGCCGGCCTGGCCCTGTCCATCCCGCTGACCCCCGCCCAGGCGCAAGGCGGGTTCGACCGGCTGCTCGTTATCGGCGTGCAGATGGCCGCCAGCGAAAACGACGGCGCCGCAGCCCTTGAGCAGCTGCTGTATCACCACCTGGTCGGCCGCAGCGGCCTGTCGCTGATCCCGCAGGGCACCCCGACCCACAACACCACGGGGACCGGCACTGGCTACACCGTGCTCGACAACGCCGACGAGAGTTTCGCCGACCGGCAGAACGAGCCGCTGTTCACCACCACCGCCGACATCTGGAGCAAGCGAGACGGGCAATGGCTGGCCGAGGCGCTCGGCGTCAGCAGCGGCCTGATCGCGACCGTGCACGCGAGCGGCGGCCAGGACCAGATGCAGGCCAGGGCGATGCAGCGCGCGCTCTGGCCGGCCACTCTCGGCTACTGGATGGACAAGATGATGACGCCGGTCTTCGGCGACGACGTCGTCGAAGCCACCCGCGAGTACTTCACCCGCTACGTGAGCGGCCGCGGGTCAGTGCCGGCCCTGCGCATCGGCGGGCAGCCCTACGGGGTGCTCCCGACCACGGCATTCTCCAGGATTGGCTGGCTCAGCCAGCCTCCGGCGGGCGACGCGCCAGCCGCCGCGTTCCTGTCCCGGCTGCTGGCTCTGGCCACCACGGCCGGCCAGGACTGGGCCACCATGAGCAGCCAGGCCGCCTACGTCGGCAGCGGCGGCGACCCGCAGCAGACGCTCCTGGACGTGGTGGGCCTGCAGCCGTCGTCCGTCGAGTACTACTCGCGCACGGCCGAGAGCATCAGCGAGCTGTTCAACGTGCAGAACCTGTGGGGTTTCGGGCCTGCGTTCTTCCGGGCGCTGCAGGAACTCGCGCTGGACGCGGCGGCGGCGGGCCTGCTCGGGGAACTCGGATACCAGGGCCAGCCGCCTGACATCCTGCAGCACCTGTTCTGCACCGACGCCAGCCGGCTCGACACGATCATCGATGACCGGCCGCTGTCGGAGTCAAGGCCGATCAGGTCCTACACGAGCGATCACCGCAACTACATCACCTGGCTGATCGACGCCGCGAATACATCCCTCGACGCGGTGGTCGGCGAGCAGGGCTTCGCCGGCGGCGCCAGCCCGCAGGCGCTGCTGTACCTGCTGCTGCGGCACGCGCTGATGCTCGGCTACTACGACACCGCCTACGGGCTGAACAAGACCGCTGGCACCATCAGCCCGGCCGGCCTGGCGGCGCTGAAACCCGAAGCGCCCTTCGTGCATGTGACCGAGACGGCGCCCGCCAGCGAAAGCCGGTTCGCGCTCCTGTATGCCACCCAGCCGGCGATCACCTCCAGCCCGACCATGCTCGTGTCCGACTACATCACGGCAAGGCTGCCCACATTGCCGGAGGCGGCCGGCCTCGCCGACCAGCTGGCCGCCATGGCCATCCTCGCCGATGCCCCGACCGCGCAGCTCGAGCGCGCGTTCGCCGAGCATGTCGACCTCTGCGGCTACCGCTACGACGCCTGGCTGCTCGGGCTGGTCAATTACCAGCTTGAGCAGATGCGCGCGGCGCAGAAGGACGAGAAATCCGCTGGCGGCGTCTACCTGGGCGCGTACGCATGGCTGGAAAACCTGCGCCCGTCACCGGCGCAGCTGGAGCCAGTGCAGCTGCCCCCCGGCCTCGATACGGTCTTCGGCGGAGGCGCCCCCATCCGGTCCGACCCGGCCAACGGCGGCTACGTGCACGCGCCGTCATTGCCGCACGCCCGGACGGCGGCGATCCTGCGCAGCGGCTATCTGGCCAATGCGACCTCGGCAAACCCGCAGTCCCTCGCGGTCAACCTGTCGTCTGACCGGGTACGGGCGGCGCTGGCCACGCTTGAGGGCATCCGCGATGGCCAGAGCCTCGGCGCGCTGCTGGGCTACCGCTTCGAGGTCGGGCTGCACGACGACTACGGGCTGGCCGAGGTAGACCAGTTCATCTACCCCATGCGCAAGGCATTCCCCCTGGTCGCAGATTCCCTGGCGTCGACAGCCACCCCGCCGGGCGTGCCGATCGAGGCGATCGAGGCGCGCAACGTGCTGGACGGCCGCAAGCTCGTCGACCACATAAAGTCCTCGGGCATCAGCACGTACCCGTTCGGCATCACGACGCTCCCCGCCGCCTCCGCCGCGCAGGAGGCGGCGATCAACGCCGAATGCAGCGGCCTGCTCGACGTCTACGACGCGATAGCGGACCTGGCCCTGGCCGAAGGGGTGCATCAGGCGGCACAGGGCAACTTCGAGCGGATCGCCGGGACCCTCGACGCCTACACCACAGGCAACTTCCCGCCCGAGCCCGAGGTCGCCCGCACGCCGCCTTCCGGCATCGGGCTGACGCACAGGGTCGCCCTGCACCTGAAGCCGGGCCTGAGCGCCCCGGCGGGCGCGACCCCTGCCGCCCGGGCCGAGCCGGCCGTCAACGCCTGGCTGGGCGATATCTTGCCGCCACTGACCAAGGTCGGCTGCACGGTGACCTGGAAGAACCCGGTCAGCGGTCACGATCATGAGCTTCCGGTGCCGCTCGCGGCCCTCGGCGTCAGCCCGATCGACGTGCTCGACCTCATCCTCCCCGACGACACCCAGGCCATGACTCAGCTGGACGACCGCGTGCTGGCGTTCGCGCTGAGCAGCGCCGGCCCCAGGCCGGATGCCGAACTGGCCATCCACTACCTGGCCGCGCCACCCGGCGGCCTGTCCGTCTTCGAGGTGTCGGCCCTGGTACGCGCGGTCAAGACGCTGGTCACCCAGTCCCGGCCGCTGCGGGCGACCGACGCCGCACTGGGCAACGACGCGACGGCCGCGGCCAACGCCGCCGTATCACTGGACCGGGCCCGTATCGCCGGGCCCAAGACGGCACTCGACAGCCTCCGCTCAGATGTCGCATCCTTCGTGGCCACACTGGCCCCGCTGGTGGCTGACCCGGTGACCCACCGCGCGACGATACTCGCCCAGATTGATACCTACCTGGACCAGGCGGTATCGCTGCTGAGCCGGGCCGCGCGCTTCCGCCTGCCATCGGCGGGCTGGGGATTCGCCCTGGCCTGGCGGCACGACGCCTTCGCGGCGCTGATGACACAGGTGGCCGGGCTGACGGACCGCTGGCACGGCAAGCTGGCGGACTACGACGCGCGCATCACGGCCTACGACGCGCTGCCCGCTGCCACCCCCGACGACAGCCGCTTCAGCGCGCTGCAGGCGGCCGAGATCCTGCTGACCACCACGCTGCAGCCACTGCCGGCCACGCCGGCCCAGCTGCGGACGGCATTGAACGCCGTCCGGGCCGCATTCGTCACGCGCCGCGACCAGTTCCTGGCAGTACTCCATACCAGCTCGACCTCCTTCGCCGGCACCCTGGCCAGCCTCACCGGACTGCTGCCGGTCAGCGACGTTGACAGCGTCAGCTTCGACATCACCGCGCTCGGTGATCTCGCTGTCCAGCTCGCTGCGGACCTGTCCGCGAGCCTGACCAGCCAGCATGCCGCGATCGCCGCCCGCGCCGCCGCCACCCAGGCGCAGCTGGACGCGCACGATGCCGCGACGACCGCCAGCGCGGCCGTCGCCGCGCTGCAGGCCGGCGCCGCGGCGCTGCTCGGCAAGGACTTCCAGGTCGTACCGGAATTCAGGCCTTCCCAGGCGCAGGCGGACGAGTGGGCCAACGCCGTAATGGCGTCCACCAGCGGCGCCCTGCTCGACTACCTGATTACCGCCGAGGGCATGGACAGGCCGGTCGACGAGTGGATGTACGGCGCCGCGCGCGTGCGGCCGAAGGTCAAGGCATGGGAAACGGCAACCGTGCTCGTCGAGGCCCTGCGCGGGCCAGCCCACGTTCCCGCGCTGCTGCCCGTGCAGTTCCCTTACCAGCCGGGCGGGACGTGGGTGGCCATGCAGTTCAAGCCCGGGCACCGCCCCGACAGCGACCGGCTCTGCTACACGGCGCACTACGCGGCCGCGTTCGACAAGTCCGCACCCCAGTGCGGCCTGCTGCTGGATGAGTGGACGGAGGTGATCCCGGCGACCGACCGCACGACCGGGATCACGTTCAACTTCGACCGGCCCGGCAACGAGCCGCCGCAGGCGATCCTGCTCGTCACCCCGGCGACCGGAAACGGGACCTGGCAGTGGGACGACCTTCTCGGCGCGCTCAACGAGACGCTTGACCTGGCCAAGCTGCGCGCCGTCGAGCCGGCCGACATCGACCAGACGCCGTACTCGATGTTCGTCCCGGCCACCATCACCGCGGCCGCCCTTTATGGCATCTCGATCGTGACCAGCCTGCCGGTTGCCAGCGGAGTGATGCGCGAACTCGGGAGCGCCAATGCCTAGCGCACGTCAGGTCGGCGACATTCAGCACGCCATGGCGGCCAGGCTCTACCCGTCGGTCACGACATGGAACCGGCTGGAGGCACGGCCGCGCACGATCGCCTTCGACCGCGCCCTGCGGGCAGAGGTCAGGGACCCGCTGTGGATGCTGACGAAACAATGGCAGATGGGCGAGTTCCGCGGCAGCGACGCCGGATCCCCCGTGTTCGCGAAGCTGCAGATCGACACCACGCGGCTGACCAAGTACCGCCCCGATGACGAGGCCACGCAGCCTTTCGAGTACGACGTCCCGCTTGAGGCGAAGGTCGAGCGGCGCGCGATACCGCTCAGCAGCGGCGGGCGCCCGATGAGCCTCGACCTGCGACTCGCCATGGGCCGCCAGTGGCTCGCCATGATCAGCGGGACCGGTGCCAGCCGGCAGGCCTTCATGCACGCCTACCCGATCACCGCTCCCGACCCGGCGAGCAGCCAGGACGCCGACCGCTGCGCCCAGCCGGAGGTCTGGCAGCTTTTCGCCGCGGTCGCCGGGCGCGCCATGGACGGCGGCGCGCTCTATTCCTATCTCGTCGCCGACCCCGCGCACCACGCCTACGACGGCGTCGCGGGCGTCACAGCCGCACAGCGCGCGCCGATCGACGCCCAGGCTGTCCGTTTCGTCGCGTGGTTTCAGCGGCTGCTGCTGCAACCGACGGCGGGGGATGACGCATGGACCCCGCCCCGGCTGGAGTACCAGTTCGCTGCCTCCGCGCCGCTGCCGTCACCGCAAGGCGCCGAGAAGGTATACGTCGCCAGTGACTACTACCAGGGCACGCTGGACTGGTACAGCGTCGACCTTGACCCCGCCGCGGTGCTCGGCGCCGTGCCTGGCTCTGCGGTCACCGGACTGCCCGCTGCCACCACGCGCACGATGATCCCGGTACCGGTGTCCTTCACCGGGATGCCGAACACCCGCTGGTGGGCGTTCGAGGACAGCAAGACCAACTTCGGTGACATCGACGCCAGCACGACCGACCTGGCCAAGCTGCTTTTCCTCGAATTCGCCCTCGTCTATGCCAATGACTGGTTCGTGATCCCGTACACGCTGCCGGCCGGCGCTATCGCCACGATCAGCGGATTCGTCGTCGAGAACGTCTTCGGCGAGCGGTTCTGGATCACTGCGGCCGGCAGCGGCCAGGACGACGCGTGGCAGCGCTGGAGCATGTTCACCGTCAACGTACTGAGCGGCCCGGGTGCCAGTGACAGCGCCGCCGCGGACACCAGCCTGGTGCTCATGCCGACCGTTTCGAAGATCCAGCAGGGCCCGCTGACCGAGGACGTGTGGCTGGTGCGCGACGAGGTCGCGAACATGGTGTGGGCCATCGAGCAAACGGTTCCGCTCGCCAGCGGCGACAGCAAGCCGGGCCTGGAGACGGCGCGGCAGACCCGGTCGTTCTAACAGTCGCTGGTGCCGGCGCCCGGGCCGCCGCCCGCGGCCGGGCCGCCGCCCGCGGCCGAGGCGCCGCCGGCGGCGCCTGCCGCCGCGTCCCTGCGCTACCAGGTGATGACCACCGTCCCGGAGAACTGGATCCCGTTCGCGCCGGTGCACGTGGACGGCGACAACCGCGAGATCCAGCTGCAGCGAGCCGCGCTGCCGCGGATCCTGGAAGGCGACCCGAACCCGCCGGTCAAGGTGCAGCCGCGCACCATGCTGATGCGCCAGGGCCTAGACGATGTCCCCCCGCAGCCGTACCTGGTCCACGAGGAGGAGGTGTCGCGCGCCGGCACGCGGGTGATGCAGGCATACCAGCGCACCCGCTGGACCGACGGACAGGTATACACGTGGCTGCGTGTGCGCCGGCAGACCGGCCGCGGCGAGGGCTCAAGCGGCCTGGCATTCGACCAGATCGTCCCGGTCCCGCCGGGCGGCTGACCGCTGCAGAGCTAACGAGGACCCGGCCGCGGCACGGGAGCTACTACGACGCGTCAGGCACCAATGAGGGCCTACCACTTACCGGCCCAGCTGACAGGATCCAGCAGAAACCCAGTCACCTGACCAGCGGCCCCGTCCGCCCTGGCACTCGCCAACTTAGCTCCGGCGGCATCACTGATCACAAACACATCCTGCCAGCAGGCTTGGTTTAGCCGCAGACTGGCAGATAGGCAAGTGACAGAACACCGCAACCGCGGTATCGCAGGCGTAACCATCCCGCAGCGGCCGCCTCAAGGAGCACATCCCGGCCCGGTCGGGTCTCCTGGCCCAGCCGGGACGCGACCCGTTCCGCGGGGTGAGACCCTCTTGCTGCGGAACCGCGGCGGGGAGAGGCAAGCTCACACCAGAGCCGCGGACGTCGCCCGATCAGAACCGGAGGCCAGAAGAAATGACCGGTCCTGGCGCGTCGAGGCGCCTCGTGCACAACGGCTTCTCCACAGGCTTCTTGGACATCGGGCCCCGCGAAGGCGTGCCGCTGCTGCTGATCCACGGCTCCGGGCCGGGCGTGTCGGCGGCGGCGAACTGGCAGAAGCTGATGTCGTCGCCGGTGGCCGACCGCAGGCGCATCCTCGCCCCGGACGTGGTCGGGTTCGGCGGAAGCCGCAGCTCGGAACTCACGCTGACGCACGCGACCCGGGTGTCGCAGCTAATCGACTTCCTGGACGCCGAGGGCGTCGAGCAGGTCGACGTTGTCGGCAACTCCATGGGCGGCGCGCTCGCGCTTGCCCTGGCTCACCGGCTGCCCGGGCGAGTCCGGGCCATGATCCTGATGGGCTCAGTGGGCGTCCCGTTCGACCTTACCCCCGGCCTGGCCAAGGTCTGGGGCTACCGGCCGAGCATCGAGGCCATGCGCGAGCTGATGAACCTGTTCGCGTATGACTCGTCGCTCATCTCGGACGAGCTGGTGCGGCTTCGCTATGAGACAAGCGCTCAGCCAGAGACCCGGGCCCTATACGAGGCCGCATTCACCGAGCCGCTGCAGCAGCACATCGAGCAGATGGCACTCAGCGACGAAGAACTCGCCAGCATCACGGTCCCGACCCTGCTGATCCACGGGGCCGAGGACCAGGTCGTGCCGCTGCAGACCAGCCTGAAGCTGGTGCATCTGCTGGCTAAAGCCGATCTGGTGGTCTTCGGAGCCTGCGGGCACTGGACGCAGATCGAGCGCAGCGAGGACTTTGCCCGCTGCGTGGACGAGTTCTTCGAAGGGGTCGCGTCGCAGGCGCAGGCCTCGCCCACAGCCGCTGTTACCTGAACTCTGACAGGAGATGATCTGATCGTGACCAGCGAGACGCACGTCAACATTCTCAACCTGGGCTACCTGGGCGTTCTCGTCCCTGATCTGGCCGCGTGGATGAAGTTCGGTACCGAGATCCTGGGCGCGGAAATGTCGATGTCCGAGGACGGCACGACGGGCTACATGAAGATCGACGGCCGCGAGTGGCGGGTCGCCCTGCACCCAGGAGAGCGGGGCAACGTGGCCTACCTCGGCTTCGAGGTGCAGGGTCCGCAGGAACTCAGCCACGCCGAGCACGTCCTCAAGGACCACCAGATCGACTTCGAGCGGATCGGCGGCGCCGAGGCCGGGGAACGCCGGGTTGCCGAGCTGATCAGGCTGCGCGATCCGAACGGCAACCTCGTCGAGCTGTTCTACGGCCACAACAACGACTACTCGTTCCGCTCACCACTGGGGGTATCGCGGTTCGTGACCGGTGACCAAGGGCTCGGTCACGCCGTTGTCGGCGTCAGCGACATCGACACCGTCCTGGACTTCTACATCAACGTACTCGGCTTCAAGATCAGCGATCTCGCGCAGCAGGGACGTTCGCGCACCGTGTTCATGCGCTGCGGTCCCCGCGAGCACACGCTTGCCGTCTTCGAAGTCCCGCCGGGGCGTGCGCCCATGCTGCACCACTTCATGCTTGAAGTCGGCGAACTCGACGATGTCGGGCAGGCCTACGACCGCGTGCTCGACGCTGAGGTCCCGATTGCCATGACGCTCGGCCGCCACACGAACGACGCGATGGTCTCCTTCTACTGCAAGACGCCGGCCGGCTTCCAGCTGGAGTACGGCTGGCAGGGGCTGCGGATGAGTCCGTCGGACGCTGCGACAACCATGACCAAGGGTGAGTACTGGGGGCATCGCTCGACGTCCTCCGGCAAGTCGATAAACGAGGCCCTGCGGCCGAAGACCACATGAGCGGCAACTCTCCTGGCGCCGTCCGCGCGGGTGTTCTCGTCGCCCGTGAGAAGATCGAGATCCAGACGTTCGATCCGCCGGCGCTCACGCCCGATGCGGCAATCCTGCAGGTGGAGATGTGCGGCGTCTGCGGCGCCGACTTCGAGGCCTACGCCCATCCGGTCAGCGACCCGGTCGTCCCGATGGTGCTCGGCCATGAGGTACTTGGCCGCATCCGGGCTATTGGTGACGTCGCAGCACGCAAGTGGGGCTGCGGGCCGGGCGATCGGGTCGTCGTCAACGAGGTGATCCCGTGCGGGCAGTGCGACATCTGCTCCACGGGGCACGCCGAGCTGTGCAACGGCTTCTTCGGGACCGCGGGCAGTCGGTACGGCAACATCGCGGTCACCGAGGGCTCGGGGCTGTGGGGCGGCTATGCCGAGCTGATGGTCCTGCGTCCGGGAACGCAGCTGGTCCCCATCCGCGATGACGTCCCGGCCGAGATCGCGGCGATGTTCATGCCCGTCGCCAACGGCGTGCACTGGCTTGGCGAGCTCGGGCAGATCCGCCCCGGTCAGTCGGTCCTCGTTATCGGACCGGGCGCGCAGGGTCTGGCGGTGACCGCGGTAGCAGCCCAGATGCCCGGCGTGCGCGTGCTGGTCAGCGGCCGCAGCGCGGACGCGGCCCGGCTCGACCTGGCGCGCGAGCTCGGAGCAGTACCGGTCGACGGCGAGACCGAGAACGTTGTCGAGCTGGCACGCTCATTCACCGGCGGAAGCGGCGTCGACCTCGTCGTGATCACGACCAGCAACGCGGTGTCGACGCTGCAGATAGCGACGCGCTGTGCCCGTATCGGCGGACGCATTGTCATCGCCGGCACGAACGGGTGGCGCAGCGAGGCTGCCTTCAAGTCTGATGCGCTGGTCTTCCGGAGCCTGCAGATCATCGGCGCGCCCGGGCACTCACGCAAATCAGTCCAGGGTGCGGTCCGCTTCCTGGAGAAATCGGCCGACGCCTTGAAGCCCCTGGTCGGGCGGACGTTCGGTCTTGACGATCTGGATAAGGTACTGGCGCGTAGCCTCGGCTCGGAGCGTGGCATTCACCTGACGGTCAGCCCGCTGCCCTGAACGGACGTGAGGGCGGTCGCTGCGATGGTGACGGTGCCGCCGGGTCAGCGGACGGCCGAGTGATGAGGTGCTCGCGCGCGTCCTCGACGGTCCCTCCGTTAAGGAGCAGCGGCCGCAGGCTCATCAGCTGGGCCGGCGCGTTCAGGCTTACTGCGCCGGTCAGCCTCGCCTCGCCGTACAGATAGACCACGCTCGGCCGTTCACTGTGAAGCTCAACGACCGCAGGTGCCGCTTCCGGATCCAGCCGGCCGAGGACCTGGACGCGTACACCGTTCTGCTCGCTCCAGAAGTAGGGCAGCGGTTCGTAGGCGGTCAGCTCGCCGTCTCCTGTGAGGATGTTGTCTGCGACGATGCTGGCCTGCTCGTGAGCGTTAAGCCAGTGCTCTACTGTCTCGTACCGACCCGTCGGGCGGCTCAGCGTCTGGGCCACGTCGCCCGCGGCCCAGACGCCGGCCACGGACGTGCGTCCGAACTCGTCGCACAGCACGCCCCGATCCACGGCGATCCCGCTGCCGCGCAGCCACTCGCTCGCTGGGATCGCCCCGAGCCCGAGCAGCACGACGTCCGCCTGGACGCTGCTGCCGTCCGACAGCCGGATTCGCTCGGCCCGCTGCGCGCCGTCGAAGCCGATGACGCCGATCCCGGTGCAAATGCGCAAGCCTGCGGCAGCGTGCAACTCGGAGATCCGCTGCCCGGGGACGAGCCCAAGGCTGCGTCCCAACGGGACGGGCAGCGGCTCGATCATGGTCACGGCCAGCCCTGCCGCGACTGCGCCCGTGGCTACTTCGCAGCCAATGAATCCGCCGCCCACGACCGCGAGGCTGCCAGCGGCGCGTAGCGCCTTGCCAAGGCCTACGCAGTCGTCGTAGGAGCGCAGGGTGTGGACGTTGGCCAACTCAGAAGCCGCCGGGCCAATGCCTCGCGCGCACGAGCCGGTGGCGAGGACCAGGGCGTCGTACGCCTCGGCCGTGCCATCGGCGAGAGCGAGCTTGCGGGTCACCGGGTCCACGCTGCGGACCGGCTGGCCGAGCCGCAGATCGACGTCGAGGTCCGTGCGCAGATCCTTGCGGCTCAGAGTGTGCGGGCCGTCGAGGTCGGCCGACCACAGCATTCCCTTGGACAGCGGAGGGCGGTCGTAGGGTTCATACGGCTCATCGCCGATCAGCGTAAGCCTGCCGTCAAAGCCCTGACGGCGCAGCCGCTCGATGGTTCGCAGTCCGGCCAGTCCCGCTCCGACGACGACAATGCGCGATAGTCCGGTAGGCACTTCGGCCTCCTCGGTACTCGGATTCGCTTCGAACGGTCGCAGCTTGTCAGGCAGCGCGCCAGCGCCCGCATTCGCCGGGTGGAACGGGATACCTCCTCGAGATCGGATCGGTGGCCTGGGCTTGGCTGTCTCGCGGGCGTTCCGACCGGTGATACGCCGCTGTTGAGCAATGTCTGCACCCACGGGCAAGATCGGAGGTGTTGCCGTGACCGCCGGTCACAGGCGTGGCCTGCGCGCGAGCGTCGGCCAGCCGGCACTGCAGCATTGCCGGGAGTTTCAGGTGAGCCAAGCTAGCTGGCCGTCGAGGGCGAACATCGCCACGAGCGGCGTGTCCCATACCGAGAGCGGCATCCCGATCGACCCGCGCTGGGCACTGCCGGACGCGCCGGGAGCGCCGCCGCCCCCCGGCGAGTTCCCGTTCGTGCGCGGCATCCGGGCCGGCGGCTACAGCAACCGACCGTGGACCTTCCGTCAGTACGCGGGCTTCGGCTCGGGCGAAGACGCCAACGAACGCTTCCGCTACCTGGTGGATCAGGGGCAGAACGGGCTTTCGGTGGCGCTGGACCTGCCCACCCAGATGGGTCTGGACTCCGACGACGACCGGGCGCAGCTCGAGGTCGGCCGCCTCGGCGTGGCGATCGACACGGTTGAGGACATGGAACGTCTGTTCGCCGGGATCCCGATCGAGACGATCTCCACGTCGTTCACTATCAACGCCACGGCACCAGTGATCCTCGCGATGTACGTGCTCGTGGCCGATCGTCGCGGCATCGGTCGCGAGCAGCTGAGCGGCACGGTGCAGAACGATATCCTCAAGGAGTTCGTAGCCCGGGGCGCCTACCTCTACCCGCCTGCGCCGAGCCTGCGGCTGTGTGCCGACGTCATCGAGTTCTGCGCGCGCGAGCTGCCGAGGTTCAATCCGATCAGCATTGCGTCCGCGCACATCAAGTCGGCCGGTGCCACGCCGGTCGTGGCCGACGGCCTGATGCTCGCCAACGGGGTCGAGTATGCGCGCGCCGTCGTGAATCGCGGTATCGCGTTCGACCGCTTCGGCGGGCGGCTATCCTTCCTGACCTCCAGCTATCGTGACGTGTTCGAGTCGATCGCGCGGTTCCGGGCCTGCCGGCAGGTGTGGGCCGCGATCGCACGGGATCAGTTCGGGGCGACCGACCCGCGCGCGATGCAGTTCCGCTTCCATGCAGGCGGCGATATCGACGCGATGACCTTCGAGGAGCCAGTCAACAACGTGGCGCGGATGGCGCTCAACGCTTTCGCAGGCGGGGCCGGGGGCTGCCAGTCGATGCAGCTTCCCTGCTACGACGAGCCGTACGAAATCCCCACCGAGGAAGCAGTGCTCAACGCGCTGCGGGTCCAGCAGATCGTCGCGCTCGAATCGGGCCTGCGGGCCGTGCCGGACCCGTTCGCGGGATCGTACTTCATCGAGGGGCTCACCGACCGGATCGCGGGCGACTTCCGGCAGATTCTCGGCGACATCGAGGCGGGTGGCGGCGCGCTGCGCTGGATCGAGACCGGGCGCACCCAGGCGGTCATCGGGAACGAGGCACGGGTCTGGGAGGAGCGTGTCGACAGTGGCGCTGACATCCGGGTGGCGGACAACTTTCAGCGCTCGGCTGACGACCGCTCGCGGGACCGGATCCAGGTACATCACGGCGACCCGGAGTCGGCCCGGCGGCAGGTGAGCCGGCTGGCCGAGTGGCGGGATACGCGGGACAGTTCACCCATGGACCGATTTATCGCAACGCTGGAAGCGGTCGCGCGCGACGGCGGCAACGTCATGCAGCCGCTGGTCGACGCACTGGACGCGGGCGCCACAGTCGGTGAGACCTCGGCTGCGCTCGAACGCTGCTTCGGCCGTTTCCGGGCGCCGGTGACGGTGTGAGTCCGGACCGGCGCCCGCTCCGGGTACTTGTCGCGAAGCCGGGCCTGGACGGTCACGACAAGGGCGCCAAGGTCATCGCAGCCATCCTGCGCGACGCCGGGTGCGAGGTCATCTACACCGGCCTGCACCAGACGCCCGCGGACGTGGCCAGGGCAGCTGTGCAGGAGGACGTCGACGTCCTCGGACTGAGCTTTCTGTCCGGCGTCCACCTCGCGCTGACGGCGGCGACGATCGAGTTGCTGCGCGCGGCGGGGTGCCGAGCGGTCGTCGTGGTCGGCGGCAATATCCCCACCCGGGACATCCCGGCGCTGGAGGAGCTCGGCGTGGCGGCGGTGTTCCCGGGCGGCACCTCTTATACCGAGATCGTCACATGGTTCGATGCTCACAGCCATGTCATCGCAGGCTGACACGTCGGCCGTCGAGTTCGCGACTGCGCTGCGCGCCGAGGCTGAACTCGCCCGCACGCTCTCGGCCATCGAGCGCGGTGAGCGGACCGAGCCCGGCGGACCGACGGACAACGTGATCGGCATCGTCGGCGCGCCCGGCGCCGGCAAGAGCACGCTGATCGGCGCACTCGTTCGGGAGATCCGGAGGTCCGGTCAGACCGTGGCTGTCCTCGCGGTCGACCCGAGCAGTCCGGTGTCCGGTGGCGCGTTCCTCGGCGACCGGGTAAGGATGGCCGATCACGCGCAGGACCGCGGCGTGTTCTTCCGCAGCTTCGCCGCTCGCGGCGGCGCGGGCGGCCTCGCGGACGCGATCCCCGGTGCCGTCCGCGCGGTCCGCGCGGCCGGCTGGGACACCGTGATCATCGAGCCGGTGGGCGGAGGCCAGGCCGACGTGGCGATCGCGCAGCTGGTCACCGCCGTGGTGCTGGTACTCTCGCCCGAATCTGGCGATGAGATGCAGATCATGAAGGCTGGCATCCTCGAGCTCGCCGACGTCGTCGTGGTGAACAAGGCCGACCGGCCGGGCGCCAGCCAGCTGCACTCGGCGCTGCGCAGCCGGTGGAGCACCGGCCCGAGGAGATCGACGCTGCTGGTGACGGCCAGCTCCGCGCACGGCGTTCCCGAGCTCTGGGCGCTGCTGCAGGAGGGCGGTCACCGCCGGTCCGACGCAGCGGCCAGCCGTCCCGCGGCGGCCCGGCCCGAGCCGCCGGATCTTGCGGCGCTGGCCGGCGCTGCTCTCGGCCGGGTGCGTGCTGCCGCGCTCGACCCGCAGGTGACTGCCCGGCTGCGGCGGCAGTGGGCCGACGGCGCGAGCGAACGGGAGATGGTGGACATCATGCTTGCCGAGGCGAGGAAACTGCGGTGACCGACGACTTGAGCACCGACCCGCGCCACGAGCTGATCGCCGAGTGCGACAGCGGTGTCGCGCTCCTCACGCTCAATCGGCCGGACAAGGCGAACACGCTGACACCACAGCTAGCACACCTGATCGCCGCCGAAGTGCGGCGGGCCGGCGCCGACCCGGCAGTGCGGGCACTCGTGATCACTGGGACCGGCAAGGCATTCTGCGGAGGCTTCGACCTGGGCCGGGTGGACCGCGGCGTCGATGACCGTTCGGTTACCGAGCTGATGGCGGCGATGCGGGGCAGCGCAGTGCCCACAGTGGCCGCCCTGAACGGAGCCGCGGTGGGTGCCGGTCTCGAGCTGGCCTGCTCGTGCGACCTGCGCGTCGCCCGTCCGGGTGCGCGCATCGGGCTGCCGGCGGTGCGAATCGGGGTGGCTTACCGCTTCGACGGCCTGCAGAGCGTCCTGCACGCTGTGGGCGGCCGTTCCGCCGAGCTGCTGCTTGCGGGCGGTCTGCTGACCGCCGAGGAGTGCCCGGGCTTCGCGCGGTCGGCCCTCGATGAGGAGCCGGTCGCGGTCGCCCGCGAGCTGGCCGCGCAGATCGCGGCTGCATCCTGGCCCGCAGTCTCCTATACGGTCCGTGCACTACGGTGGCTACGCGGCAGCGGGCCGATCGCTGACTTCGACGGTGAGCGCGTCGCGATCATGCACGGGCCCGACATAGCCGAGGCTGCACGGGCGCGGGCCGAGGGCCGGGGGCCGGCGTTCGCGCCCCGCTCAGGTGCCGGCGGCTGAGTCCGGGGCGCGGTCAGCACCGCGCTGCTGCCCACGGCGCGGGCTGCACCAGCAGCGCGTCCCGGTGGTCCGGGTGGGCGATCGCGATGAGCCGCTCGCGCCTTTCGTCCCGGTCGGCGTATCGCAGGTCGGCCGTCCCGTATTCGGTGACGACGAAGTCAGCCGCGGCCCGTCCCCCCGATACCACCTCGGTGCCCAGGGAGGAGGAGATCCGGCTCAGCGAGCCGCCGCGCGCAGTGGCAGGCAAAGCGAGAATCCGCAGGCCGCCGTCAGACAGGCGTGCGGCCTCGGCAAACTCCAGGCTGCCGCCGATCCCGGCGATCTGCCGGCCGCCGACGGTCTCCGCGGCCGCCTGACCGTACAGGTCCACCTGGAGGGCGGAGTTGACCGACACCAGCCGGGGACGGCTGGCCAGTTCCCGCACGTCCATGCTGACCTCGACCGGATGCACGGCCAGCTGAGCGTTGCGGTCAGCGTAATCGAGCAGCCGGCGGGTGCCGAGCAGCTCCGCGGTCATGATCGCAGCACCGCCGGGTGCCTCGGCTGCCAGCAGCCCGGCCTCAGCCATGTCGACCATGGCGTCGACGGCCATCCCGACGAAGGAGACGGCACCGGTGCTTGTCGCGACCAGCCTGGCCAGCAGGGCCGAGGGCACCGCGCCGATCCCGATCTGCAGCGTTGGCTCGCCGGGCAGCAGCTCTATCAGTCGGCCCGCAATGGTCTGGCTGACGTCAGTCGGCGCGGCACTGACGTACTCGGCGGCCGACTGCTCGGCCTCGCACCAGAGCGAGATCCGGTCAGCGTCGACTGCGTTGTCGCCGCAGGTGACGGGAAGCGTGTCGTCGATCTCGGCGATCAGCACGTTGGCCCACCGGACGACAGAGGCGACGTAATTTCCGCACGGGCCGAGGCTGCAGCGTCCATCGCGATCCGGCGGCGTGGTACGGATCAGGGCGACGGTCACCCGCTCGGAACGCAGGAAGTCCGGCGCCGCGGTCGCGCGCAGCGGGATGAAGCGGACGGCTCCGCCCGCGATGTCCTGCTCCACCGCACGGGTCGGGTGCCACGTGGTGAAGGAGAACGGATCTGCCGGGTCGCGGGCGCGGGACAGGAACGGGTGGTCGCCGAGCAGCAGCCCGCCGTAGAGATGCACGGGCGGTGCGTCAGGCTCCGAGAGCGCCGCGGCCAGCGTCAGCGGAGTGCCGCAGCCCGAGCCGAGGACCACTCGCGCACCCGCGGGAAGCGCTGCGGCTGCAGCACGCGCGGGGCGCAGTCGGATGCCGGCGGGCACGTTGCCTGTCCGCCCTCAGCCCAGCGCGAGGAACTGCGCGATGATGCCGCGGATCTCGGTCGGCCGCTCGTCGGCGAGCAGGTGACCAGCGCCTGCGAACACCCGCAGGCTGGAGGCCGGAAGCCGCCGGTGCAGGAACATCCCGCGGTCCAGCGGCTCGACCCGGTCTTCCTGTCCCCACAGCAGTAGCGTGGGCGCTACGACCTTGCGCAGGATCAGCGGCAGCGAGCGCTCGGCGGCTTCGATGGCCGCCAGGATTCGCCGCTGCTCCGCAGGCGCCAGGTCGGCGGGTGCAGCCGCGAGATAGGCTGCGGCCGCGGCGCCGAGGGCGAGAGAGACACGCTCCTGCGACCGCTCGTCGCGCGCCCAGCGGGCCCTGAGAAGCTCGGCGAGCGGGACCGCGGGCCGGCCCAGGACCGACCGTCCTGCGCACGACGGTGCCACCAGAGCCAGGCGGCGGACGAGGTCGGGCCGGTCCGCCGCGAGCTGGAAGGCGAGGGCGCCGCCCCACCCGGCAGCGACGAGATCGAACCGGCGCCCGTCAGTGCGCGCCAGGTCCAGCTCGTGAGCTAGCCATGCGGCAGCCTTGGCCAGCGGCTCGGTGCCGTCGGCCGGGATGTGCGCCTGCATGGCGAGGACGTGCATGCCGACGCTGGCATCGAGCAGTTCAGGCTGAGAGTAGCCCGGCCCGCAGTTGCCGGATCCGACGACGACCACGTCGGCGTGCGGTGTGGTTGCCGCGATGATGGCCATGAGCATGACCGTTCCAGCTGAGCTGCCGGAAGAAAAGCGTGTCGTATCGACCTGCGGAATGACCTCCGAACTCGCGCGCTATCCCCGCTGGCGTGCGAGGGTGGAGGACATTCCTGCGCCGCCAGCAGCGCGGTGCCTGAGCCGATGAGGACTCACGCGATGACCAGCGCGCTACCGGATGAGGGACAGGAGCACCCGTTCAGTGCCCCGGAGGGAGCACTCCGCCTGGAGAATGAGTTCGCGTCGGTCTGGGTCGCGATCGACCGGTCGGCCAACGGAGCCCGTCTGCGCATTACCGACGCGGCGACCGGCCAGGCGCTGCTGCTCGACCCGCTGCAGATAGAGGCACTGGCCTGGGCGCGCCCGGACGACTTGCGCTTCCTGATGGCGCCGTCGTACCGCGAGCATGTCGTCCGGGAACTGCTCGACGACTGACCGTTCAGACGAGACCTGGCTGCTCAGACCAGACCTGGCTGCTCAGACGAGAAAGGTCAGTGCGCCGACGTACCCGTCCCTGGCCAGCAGTGAGATCTCCTTGATCGCGATACGCCACGGCTTGCCTTCGTCCCGCCGCAGCAGGTACCGGCCGCGTGCCGGGTGCACGGCCGGCTCGAACCGGCGCTGCGCGTTCGCGCGGTACTCGTGGATCACCACCGCGCACCAGATCTCTGCCTCGTTCTCGGCCAGCATGCTGAGCTCGACGTTGCTGATCGTGCGCAGCGTCCGGGCCGGCGGGTCCTGCGTGTGGTTCAGGCCGCTCTCACCTACGTGCCACACCCGGGACTCCAGCCGTCGGCGGTTGTCATCGGTGATCGAGATCTCCCGGCTGTATGCGTCGTCCTCGTGATAGTCGGTCAGCGGGACCCGGTAGGAGATGTCCTCAGTGAGAATCTCCAGCCAGTCGGCGAAGCGGCGCTCGTCGAGGAGCCTCGCCTCGCGGTACAGGAATGCCCTGGCTTCCTCGATGTTCACGGCGTGACCTCGCTGCCCGCTCCGCTCCGCGCACCGGTCGGCACGGTGCGCGGCCCGTGCATCAGGTCCAGCCAGCCGCGGTACATGCCGCGCTGCATGATCTCGCTAGTCGCGTGCGCCGTTCTGGACCCGTCGGGCCTGACCTGCTCGGCTCTGACCTGGCGGTTCATCAGTACCCATGGGTTCAGGGTGCCGACCGCCCCGGTGCGGAAACCCTCCTGCTGCCGCTCGAACATCTCTAGGTCGTCCGGCCCGCCGTGCCCGGCCGGGCCGTAGAAGACGCGCTCCTCGCGCGCCCGGTAGATGTTGAGCTCCGGCGGCACGTCCGGCAGCTCGACGAAATACTGCTCCACCTCGGTCAGCTCGGGCGTGATCGGCCGGAAGATACGGACGTTCTCACCAGAGAAGGCGACGTTGGGCATCAGCGTCATCCGCCACGGTGCGCCCAGAACCCGGTCGCTGCGCTCGCGGCCCAGCCGGCCGGTGAGCTCGTCCACGTAAGCAGCGGGATAGCGCTCGCGCGCCGCGGCCGCGATGTGCGGTAGCTCCACGACGCTGTGACCGTGGCCGAGATCGACGCCGGTGGCCGGCTGAGCCGCGACCCGGTAGATCGCCCCGGGCTTGCCTGCCGCCTCCCGGCGGCGCTGCTGCAGCTTCCAGGTCACCGCATGCAGGAAGTCCGGGTGGTAGGCCTCGTTGCTGCCCTCCAGGGCGAGCTTCCAGTTGCCGCGGTACCGGTGCTGCCAGCCGACCTTGCGCAGCCTGACGCTTCCGGTCGGTGACTGGTCGGCCCAGTCGTCCAGGTACCGGGCCGCCGGTCCGAGGTAGCTGGCCAGCGACGGGACCTCGGCGGAGAAGGACGCGAACACGCATCCCCGGTACCGCTCCACCTGCGGCAGGTGGTCCAGGCCCGCAGGAACGTCAGCCAGTTCCCCGGGCTGGAAGCCTTCCCGCAGGCTGACTCCGACAAGCTTGCCGGCGCTGTCGTAGACCCAGCCGTGATACTCGCACTTGAGGAACCGCGCGTTGCCGGTGCGCTGCTGGCAGACGGTGGTCCCCCGGTGCGCGCAGCGGTTCACCAGCACGTGAATCGCGTCGTCCTGATCGCGGGTCGCGATCAGCGGCACCTGGCCGACCGACATCGTACGGTAGTCACCGGGCAGCGCAATCTGGCTTTCGTGGCAGACGTAGAACCAGTTCTCGTAAAAGAGACGCCGCAGTTCGATGCCGAAGATCTGCGGATCGGTATAGATGGATTGATGCACCCGGCCCCGTTCGGGCTGGACCAGATCGTCCCAGCACGGCTTGCCAGCTGCCAGGGTGTCGGCGTGCTCTGATGTCAATCCCACTGCTCGGCTCCAGTCCGCGTGCTCAGGACCCGGTTCCCAGGCCATGAACAGTCTCACAGCATCGGCCGCGGCCGGGGAAGGCGGGCGTTCTGACCGTTGAAACGGCGAGCGCATCGTTTCGCGGTGTGGCATGCGGAGCTTGAAGTATCCCGGTCCCCGCGGCATCGTCGGCCAGGAAGCCCGGCGGCACGACGGGCAGATCCAGTATCCGGTGCTCGACCACATTCAGGAGGACGGGGTGTCCGACGCTCTGGTTACGGTGGCAGCCGATGTCTGCCAGGCCTACGGTGTCTGCGTTCAGATCGCACCGCAGGTCTTCCAGCTCGATGAGTTCGGCTATTCGCATCCGGTGGACGGCGCCGATGAGCTGATCAGGGATCCGGCGCTGCGTCAGGCGGCCGAGGATGCGGCCGAATCGTGCCCGGTGCAGGCGATCGAGATCGCCGGCCTGACCGCGCCCTGAGTACGGTCCGCACAGAGAGCGAGTCTTTGCTATGTCAGGTGCGCTGGAAACCCAGCTGTATGACGTCGGCGGCACGAAAATCAGCTGCACGACCGTGGGCGCCGGACCGACCGTCGTCATGATTCACGGAGGCGGCCCGGGCGCTTCCAGCCTGAGCAACTTCCGCCAGAACATCTCGGCTCTGGCTGACCGCTACCGGCTGCTGCTGGTCGACCTGCCCGGATACGGCCAGTCCGGCCCGGCGGCGCTCGGCGAAGACGAGACGATGTTCGGCTACTACGCCCGGTGCGTCCGTGAGCTGCTGGATACCGCGGGTGCCGGGCTGGTCGACATGATCGGCAACTCCCTGGGCGGCAGTACCTGCTTCCGCTTCGCGCTGGACTACCCGGAGCGGGTCCGGCGCCTGGTACTGATGGGCCCGGGCGGGGTGGCGATGCCGGTGTTCGCGCCGGGCGCGAAGATGGCTGCGACCATGGGCGCGGTGGCGTCCCGGCTGTCCGAGGAGCCCTCTGCGGAGAACATGCGGGCTTTCCTCGCGACGATGGTATTCGACGACAGGGCGATCTCCGGTGCCGTCATCGCCGAGCGGCTCAAGGACATGGAGCGGCAGACCGGGCACTCCCCGCTGGTGAAAACCTGGCGGGCGGCGCGCGGCAGCCGGATCGACTTCGACCGCCGCGACTTCGAGATCTGGACCCGCTGCGAGGAAGTCGCCCAGCCGACGCTGTTTCTCTGGGGCCGGGACGACCAGATCAACCCGCTGGACGGCGCGCTGTACCCGCTGCAGCACATGCCGAACGCCGAGCTGCACAGCTTCAGCAGGTGCGGGCACTGGGCGCAGGTCGAGCACACCGCCGAGTTCGACCTGGTCGTACTGGAGTTCCTGGAACGCGCCGACCCTGTGGCTCGGTGACACGTATTACCCCTTGGAACGCGCGCTGCTGCAGTCGGACCTGTGCGTGGTGAGCTAGCGGAAGGACGTGGAGAGTGGTGGCCTGTATGCACGACGGCGGCGATGTCCGGCCAGCGATCGAGCCGGATGAGGCGGAGCTGGCATCGTTCGATCTCTTTGCCCCGCCGTTCTCCGATGATCCGTACGGGACATACACGCAGCTGAGGTCGCGCTGCCCGGTGCTGCACAGCGACCAGGTCGGCTGGGTCCTGTCGCGATATGCCGACGTCACCAAGGCCACTCAGGACTACGCGACCTTCCGTTCCGACTGGGGCGCGAAGGGCATGGCTCCGGCCCTCATCCCGCGGACCCGGGAACGGGACGGCGGAGACTTTCACACCTACTCGCCGTTCCCGCTGCTGCCGATCGAGGTCGATCCGCCCGATCACCGAGGCTACCGCCGCGTCCTGCAGGCGAAGTTCTCGGCGCCCGCAGTGCAGCGGGAATGGGACGAGCCGATCCGCCGGATCATCACCGGCATCCTGGAGGGCCTGCGGCAGCTACCCGACTGGGACGGCGTGGAACAGGTGTCGTTCCCGGTCAGCGGTCTGGTGCTGGCCGAGATTGCCGGGGTGCCGGCCTCGGCGCGCGATCGATTCCAGTACCTGGTGGCCCGGATCGGGACGATGGCGGCCGAGCTGATCGATTTCGTCCGCGAGCATCTGCAGACCGCCGGATCTGGAATATTCGCCGATCTGCGGGAGGCGCGCCTGGACGAGCGCCCGCTGACCGAGGCGGAGCAGCTGGGGTACGCGTTCACCCTGATCGGGGCGGGCTGGGAAACCACCGCGAGCGCGATTAGTAACCTGCTCAGCCGACTCGCCACCCAGCCCTGGATCCGGGAGCGGCTGATCGCGGACCCGGAGCTGATCCCGGCCGCCATCGAGGAGATGCTGAGGATCGACCCTCCGGTACACGGGCTGTGGCGCACAGTCGCCGAAGACTGCGAGTTCGAGGGCGCCCCGATGCGCAAGGGCGACAAGGCGGTGATGCTGTGGGGCTCAGCGAACCGTGATCCGGACGAGTTCGACGAGCCAGAGCAGTTCCGGATCGATCGTCATCCCAACCGCCACCTGACCTTCGGGATCGGCGTCCACAACTGCCTCGGATCTCACGTCGCGCGCCGCGAACTCACTGTGCTGCTCGAGATGCTGATCCGCGATTTCCCTCCGCTGCGGCCAGCCCCGGGTAGTGAGCCAAGCCACTGCGTAGGCTCCGGATATAACTACCAGTTCGACCGCTTGCAGCTGACGTTCGAGGGTCCGTGAGCGGGGTGGAGCGGCCGCTCGCAACGGCTGCGGGCATATCCCCGCCAGTTCCTGACAGCTTCGCGGTGCACAATCCGGCCCGGCCGGACGAGGTAGTTGGCTGGGCGCCGGTATCCGATGCCGCCGCAGGGCGGGAGGCGATCTCCGCTGCGGTGGCCGAACACCGCCAGTGGGCCGCGCTGACCCCAGCCGACCGGCTCAAGCTGCTGCAGGACGCCACCGCCTTCGGCGACGATGTCGTCGCTGCCAGGGCTGAGCTGCTGACGCGCGAGAACGGAAAGGTCATCGGCGACGCCCGGGGTGAATGCCGGACCATGGGCGGGAAGGTGTCCGAGGCAGCCGGGTACCTGACGGCGCTGGACCCCAGGGACAGCCGGGACGATGCGGAGCGAGTCGTCGAGCTGCGCAAGCCATTTGGCGTAGTCGTCGTCATCGTGCCGTCCAACTGGCCCGTCGGGCTGACGTCGTCGCACCTGATCCCGGCGCTGCTGGCCGGCAACACGGTGGTCGTCAAGCTCCCGGGCGAGTGCCCGCTGGCCGCTGCGCAGACCCTGGCCGCGATGCGCGACCGGCTGCCGGACGGCGTGCTGCACGCGCTGACCGGCTATGACGACGACCTCACGCGGGCACTGCTGCAGGATCCGCGGGTTGGCGGAGTCGGCTTCACCGGCAGCGTCGCCACGGCAGTGCGCATCACCCAGACGATTGAGGACGTAAAGCGCCTGGTCTTCGAGCTGGGCGGCAATGACGCCGCGATCGTATGCGCCGACGCCGACCTGTCCGACGTAATGATCGACCGGATGGCCAGAAGCGCGCTGCGCACCAGCGGCCAGTTCTGCGTGGCGATCAAGCGGGTCTATGTGCACCGGACCCGCTACGACGAGCTGCGGTCCAAGCTCGCCGCCCGGTTCGAGCAGGAGGTGGTCGGCGACGGCCGGTGCGACGGCGTGACACTGGGACCGCTTATCTCTGCCCGGGCCCGTGACTACGCCGGCTCGCTGGTGGCCGGAGCGCGGGCGGCGGGTGCGCAGGTGCTCGAGCTCGGCAGCATGCGCGGCATAGACGCCATCGAGGACGGGTACTTCGTCCGGCCCACGCTGGTCTTCGGCGCGGCTCAGGACAGCGAGCTGGTCAGTGTCGAGCAGTTTGCCCCGGTGCTTCCGGTGCTCTCGGTCGACTCCGATGCCCAGGCGGTCGAGTGGGCCAACCAGAGCCGCTACGGCCTGAGCGGCTCGGTGTGGAGCGAGTCGCAGGAGCACGCGCTGGAGGTAGCCGCGCGCCTCGACTCCGGGTCCGTGCTGGTGAACTCGACCCGGGTGGTAGCCAATCCGTGGCGGCTGCCGTTCGGCGGCGCTAAGCAGAGCGGCGTGGGCCGGCTCGGCCCGCTGGCCGGCCTGCTGTCGTACTCCGAGCCCCAGCACAACGTGGCCATGCATGGCTAGCGCCGCGGCGGAGTACCGGGAGACTGTGGCTGCCGTCCTGCACTCCCGCGACGAGCCGTTCAGCACCGAGCAGATCGCCCTCGCACCGCCGGGACCGCGCGAGGTACTGGTAGCGATCGCGGGAACCGGCCTGTGCCACAGCGACCTGGTGCCGCGCCTGCCCAGCCTGCCGGTTCGCCTTCCGCTCATCCTGGGCCACGAGGGCGCCGGCGTGGTCGAGGCAGTCGGCCGCGACGTCACCGATATCGCCGTCGGCGACCATGTCGTGCTCTCCTATGACAGCTGCGGCAGGTGCCCCGCCTGCAGATCGGGACGGCCAAGCTCGTGCTCGGCATTCAACCCGCTCAATCTCACCGGATGGCCGCGGGCCGGCTCGGCCGCGGCCCTGTCCGACGGCGCGGCGGTGGGCTCGCGCTGGTTCGGGCAGTCCTCCTTCGCAGCGCACGCCATCGCGACAGCCCGCAATGCCGTCGTCGTCGACAGCTCGCTTCCGCTCCACCTGCTGGGTCCGCTGGGCTGCGGCATCCAGACCGGCGCCGGAGCCGTCATGAACGTGTTCGGGATGCGGCCCGGTGACTCGATCGCGGTGTTCGGCGTCGGCGCTGTCGGGCTTGCCGCAGTGCTGGCCGCCCGAGTCGCGGGGGCTACGACCATCGTGGCAGTAGACCTGCACCCGACGCGGCTGGACCAGGCTGCCGCCTTCGGCGCGACGCACATCCTCGATGGCGCAACAGACTCGCTGCACCGGCAGATCCGGTCGATCGTCGCCGACGGGGTGCATTTCACGTTCGACACCACCGGATCGAACGCGGTCATCCGCACCGCGATTGCCAGCCTCGCGGTCGGCGGCACCTGCGGCATGGTGGCGACACCGGTGGGCGGCGTAAAGCTGGACGGCGGGGTGTCCTTGTCAGGCCGATGCCTGCGCGGCATCATCGAGGGTGACGCCGTCCCGCAGGTGTTCATCCCGACCCTCATCGAACTCTGGCGGCAGGGCCGGTTTCCGTTCGACCAGCTCATCACCACCTTCGGCCTCGGCGACATTAACGCCGCGGAGGCGGCGGTGACATCCGGCGAGGCGATCAAGCCGGTGCTGGTGCCGGGCTAGAAGAAAATGGCAAGGTTGTTGCCCTGGGCGACCGCGTGGTCGAAAACGATCGTCCGGGAGGCGATGCCCCAGCCGCCAGCCGGGCGGGCGCGCAGCAGGTCGGTTCGCTCGCCGGTGTAGACGCTGACGACGTCAGCAAGCCGACTGCGGTAGACCGCGAAATTCGACCTGACCCGCAGCTGCGACCCGCCGTATTCCGGGCCCTCCGGCCGGACCCTGACGTTACCGATCAGGCGGCGCGTCCGCGAGGGCGGGTCCTCGGCCCAGGCGGCGTTCGTGGCCAGCCGCCGTACCCGCCACTGCAGCGAGGACTTGTCGTCGTCGAAGAACGCCGTCTGACCGGGCTCGGTGAACTCCAGAGCGATGTCGGCCGTCGCGACGCTGCGGCGGACCGGCGACCAGTACGCCGCGTCGTCGTCAAATAGGTCGACCCACTCGGCGTACCGGCGGTCGTCCAGCAGCTCTGCCTCGGCGTAGAGAAACTGCTCGATCTCGTGCTGCAGCGCCGGGCTTACCCCGGCGGCGACGTCGGTGCTCATCGCGGATCCCGGGCGTACGCCCAGACGTCCGGCCCCGGCTCGTCGATCATTTCCTGCCACCTCGCGTAGTAGTTACGGATGGACTGCTCGCTGAAGCCCTCGACTATCTCGCCGGGCAGGCCAGGAAGCTCGGTGCTCGGCAGGCCGAGGCCGAGGCCGATGTTGGAATCCAGCCTGCCACCTACGATGCCCCCAGTGGTCTGCTGCAGCGAGCTCCAGTTCTCGGTGTCGTCGGCCTCGAAGATCCCGCCGGTACTGAACGTGAGGATGGCCGTCCGCAGCGTCTCCCGCTTCGCTTCCTCCGGCGCGGCAGCGTCCACCAGGACCCAGGACCACAGCTCCATGCTGTCGGCGCCCCGGGGCAGCCAGACCCGGGCGATTCCCATTGAGTTGATGAAGGAGAAGTTCGGGAACGTGGTGGCTACCAGCTGGTTCTGCAGCAGGGCCGCGCTGCGCCCGAGCCGCTCCGTGACGGCCGGGATCATGACCTCCGTCTCGTACCGTCCGATGACCGAGCGCGGCGGGTGGAACGAGAAAGACCCGCTCAGGAACACTCCGCCGTGACCGCCCGGCAGCGAGAAGATGTTCGGCCGGGGCAGCGCGGGGGGGCGCTTCGCCGGATTCTTCGAGCGGCTCCGGAACGCCGACGCGTGCGTCGCATTCCCGTGGTAGGCGTCGCCAACGAAGTTGTCGGCGCCGATCTTCCAGTTCGCCCTGATCCGGGTCTTATGGATGCCGCCGATCACCTCGGCGCCGCCCGCCATCCGGTCGACAAACGCGTCGATGTAGGTGGTCATGCCGCCGAGATAGTCGGCCAGTGACGGCGCGGTCTGGTCCCAGGTGGCGAATATCAGGCCCTTGTAGACCTCGGTGCGCACCGGCAGTGCGCCCCACTGGCTCTCGTCGAAGGCCGTGCCGTAGTCGGCCCGGTTGGGCACCGCCACCAGCTGGCCCCGCCGGCCGTACAGCCAGCCGTGGTACGGGCACGCGAAGGTGGCCGCGTTGCCGAGTTCGGCGCGGCAGATCTGCATGCCGCGGTGGCGGCACACGTTGAGGAAGGCGGCGGGGCTGCCGTCCTCCTGCATTACGACCAGGATCGGATCCTCGCCGAGGTAGGCAGCGGTGAAGTCGCCTGGGCTGCGGATCTGCCCGATGTGCCCGACAAACTGCCAGCATCGGCGGAAAATGCGCTCCTGCTCCAGCCGGGCGATCGCAGGATCGGCGAAGATCGCGCGATTGACCAGCCCTGCCTTGGCGTCTACCCAGGGGGCGGCTTCCATCGTCTTGTCCTTCCGTCGGATTACGGTACGGAGCTCGTGCTGCTCAGCAGAAGCAACGCCGGATCATCGCGCTCGCCCGCGCCGCGTCGGCGAAGAAGGCCAGGTGGCCGCCGTGCCACAGGTACATCGGGCAGCCGAGCAGCGCGGCCTGCGCGGCAACGAGCTCGGTCGGCAGGAACGACCGATCGCAGGCCACGATCGTGACCTGCCTGGTACTGAGCTGGGGCAGGTGATCCCAGGCTGCCGCGGCTCCGTCCGGTGCGTGTGACAGGTCGGCGATCCTCGCCTCGAATTCTGGGTCGCACCGCAGGCTGGCCTGCCCGTCCGGCGTCTGCCGCACGCCCCACTGCAGATATGCGTCCAGGGCCGCGTCGCTCAGGTCTGACATCGCGCCCCGGCCCCGCCAGGCAGCGCGCATGCTGGCCTGGTCCGGCCACACCCGGCGGCGGCGGCGCAGCCGGTCCGCCATCGGATTGTGCTCCGGCCTGGATCCCGCCGGGAACGCCCCGGCCTCGCACAGCAGTATCCCGCTGGCCAGGCCGGGCCGGAGCCGGTCCAGCAGGATGGCAACGCCGCCGCCGAGCGAGCAGCCGACCAGGAAGCCCCTGGTGATACCAAGCTGGTCGAGCGCGGCGGCCACGTCGGCCGCGATGGACTCGAAGCTGACGGGCTCGTCCGGCGACGGCTGGTAGGAGCGTCCGTGACCGAGCAGATCGATGGCCACCGGCCGGAAGGTCAGCGGCAGCGCGCGGGCCACCGGGTCGAACAGGCCGGCGCAGAATCCGTTCGGATGGACACAGATGATGACATCGCCGCCGCCTCCCCAGTCCAGGACGCACGCCGCGCGTCCGCCGCCGACGTCGACCAGCTCGGTGCGCAGGACCCGCTCGGCGGCCGGCTGCTCCGGCCCAGCCACGGCAGCCGCCGCCCCGGTCACTGCGCCCCGGTCACTGCGCCGGCCCGGTCGCGGCTGCGGCTGGCTTCGCGGCGCCGTCCGCGGCGACGGCAGCGGCCTGCGAGCGGAGGTCGCCCTTGCGGACCTTACCGGTCGCGGTGCGGGGCAGCTCCGGCAGCAGGTGCACCTGTGCGAGGCTCATGTAGCGCGGCAGCGCCGATGACAGCCGCTCGCACAGCTCCGCCGCCGTCGCAGTGCAGGCCGGCCCGGGCACGACGAACAGGTGGATGTCGTCGTCGCCCCACGGGCTCGGAACGCCGACGGCGGCGCAGTCGGCAACGGCGGCGTCCTTGCGGACCATGCTCTCCAGTTCCATCGAGGACACGTTCTCGCCCCGCCGCCGGATCGTGTCCGAGCGCCGGTCAACGAACCGGTAATTGCCACCGCCGTCCATGACGAACGCGTCGCCGGTGTGGAACCAGCCGTTGAGGTACGCCTGCGCCGTCGAGTCAGGCCGGTTGAGGTAGCAGATCATGGTGGTCCATGGGTGCCGCGGCCGGTAGATGAGCTCGCCTACCGAGCCGGGTGGCAGCAGTTCGTCGTGCTCGTCGACGACCCGTACCTCGACCTCCGGCCGAGGCCTGCCGGTGACCTCGAAGTTGTCCGGGTTCCATCCGGTCAGCAGCGGCAGGCAGCCCTCGGTCTGCCCGTAGAAGGACATCACGGCGGTGCCGTACCGGCGCGCGAACTGCCTCGCGCGGTCATTCATCGGTGCGATGAACGCGTACCGCAGCAGGTTGTCCGCATCGTCGCCCAGCTCTGGCTGGGTCAGCAGAAACTGGACCATGGCCATGATGATGCAGGTCAGCGTGACGTCGTAGCTGCGGATGTCGGCCAGGAACGCGGTCGCGCTGAAGGAACGGCGGAGGATGAGCCGTCCACCGGACAGCGCCGAAATGTAGATGGCCTGCTTGCCGGAGACATGGAACAGCGGCAGCACGCAGTAGAAAGCGTCCGACGGCCCGAGGCTAGCCTCCAGCCCGCCGACCGCCGCTTCGAGATAGAACTTCGGCCAGGCGCACACGACCCCCTTGGACGGGCCGCTGGTGCCGGAGGTGTAGACGACCGACGCAGGGTCCCAGTAGGCCGGACCGGGCATATCCCCGGCCGGCGGCGCGGCGCTGAGGTCGGCCGCATCCGTCACGGTGAGCCCGGCGGGCACCGTGACGTCGCTGCTGCGGGCATCGGTGATGATCAGGGCTCGCAGCGCCGGCAGTCCGGCGAGCACAGGCGCGATCAGCGGCAGCGTCTGGGCGGACACGAGCAGTGCCCTGGCGCCGGAGTCCCGCAGCACGTAATCGAGCATCTCGGCGTTGTAACCGGTGTTGACCGGCAGCTCAAGCCCGCCGCACCAGGCGATCGCCATCCAGGCGCAGATCGCGTCGGCGGTGGCCGGCAGCAGGCATGCGACCACGTCGCCGTCGGCGATGCCGAGGCCGGCCAGGGCGGTGGTCCAGCGCCGAACGTCCTGGTCGAACTGGCCGTACGTGACGCTCTCGCCCTCCACCTCCTGGATGAAGATCCGCCCGGCTTCGGCCTCGTCCTGCGACCGGGCCCGCAGCAGCCTGGGCAGCACGTAGGCAGGGTCGAAGGTGCTGCCGGCATATGCCCTCGGGACCTCGCTCATCGGCCGGCGAAGCTGGCCGAGACCGGCCCGAGTTCCGACAGATCGGCACGGACGAGCGCCCCCGGGCTTACCGTGACCATCGGGCCGAGGGCCCCGGACAGCACAACCTCTCCGGCGCGCAGCGGACTGCCGTGCAGTGCACAGGTGCGCGCCAGCCACTGCACGGCGACCAGCGGGTCGCCCATGCAGTCGGCGCCGGATCCGGCCGAGCACTGCGTCGCGTCCACTGTCATGGACATGGCCACGTCCGCAGGCTCGAACCGGCTCATCGCGATGCGGCGGGAGCCGAGCACGAATAGCCCGCTCGATGCGTTATCAGAAACCGTGTCGGTGATCCGGATGTCCCAGCCCCGGATGCGGCTGTCGACTATCTCCAGCGCGGCCACCGCATAATCGATGGCGCTGCGCACGGCCGCGAGGTCCGGCGCCTCATGGTCGAGGTCGGCCCGGAGCACGAAGGCTACCTCGGCCTCGATCTTCGGCTGCAGCAGCAGGCCGGCCGGGACCGGCTCGTCCCCGGCGACGCGCATATCGTCGAAGAGCACGCCGGAATCCGGCTGATCGACGCCGAGTTGCGCCTGCACCGCCGGTGCCGTCAGTCCGATCTTCCGGCCGACGACCCGGGCGCCGGCGGCCAGCCGCTGCTGCGCTATCAGGTCCTGGACGCGGTATGCGGCGGCGACGTCGTCCTCGCCGAGCAGATCACGGACCGGCTCGCATGGCGTGCGGGAGCGCTGTGCCCGCATTAGGCGGTCGGCGGCCTGGTCCAGCAGCCGCGGGTCGCTGATCATGGTCATATGACGCCGTCCTGCCGGAGACCGGCAAGCTCGCTCTCTGGCAGGCCGAGCAGCTCGTTGTACAGATAGGAGTTCGACGCGCCAAGGCTCTGGCCCGCCCAGCGGACAGCGCCCGGATCGGCGTCCAGCCTGGGCAGGACTCCCTGCATCAGAAGCGCCTCGCCATCGGCTCCGGCCACCTGGACCAGGTTTCCGCGAGCCCGGACGTGCGGGTCGCTGATCAGATCGGCAGCGGAGTTGACCACGGCAGCCGGGATGCCGGCACCGCACAATGCCTCGACAGCCTCGGCAGCGGGCTGGTTAAGCGCCCATTTCGTCATTACTGACTCTATGACCGGGCGATTATCGCGGCATTCCGGCGTGACCTCGCCCGTGTCAGTAGGCCATACGCAGCCGACCAGCCGCCCGAAGGTGAGGAACGATGTCAGGGTGGGGACGGTGATGGCGAGCCAGCGGCCATCCCCGCACTGGTAGTACCCGGCTGGTGCGACCACATTGGAGACGCCGCCATTGCGCTCGCGCAGCACCTGTGCGACGTAGTAGTCGGCGATCGAGGAGTCCGCTACCCGCAGCAGGGGCTCATACAGGGCCAGATCGATGTAGCTGCCGCGCCCGGTACCGGCCGGCCCGTCCCGGCGCCGCAGCGCCTCCAGAATTCCCACCGCACCGAATAGCGCGCACATCCAGTCGGCAATGAACAGGCCAGGGCGAGCAGGCGGCCCATCCGGATATCCGGTCAGGTAGCTCATGCCGCCGAAAGCCGCGGCGGTCGCGTCGACCGCCGACCGGTCCCGGTACGGCCCGTCCTGGCCATATCCGGAGACGCTGACAAACACTAGTCCGGGGTTGATGCGGGCTAGCTCGATGTAGCCAAGCCCCCAGGCCGCCATGGTCCCCGGGCGGAAGTTCTCTATCAGCACGTCCGCGCGGCCAGCGAGGTCACGCAGGATGTCGCGCGCCTGCGGCTTCCGGAGGTTCAGGGTCACCGATCTCTTGTTCCGCGCCTCGACCTGCCATAGGTAGCTCATGCCATGGGGACCCGGGCCGTTGTACCGGATGGGGTCGCCGCCGACCTCAGGGTCTTCGAGCTTAATGACATCGGCACCGAAGTCGGCGAGTATGGTGGCCGCCGCCGGCCCGGCAACGTAACGGGCGATATCCAGCACGAGCAATGGACGGCCGGGGAGAGACTGGCTCACTTCGGTTCCTTAGATCGGTGACCCTGGCGGCTCTGGCTCTGCTAATCGCGGGCACTGCCGCTGGCTCGATGGTCGGGCTGCCCGGCCGGAGCCGTCCATATGATCGTTCCGCGCAGTGAGATTCTCACCGGGGTCTCGCATCGTGGAATCGCGGCGGTGCGCGGCCGGCGGCGCAGGTGAGAATCTCAGGTCATGGCGATCAACTACTCGGCCGCGTTCGAGGTGCCGCCTGATTACGAGGCAGTGCTGGATGTCGCCCGCAGGGTCGCGGCGAAGCTGGCGCCGAACTATGTGCGGAACGATCTCCGCGGCGAATTCCCGGCGGATGTGCTGGCCACCCTCGGCGAAGCTGGCCTGCTGGGACTCAACACCCCCGAGGAGGCAGGCGGCGAGGGGGCCGGCGAGCTCCTCACCGGCATGGTATGCGAGGAATTGGCGAGCGCCGACTTCCTCTCCGGCGTGCTGGTCATCCAGTCAGGTACCGCCTGCAAGCTGCTGCATAGTTTCGGTGACCCGGCTGTCGCCGCCGAGTGGCTGCCGCGGATTCTGGCTGGCAGGACCACCATCGCGCTTGGTCTGACCGAGCCGCAGTCGGGCTCGGACCTCGCGGAGATCACCACGCGCGCCCGGATGGACGGCGGGGACTGGGTTATCAGCGGCCAGAAGGCGTGCGTCAGCCTGTCGGGCTCAGACGGCATCATCGTGCTGGCCGCCACATCCGACGGCCCGGGCCTGTTCCTGGTCCCGCGAGGATCTGCCGGGCACACCATCTCCCGGGTCGACTATATGGGCGGCAGGGCGTCCGGACGCGGGATCATGATCTTCGATGACGTGCGGGTTCCGGCGCGCTTCCGGATCGGCGAGCCCAGCGCGGGTATCCGGCTGATCCTCCGGTCGCTGTCCAGCTCCCGGTTGCTGGCCTGCCTGGTGGCGGTAGGCGCCGCCAGGACGGCCGTCGGTGACGCCGTGACCTGGGCGAAGGAACGCGAGACATTCGGCGCGCCACTGGCGACGCGGCAGGGCGTCGCCTTTCCGCTCGTCGATGCGTGGACAGATATCGAGCTCGCCAGGCTGATGTGCCACAAGGGACTGTGGAAGGCTGACCGCAGCCTGGACTTCCGGCAGGAAGCCGCGATGGCGAAGAGCTGGATACCTGCGCGGATGGTAGCTGCCTGTCACGAGGCACTGATCATCTTCGGTCATCTGGGATACAGCCGGGAACATCCTAGCCAGCTGCGCCTGCGCGACGTGATCGGTACCGAGATCGGCGAAGGAGCAACGAACATTCAGCGCATCCTGCTGGCCCGGCAACTGCTCGGTGTGACTCCGGGCTAAGACGTGACCCCGTCTCAGCGTCAGTCATCTGCTCCGGGAAGGAGGATCTAGTGGCCAGGCGGGAGGTCGCCGTCATCGGCTCCGGCAACATCGGCACCGATCTCATGATGAAGATCATCAGGCTGTCCTCCGGTCTGCAGATGGGGGTCATGGTCGGTATTGACCCGTCGTCCGACGGGCTCGCGCGAGCGCGCCGCCTCGGCGTGCCCACCACCGACGCAGGGGTGGACGGGCTGATCGCGATGCCGAACTTCGGCGACATCGGCATCGTTTTCGACGCGACCTCCGCCAAGGGGCACATCGCGAACGCCGGTGCTCTTGCGCCGTACGACAAGCGCCTGGTGGACCTGACACCAGCCGCCATCGGCCCGTTTGTCGTGCCCGCCGTTAATCTCGATGGCCTGCTTGAAGCCCCTGACGTCAACATGGTGACGTGCGGCGGCCAGGCCACCGTTCCGATCGTCGCGGCGATCTCGCAGGTGACCGAGGTCTACTATGCCGAGATCATCGCGTCCATCGCGTCGCGGTCAGCGGGTCCCGGCACCCGGGCCAACATCGACGAGTTCACCGAGACCACGGCTCATGCCGTCGAGTCCGTCGGCGGGGCCGGCCGGGGCAAGGCCATCATTATCCTCAATCCGGCTGATCCGCCGATGATCATGCGGGACACGGTGCTATGCCTGGCAGCGGACGTCAGCACCGGCGAGATCGCGGATTCCGTCGGCGCGATGGTGGCGCGCGTTGCCGAGTATGTCCCGGGCTACCGGCTCAAGCAGAAGGTGCAGTTCAGGCGCCTGGAGCCGGACAGCCCGGAGAACCGGCTGGTCCCTGGCGGCCGCGGGCCGGCCGACTGCGTGATCTCGGTGTTTCTCGAGGTCGAGGGGGCGGCGCACTATCTTCCTGCCTACGCCGGCAACCTGGACATCATGACGTCGGCGGCACTGCAGGTCGGCGAGCGGCTCGCGGCCGCCCAGCTCTCGGGCCCGAGATGACCGATATCTACGTTCAGGACGTCACCCTGCGGGACGGAATGCACGCGATACGCCATCGCATTACTCCCGCCAACGTGCGCCGCATCGCCGCCGCGCTGGATAGCGCGGGCGTCGATGCGATCGAGGTCGCGCACGGGGACGGCCTGGCGGGCGGCAGCCTGAACTACGGCCCGGGCAGCCACACTGACCTGGACTGGATCACCGCCGCCGCCGAGGTCGTGCAGCGGGCCAGGCTCACCACCCTGCTGCTGCCCGGCATCGGCACCATCAGGGATCTGCGCGAGGCGCACACCCGGGGCGTGACCTCGGTTCGCGTCGCCACGCACTGCACCGAGGCCGACGTCGCCGCTCAGCACATAGACACCGCCCGCGAGCTGGGCATGGACGTAAGCGGTTTCCTGATGATGTCGCACATGAGCAATCCGGCAGATCTCGCAGCACAGGCAAAGCTGATGGAGTCATATGGCGCGCGGTGTGTCTACGTGACTGACTCGGGTGGCCGCCTGACCATGGATGGCGTGCGCGAGCGGGTGCGCCGCTACCGGGACGTCTTGGATGAGTCAACCGAGATCGGCATCCATGCTCACCAGAATCTCTCGCTGGCGGTAGCCAACTCGGTTGTCGCGGTCGAGGAGGGTGCGTTCCGGGTAGACGCGTCGCTTGCTGGTCATGGCGCCGGGGCTGGCAACTGTCCGATCGAGCCATTCATAGCCGTCGCATCGATCCAGGGCTGGCAGCATCACTGTGATCTGTTCGCGCTGCAAGACGCCGCCGACGACCTGGTCCGGCCCCTGCACGAGCGCCCTGTGCAGGTCGATCGCGAAACACTTACCCTCGGTTTCGCTGGCGTCTATTCAAGCTTCCTGCTGCACGCGGAGACCGCGGCCCGCCAGTACGGGCTCGACACGCGCGACGTGCTCGTCGAAGCCGGTCGGCGCGGCCTGGTCGGCGGCCAGGAAGACATGATCATCGACATAGCGCTGGATCTCACCGCGCGCCGGCAGCCCGCCACAGGAGAGCACGCGGGCTAGGTAGTGCCTTCCGGATATCAGTCACAACGTGACGCTAACGTGCACCTCGCGTAACTATTGCCTTTATGGCATCTCCGTTACCTACGCTCTTGATTGCAGCCTCAGTGTCCCGCAGATGGAAGCGCCGAGTTATCAGCCCGGGTAGATCCAATTGCGCGTGATACCGCTGCGCTAGCTGAATCGTCCTTAGCCGCGCTTCGGGCCGGATGCCAAAACTGCCTATCAGATGCAAATTTAGATTGTTCAGGCGAAAAGGATCGAGATTGACTGTTCCTGCGCCAGAGAATAGTCCAAGGATGAGATACCTTCCGTTACGCGCTAGCAAGGGCATTCCCTCATCAAATGCTGACAGAACGCCCGTCGCTTCGATGACAACATCGGCGCCGCGGCCGCCGGACAGCTCGCGAACCATCGCGGCACGCTCCTGGGGGCAAGTGGATTCGATGGAAACCGCTGCCGTCGCTCCGATACGCTCCGCGGCCCGCAGGCGATGATCGGGCGCCCCGATGACGATCACATGAAGCGCCGGGCTTAGCCCCGCCAGCATGGCTGATGCCAAACCGACCGGACCACTTCCTTGTATCACGACGATATCGCCTGCGCCGATCCCACCAAGGCGGCGGAAGCCCTCGATAGCAGTGGGCATGGCACATCCGAAAGCGATTATCGCTTCTGGTGGAACACCGTCAGGAATTCGATATACTTCGGTAGCGCTGGTGAGAGTAGCGTATTCCTGGAAAGCAGCCGCATTCGGCGTCAGAGCCGATGCCGGCCAGGCGGCGTGCGGACAGACGGTAACGTCCTGTGCTATGGTGCACGAGTAACAGCGGTGGCAGCTTGTAATTGGATTCCAGTAGACCAGGTCGCCCGCTCGTAGCGTTTCTCCGGCAATATCACAGGTGGCTCCATCTCCCAATACCTCGACTCTTCCTATTCCTTCGTGACCAAAGATGACGGGCGTTCCCGTGAACGTGATATCACCGGACAGCCTATGTGCATCTGTGCCACACACTCCGGCCATTTCCATTCGTATCAGCATTCCGCCTGGCGGCGGATCAGGGACTTCCTGCTGCCAGTACTCCATGGGGCTCCCTGGACGCGTGAATACAGCGCCATGACCAAGCCGGGCCAAGAATACCTCCATTTGAGTTGAGCGCTACGGCACCTATTTCGTCAGCCTTCGATAGCCGCCCCGGACCTGATGAGCGCATCGGCGTCATGGAATCCCAGGGCGAGCAGGGTTTCCCGGGTGTCTGCCCCAGGCGCGGTGGGTGGCCTGGGCAGGCCGGCCGGAGTACGACTGAAGCGCGGAGCAGGTCCTGGCTGTCGCACGCCGTTGACGTCAACGAACGTCTGGCGGTCGACGAGGTGCGGATGCCTCGGCGCCTCGGTCAGGCTCAGAACCGGCGATACGCAGGCGTCGCTGCCCTCGAAAACACGCATCCATTCCTCTCGGGTGCGCTGATCAAACGCACCGGCGATCTCCAGCCGCATGGCGGGCCATGCGTCGGGGTCGTCGCGCCGCTTTTCGTCAGGATCAAGACTCAGGAGGGTCATGAAGGCGGTGTAGAACTTCGGCTCGACGGGGCCGACCGCGACGTACTTGCCGTCTGATGTCTCGTAAACGTCGTACCACGGCCTGCCGGTATCGCTTGAATTAACGCCCCGCTGGTCACGCCACAGACCGGCGCTCATCAATCCGTGCAGCACTGTCGTCAGGGACGCCGCACCATCGACGATAGCCGCATCAACGACCTGGCCCTGACCGGAGCGGGCGACCTCGAGAAGTGCCGCGAGCACCCCGATGACCAGATACAGCGAGCCGCCGGCATAGTCCCCCAGGAGGTTTGCCGGCACAACGGGACGCTCATGGCTTCGGCCAATCGCGTGCAGCGCGCCAGTGATAGCCAGATAGGAGATGTCGTGACCCGCTGTTTCCGCTAGCGGACCATCTTGCCCCCAGCCCGTAATCCGGCCGTAGATGAGCCGGGGATTATGCGCCAGGCATTCGTCTGGACCAACGCCGAGGCGCTCGGTCACGCCCGGACGGTAACCCTCGATGAGCACATCTGCCTGCTCTACCAGCCGTAGCAGGACTCCCACCCCCGACGCACTGCGGAGGTCCAGGATTACCGACTTGCGGCTCCGCCGGAGCGCGTCGAGTTGCGGCGGGATCATACTGCCCGAACCCTGTGGCCGCTCCACCCGGATGACCTCAGCGCCGAGGTCAGCGAGCAGCATCGCGGCGAACGGGCCAGGGCCGATTCCGGCGAGTTCGATGACGCGCACCCCCGCCAGAGGTCCGTCCGCGCTCGCTCCGGCCGCTCGCATAGCTGCTGCCTCTCCGCCTGCAGGGATCAGGACATCCCGATTCTGCGGCAGGCCGGGCAAGCGGTCACCCTATGCGTGTCGGCAGATGGAACATATGCCTCGACGCTGCGAGCGGACCGGCGCAAGATACGGTCCGGCACTCAAAAAGGGAGGACGACCGTGGATTTCGGCATGGCTCCTGAGCATCGGCAGCTGGTTGAGGTGGCGCGGAGCGTAGCCGCTGAGATCGCACCAGGATATGTTCAGCGAGATATCGCCGAGAAGGTCCCCTGGGATATCCCGCCGCTGCTCGCGCGCGCGGAATTGCTCGGGCTGAACGTTTCCGTCGAAGCTGGCGGGCAGGGCGCTGGCGAGCTTGCGGCCGGCCTGGTGGCCGAGGTACTCGCGGCGGCCGACCGCCAGGCAGCCTCCTTCCTGCTGGCAGCCAGCACCGCCTGCAAGCTCATCCACGCCGGGGGGGACGATGAGCTGCGTGCCGCGTGGCTGCCACCGCTACTGGCGGGAGAGGTCACAGTCGCCCTCGGACTGACCGAATCGCAGTCGGGGTCGGACCTGGCCAACGTCAGGACCACCGCGGTACTTTCGGGCGATGCCTGGGTAATCGACGGCGAGAAATCCTCCGTCAGCCAGAGCGAGTCACAGGCAGCCATCGTCCTTGCCAGGACCGGCGACGGCCCGGAGCTCTTCCTCATTCCTGCCGATGCCGCCGGCGTCACGTTCGGTCCCATTGGCGATCTGGGCGTACGCCCCAGCCGGCGAGCGATCATGAATATGACCGGCGTCCGGGTTCCGCTGTCGCATTGCCTGAGCCGGGGGGCCGGAGGACTGCGCGCCATCCTGGCGCTGCTCACGGCGGGCCGCCTGCTGGTATGCATGACCTCGATCGGGATCGCCACCAGGGCGCTTGACGATGCCATCGCGTGGGCACAGGAGCGGCAGACGTTCGGGAAGATGCTTTCTGAGCGCCAGGGCGTCGCCTTCCCGCTCGTGGATGCCATGATCGAGATCGAGCTGGCCCGGCTGATCTGCCTGAAGGGGCTCTGGATGGCAGATCAGGGAATGAACTTCCGGCGTGAGGCTGCTATGGCGAAATCGTGGATACCGCGCACCATGGTGCGAATATGCCACGAGGCTATGCTGACGTTCGGTCACGTCGGCTATTCAGCCGAGCATCCGGCCCAGCTGCTTTACCGAGACGCGATAGGTTATGAGATCGGCGAGGGCCCGGAGAACATCCAGAAAATCCTATTGAGCCGGCTGGCTTTCGGGAAAACTCCGTCCTGATGTCTCATGGCCCGGATATCCGGGGCAGCGACCCAGAGGGCTTCTGCGGCAGGGAGAATAATATTCTGGAGATAGAAAATATCCTGGGCTCGTATACGGGCCGCGTGGATCGTGACGCAGTTCTTTCCTACGCTGCGGCAACGAATGATCCGAGTGCGGAATACCTGGCGGGCGCGGTGCCCCCGCTGTTTATAGTCTCCTTGATGCATTCGGCGATCCTGGACAATCACAGGCTGCTCACCGAAATGCTCGGCTCGTCTGCTGGCGGCGTTCACGCGGGCCATGATGTGTACTTTTATCATCCCGTCAGGGCCGATATGATCCTGCACTGGACGACCAAGGTGTACAGCGCCGCTCAGACATCCATTGGCGTGCGGGTCGTGACCAGGATTCCCTTCTACGATGCACTCGACCGGCTCGTGACAGAGCACTACTGGTCGTCGATCTACTTCGGGACGACCATTGCTGCCGCGGTCGGCCCCAGGCTGGCTAATCATGCGTTTCCGGAAGCGGCACGGTCCCACGAGCTGGGATCGGCATCGTTCGAGATCGCCGACGATCAGCCATTCCGGTACGCGGAGGCGTCCGGTGATCATGCGCCGATCCATCTCAGCGACGAGGACGCCAGGAGTCACGGATTCCCGGCAAAGCTGCTGCATGGCCTGTGCACTCTGGCAATCTGCGGCGTAGCGGTGGTCAGGGTTGCCGGGCACGGGGAGTCCGGGCGGCTGTCCCGGCTGACGGCCCATTTCGCCAAGCCCGTATTTCCGCCCTGCACGCTGGACGTCCGGGTCTACGACCCGGGGGCGCCAGCTGAGAATAGCCTGGCTGTCGCCTTCGAAGCCTCGTCCGCGGGTTCGATTGCCGTCAGCCACGGCCGTGCCGAGTTCCGGACGGACAGCGGGCAGCCGTGATCGCCGCGCCTGCCGCATCGGCCGCGGCCGCGAGGAGGTGGCTGGCCGGCGAACTGCCAGCCGCAACGCCCCGCGATGCGGCGTCGGTGGCACTGGTGCGGGATATCGAGGATGGCCTCGAAGTCCTCATGCTCGCCAGGGCGCCGACGATGTCCTTTGCCCCGGAGGTGTACGTTTTCCCGGGCGGTTCGGTAACCGAGAGCGACCGCACTGGTCCTACGAAGCGGCTTGGCGCGTTGCCCCCCAGCTGGCACCAGTCCCTGGATGCGACGCCCGGCCTGGCTCACGCGCTGTTCTGCGCTGCCGTGCGCGAGACCTTCGAGGAGTGCGGGATCCTGCTGGCGCAGGCAGGGCAGGCTGCGAGCGCGCTGGACGGGGACGGGGTGCGCCAGGCCGAGCGCGCTTCGCTAGAGGAGCGGCGTGGCTCGCTCGCGGACTTGTGCGACAAGTATTCGATCCGGCTGTCGCCCGGCTTCCTTGCCCCGCTCGCGCACTGGCTCACCCCGGCAGGGGCGCCGCGGCGCTACGACACGAGGTTCTTCGTCGCGCGGCTGCCACCCGGACAGAACCCTGCGCTGCCTAGCGCAGAGGCGGTCGAGATCACCTGGCTGGCACCCGCGGCGGCCGTGGCGGGCGAATACCCGATCCTGCCGCCGACGCGCGCCGTACTGTCCGAGCTGGCAACCTACAAGACAGCACGCGACGCTATGCGCGCACCCCGCGCGATCCGCAGAATAACTCCGAAGTACACCGACATAGACGGTCAGATATATCTGCTATTTCCTGGCGACGAGGGCTATCCGCCGCCGGGCTGAAGCGGGTACTCCGGAGCGCGCCGCCACGATGATGCCGACCCTGTTTGACGGCTAATGTGAGCCTATGCGCAGGGGCATGCGTCTGCGGTGGATGAACCGCGAGATCAGCATCGGCTGCCGGTGGATGCGCCCCGAGCAGGCCGCCGCGGGCCCCTTGATCATGTTCTGCCTGGCCTACGGCCGCGGCTGGCGGCTCCCTGGCTCGCGGCGGGGTTTGACTCGGAGCCGTCGCGGCAGCTTGCGGGGCTTTAGCCCGGGGAACAGCCAGTCGGCAATTTGTCCAGTCCTTGACTGCGCTGCACCTGATGCCGGAAGCACTGCGGTCGATCAGCTTCGACCCTGCCGCCGCCGACGAGGAGTTCGCGGCACGCTGCCAGGCTGCGCTGGACATCGTCCAGCAGAACCTGGACGCCGCCGGACACAGCCGGTACCGGATGCGGGCGCACCTTGACCGGGTTGGCCGGCGGCGGTATTCGCGGCTCTGCCGTACGGCTAGTACTGGACCGGGGCGCGGGCATGGCCGGCGCGGGACACACCCGGCTGCTCCTGTTCAGCGGTGCCGACTTCAGCGACGCAATAGCCAAGCAAGCCGCGGCCGACCCGTCCGTCCAGCTCATTGGGCTCAGTCGGCTCTACCACGGCTCCTGACCAGCCCGATTCCGCGGCATGCGGCACATGTACCACTACATCACCGCCACGCTGACCGGGCGGTCTGGCATCAGGTCCCTGGAGACATCGCCCATCATCGGCAGGTTCAAGCAGGCGGGCCCCCGCCACTCTTGGGCTCAGTGGCTGAGCCGCCGCCCCGCGCAGCCGCGCCCTCCATCTCAGCTGGCTAGTTTGATGAAAGTCGGGACCCCCGCAGCCCCGGCTTGGGCCAGCGTACGCAGGGTCTCAACTGTTGGAACGGTTCGGTTGGCCGGTCGGATTGCTCAGCGGACGATGGCCCAACGCCCTCCAATGGTGGAGTGCCTGACGGTGTCCCGGAGGTACGTTCATGCCGAAGATCAAACTCGCGGCGCTCGCAAGCCTGGCGCTGACCCTAGGAGCGGTAACCGCGTGCAGCAGCGGGGGCAGTGGGGGCAGCAGCGGGGGCAGCGCAGCTACTGGCGGCACCATTACTATTGGAATAACGGGATCGTTCACGGCCGGAACGGGCTACCCGAGTATTCCCCTGTCCGCGCAGGCGCGGGTCGACGCGATCAATGCCGCGGGAGGCATCAACGGCCGGAAGGTAAAGCTAGTTTCCTGCAGTGACAACCTGAACGTTAACACGGCGATCGCCTGCGCGCAGAAACTTCTGCAGCAGAAGGTGGTAGCTGTCGTAAGCCCGCTTTCGGCATTCGGCAATGAGATCTATCCGGTATTCAATAACGCTCATATCCCGATCATCGGAACTACTACCGGCACTCCGAGCGATGCCACATATCCGGTCTCCTTCCCGATCACAGTCGGCGCGCTCGGCGGTTTCGCCGGCATGCCCGCGGCACTCAAGTCGGAGGGCGCCACCAAGATAGGCTTGCTGGACGAGGGCGATCTGGGCCCGGTCACCACCGCGAACGAGGCAGGCTTCGCTGCGGGCGAGAAGGCGGTCGGCTTCCCCGCCGGTCCCACGATCGGCGTGCCAGGCACGGCCACGGATTTCGGCCCTTACGTCGCCAAGGTTCTTGAAAAGGGCGTCAACGGGCTCGGGATCTACCTGAATAACTCGACCTCCGAGGCTCAGCTGGCACAGGCCATCCTCCAGCAGGATCCGAAGATGAAGATCGTCATCGCCGGATTCGGCGTCAACAGCCAGGTGATCAGCGCGCTGGGCGCCACCGCCAGCCATCTGAAGGTGGTTCTCTGGGGCCAGCCAGCATCAGCCATGAGCGCGCCGGGCATCGCTATGTTCAACGCAGACATGAAGAAGTACGCCAGCGGCCAGCCGCTGGACGACCTCGATATCCAGGGGTGGGCCAGTGTCTGGCTCTTCCAGCGGGTAGCGCAGGGCCTCGGCAAGAACATCACCGCCGCGTCTGTGCTAGCCGCGATGGGCAAGCTGCACGGCATGAGCATGGGCGGAATTTATCCGCCCCTGACCACGACGACCACCTGCAGCGGCTGCGACGGCGCTACCCGGATGTTCAATCCGACCATTGTCGTGGGCAAGATAGCCGACGGGAAGGTTGTGGCTGTCACCGGCAAGTTCGTCAGCGCCTTCTCTAGCTAGTCCGCTGCGGGCATGATCACCATCTGAAACGGTCCTCTAGGGACAGGTGACAATGCAGGCCTTCCTGTTGTTCCTGGTGCTCGGCCTGGGCGTGGGCAGTGCCTACGTCCTGGCCGGGCAGGGCCTCGTGCTCGTCTACAAGGGCTCTGGCGTGCTCAATTTCTCCCAGGGCGGCATGGCCGTCATCGGCGGCTTTACCTGTTATGAGCTCGATGCCGCGGGAGTGCCCGTCTGGGCCGCTGCCGCCGCCGGGGTGCTGATAGCCGCACTGTGCGGCGCGCTGTTCTACGCGCTGGTCATCCGCAGGCTGGCTACGGCCTCAAACGTCGCCAAGCTGGTGGCGACTCTCGGCTTCCTGACGGCGGTGGAGGGAATCGGCGGCATCATCTACGATGGGTACTCGCGTCCGGCGCCCAGCCTGCTGCCAGCCGGCTCGCTGAGCTTGGGCGATGGAATCGCCGTCGGGCAGAATCGGGTGTGGCTGATCGGGATTGCGATCGTCTTCACCACGGTTCTGTCACTGCTCTACAAGCGGACGAAATTCGGGATGGCGACCCGGGCAAGTGCCGAGAACGAGGTCGCGCTCGCTGCGCTTGCCCGGTCGCCGGAACGAGTGGCCGCAATCAACTGGGCGATCGGCTCGGCACTTGCCGCTGTGGCCGGAATCTTGCTCGCGCCGATCACCGGGCTGTCCGTGGAGACGCTCGGATTCCTGCTGTACCCCGCCCTCGCCGCCGCGCTTGTCGGCAGGTTCGAGTCGTTCTGGCTGACCCTGGCCGGAGGCGCAGCCATGGGAGTTCTCCAGTCAGAGGCCGCCAACTACATCAACTCGTCAGGCTGGGCGCAGGCTGTCCCGTTCATAGCGCTGATCGCCTTCATCGCCGTGCGCAGTGAGGGACTTCCCGGGCGCAGCCAGCTGACGACTACGTTGCCGCGGGTCGGCGCGGCCCGTACTAGCTGGCCCGTCATCGTTGTTGCCCTGGCGGTCGCCGTCTACGCAGTTTTCGCGCTGGGACCTAGCTGGTCCACCGTGCTGGCGGCGACGTTCTCCTCCGCGCTGATTCTGCTGTCCCTGGTTGTCGTCACCGGCATCGCCGGCCAGCTGTCGCTAGCGCAGTACGCATTCGCCGGAACCGGGGCGTACGTAGCGGCGAGGCTCTCGGCCACCTTCGGCCTGCCGTTCCTGGCGGTGCTGATCATCGCGGCCCTGGTAGCGGTGCCGGTCGGCGTCATCGTGGGCTTGCCGGCCGTCCGTGTCCGCGGCTCCAACCTGGCCATCGTCACGCTCGTGGTGTCGCTGGCGATCAGCAGTGCCCTGCTGGAGAATCCCAGCTACACCGGCGGGAACTTCGGGCTCGGGGTGCAGCCGCCCACGATTTTCGGCATCGCGGTGAATCCGCTGCTTTATGCCAACCGCTACGCATTTGTCTGCCTGGTCGTCCTGGTGCTGGCTCTCTTCATGGTCCGCAGCGTCCGCAGCGGGGCGGCCGGCCGGCGGATGCTGGCAGTCCGGGCGAATGAGAGGGCGGCGTCGGCACTCGGCGTCAGCGTCACCGGCACGAAGCTGTATGCCTTCTCGTTGTCCGCTTCCATCGCGGCGGTGGCCGGGGTGCTGATCGTCTTCCAGGAGAGTTTCGCGATCTTCAGCAACTTCACCGCGGATAACTCGATCCTCGCCATCGTGTTCCTGGTCCTGTCCGGCGTCGGCTACCTCTCAAGCACCTTCGTCGGAGGTGCCGTGCTGGCAGGCGGCATCGTCTCCTACGCACTGTCACAGTGGACCGGATGGAGCGACTACACGCTGCTCCTGGTAGCGGGAGTTTTGCTGATGGTGAGCACGGTGCGGACGCCGCACGGCGGCATCGACGAGATCGTCGGCCTGACCCGCCGGGTGGCGCCCCGGTGGATGCGCACCGCTGGCACTGTGCATACCACGATGACGCCCGTCACCGCGGATCTGAAGCCGGTGCTCGCCCAGCCCGCCGCACTGTCGGTGCGGGGTCTGTCGGTCGCTTTCGGCGGTGTCCGTGCGCTCACCGATGTGTCTGTCGACGTCCGGCCAGGGCAGGTAGTAGGACTGATCGGCCCGAATGGAGCCGGCAAGACGACCCTGATCGACGCGATCAGCGGATTCGTGCCGCGCTATTCCGGCTCTGTGACGCTGGACGGAAAACGGCTGGACGGGCTGCCGCCGCATCGCCGCTCGGCCGCCGGCATCGGGCGCTCTTTCCAGTCACTCGAACTCTTCGAGGATATGACGGTTGGGGAGAACCTGCAGGTAGCCTCCGACCCGCACGGCCCCGGAGTGCTGGTGACCAATCTTGCCTGGCCCGGCCGGTCACCGCTGCCGGCAGTAGCAGCTGTGGCCGCGTCCCAGTTCGAGCTGGCGGAAGATCTGGACCGGCTGCCGAGCGAACTGTCCTACGGCCGCCGTCGGACGCTCTCCATCGCGCGGGCGATCGCCGCGGCACCGCGATGTCTGCTGCTCGACGAGCCCGCTGCCGGACTCGACCAGCACGAGCGCGGCGAGCTCGCGGACCTTATCCTGCGGATAGCGCACGAATGGGGACTTGCGGTGCTGGTCGTTGAACACGATGTCGAGCTTGTACTCTCGGTCAGCGACACAGTGATCGCGCTGGATTTCGGCCTCAAGATCGCCGAGGGGACACCCGATGAGATCCGGCGCGACGCTGCCGTGATCCGGTCCTATATCGGTGGCGGCGAGCCCGACGACCAGGCCGGCGGCGCTGGAACTGCCGGTAGCGCGGGCAGTACCGGTAGTGCGGGTAGTGCTGCCACCCATGCGGCTGACAGCGGCCGCGGGAGAATCGGGTCGGCATCGTGACCGGCGGCGGAACGGGCCTGGCGACCGACGGCCTGTCGGCGGGATACGGCAAGCAGCCGGTAATCAGTGACCTGGCCCTGCGCGTCAATCCCGGGCAGGTGGTCGCGCTGCTCGGCCCGAACGGGGCGGGCAAGACGACGACCGTGCTGACGCTCGCAGGCGTGCTCCGCCCGCTGGCGGGCCAGGTGACGTGGGACGGGCGCGCGTGGCCGGCTAGCCTCACCGGCCGCGCGCGGCAGGGACTGGGCCTGGTCACCGAGCGGCGCTGCGTCTTCATGCGGCTGACCGTCGCCGAGAACCTGGCGCTGGGCCGCGGTCCCGTCCGGCGCGCCTTCGAGCTCTTCCCCGAGCTCGAAGAGCATCGCAACCGCCAGTGCGGCCTTCTGTCGGGCGGTCAGCAGCAGATGCTGGCGCTGGCCCGCATCCTGGCGTCCGAGCCCAAGGCCCTGGTAGTGGACGAGCTGTCGCTCGGCCTGGCGCCACTGATCGTCGAGCGCCTGCTCAATGTCCTGCGCGCAGCTGCTGACCAGAGCGGCGTCGCGGTGCTGCTGGTGGAGCAGCACCTGCAGCATGCGCTGCGGATCGCGGACTACGGCTACGTGCTGGGCCGGGGCAGCCTCGCGCTGGAGGGGACCAGGGCAGACCTGCAATCCAGGGGCGACGACATCACTGCCGCTTATCTGGCCGGAAAGTCTCGCGGCGCCCGCAGCGGCAGTACGCCCGGAACTCCGCCGGCCTCGTCAGCTGGCGCACCGGAGGAGGACTAGCGCATGGTGAGCTTTGCCCTGACTACCGAGCAGGATGAGATCCGGGCTACCATCCGTGCCTTCGTGCAGCGGGAGTTGCTGCCGCGGGAACAGGAGATCATGCGGCGTGAGGCCGAGGGCGGACCGGGTTATCTCACCCGCACGGAGGTCAGGGAGCTGCGGGCCACGGCCAGGAAGTCCGGTCTGTGGGGCATCGACACGCCGCGCGAATACGGCGGTGCCGAGCTGGATGCGGTTACCAGGGCGCTGGCCAACGAGGAACTTGGCCGGACAGTTATCTGGTTCGAGTTCGGCGGCAGCGTCGCGCCGGTTCTCTACGCTGCCGACGATGAGCAGAAGGCTCGCTATCTGATCCCGTTCCTCGAAGATGAGCTTGCCTACTGCTTCGCGCTGAGCGAGGCCGAGGCCGGATCGGATCCCGCGGCCATGCGAACCCGCGCAGTCCGCGATGGCGGCGACTGGATCATCACCGGCGAGAAGACCTGGATCAGCCGCGGTGACCAGTCCGACGTCGCGGTCGTCTTCGCTAAGACCGAAGATGACTCGGGGACTGAGGGGATATCAGCGTTCCTGGTGGACCGCGAGATGGGCTGGAAGTCGTCGGCCATCCCGGTGATGGGATCGCAGAATATAGCCAGCCTGTCGTTTCCCGATGTCCGCGTGCCGGCCAGGAACCTGCTTGGTCCACTCAACGGGGGACTTCGGCTGGCCCTGCAGTCGATAAATGCCAGCAGGGCCTGCAATCTGCCGCCGCGCGCGGTGGGATCCGCCCAGCGACTGCTGTCGATGGCCGTGGAACATGCCAATAACCGGCGCACGTTCGGGCTTCCGCTGGCCGACCGGCAGGGCATCCAGTGGATGATCGCCGAGTCCGACGTCGAGATCCGCGGCGTGCAGGGCCTGTACCTGCACGCCGCCTGGAACATCGATCAGGGACGGAGCGCCCGGCACGAGGCTAGCGTCGCGAAGCTGGCGGCTGCGAGGATGGCGAACCGCGTCGTGGACCGGGTACTGCAGATCCATGGCGCCGCGGGATATGCCCGGGAGTTCCCGGTCGAGCGCTGGTACCGGGACCTGCGGGTCGCCCGGATTTACGAAGGTTCGGACGAGATCCAGCTCGCTGCGATGGCTAGAGCCCTGCTGAGCGGCCAGGTGGGCACCAAAGGACTGCTCGGCGACGGCCGGGCCTAAGACATCCCGGTACTGCGCCCCAGGAGGCAGGGTGACACGGAACGAGGCCGGCTCCGGACATGTGCCAGTCCGGGTGCTCGACCTTGGCCGGTTTTTCTCGGCACCGTCCGTAGCCACCCAACTCGGCGACTTCGGCGCCGAGGTCGTCAAGATCGAGAGCCCGGCCGGCGGAGATCCGGTCCGGCATTACGGCGTCGGACAGCGGGGGATGAGCAACCAGTGGCTGGTGGAAGGCCGCAACAAGTACTCGGCCACCCTCGACATCGCCAGCGCGGATGGCCGCCGCTGTATCGCCCGGCTGGCAGAGTGGGCGGATGTGCTGGTAGAGAACTTCCGGCCGGGGACGATGGAGCGGTGGGGGCTTGATTACGCGAGCCTGAGTTCGGGCAATCCCGGGCTCGTCTACCTGAGCCTGTCCGGCTACGGCCAGTCCGGGCCGTACCGGGACCGCGGCGCACTGGACGGGGTCGCATGCGCGTTCGGCGGCCTGATGTACGTCACGGGCGAGTCGGCCGCCAGCCCGCCGCTCCGCTCCAACTATTACCTGGCTGATTACCTCGCGGGCCTGTACGGGACGATGGGCGTGCTGGAGGCGCTGCGCAGACGGGACGCACCGGGATCGGACGGGCTGGGGGAGTACATCGACCTGGCACTGTACGAGCCGATGCTGCGCCTGGCTGATTCGGCCTTCCTGGACCATGCCGCCGACGGCGTGGTACGGGTCCGTACCGGGGGCCGCTCCCGGGTCACCGCGCCGGGCGGCGCCTACCCGTGCGCAGACGGTCGCTGGGTGCAGATAAATGTCGCGAACGAGAACTCGTTCCGCCGGTTCTGCGAGGTCGTCGGGGGCCGGTGGCCGACAGCCGACGGCAGCGGGGCGAGCCTGTGGGGCGACATGCCGACCGTCGAGTCTGTTACGGGCGAATGGGCGCTGGAGAATGACAGCGCCACAATCGTGCGGTCGCTCTCGGCAGTCGGCGTCCCCGCCTCCGCCGTTAACTCCGTTGCCGATCTGGCGGAGGACGAGCACGTCGCTCAGCGCCAGAACCTGGTGGACGTGAAGGACGCCGAGGGATCATTCGTCACGATGCAGAACGTCCTGCCACGGTTCGAGCGGAGGCCCGGTGCTATCCGGTGGCCTGGCCAACCGCTCGGTGCGTCCAACGCTTATGTCTTCGGCGAGATCCTGGGCCTGAGCCAGGCCGAGATCGAGGACATGCGAATGCGCGGGGCGATTTGAGGAGCAAGGTCCGCTTGGTGATTAGGTGCCGATGACTGGTTAAGACGGAGACTGCCCGAACACCAGCCGACTGAGAATGATCTTCTGGATGTTCTCGGTTCCCTCGCCTAGTTCTGCTCCGATGACATCGCGCAGGCGCAGCTGCGCAGGATGATCGATCGAGTAACCGACATGCCCGATCGTCAGCAGCGCCTCGTGGCACGCCATGGCCATTGCCCGGGGAACCCACGACTTTGCCATCGCGGCTTCCCGGCGGAAATCCTTGCCCTGGTCCGCCAGCCACAGGGCCTGGTAGCACAGCAGCCGGCTCATCTGGATCTCGGTGAGCGCATCCATGAGGGGGAACGTTACGCCCTGGCGGGCGGCCAGCGGCTTGCCGAAGCTTTCCCGGCTCTTGGCCCAGTCGATCGCGTCCTCGATACCCTTGGCCGCCACGCCGACAGTGATGAGGCAGACCAGCACCCGCGACGCGCTCAGGGACCGGAGGATCGAGCGGAACCCGTTTCCCGGTTCGCCGATCTGATAGCTGGCAGGTATCCGGACATCAGTGAAACTCATGATCGCACGGCCTGCGGAGCGGACTCCCATGTCACGGATAGGGCTCTTGTCCACCCCGGCGGCGTCCGTCGGGACAAAGTAGAGCGCGTGGCCGTCGGGCGTATTGGCGAGTACGATGACGGACTGTGAGTGCGAGAGGCTGACCGAGGTCTTCTCGCCGTTCAGAATCCAGTCCGCGCCAGAGCGGGTCGCGGTCATCATGACGCTGGCCAGGTCCGATCCGGACTCCGACTCGGTTAGTCCCAGCGCCACGGTCACCTCGCCAGCCAGAATGCGTGGCAGCCATTCAGACGCCAGACCGGGATCGCCGTAGCTGTGTAGCAGCTTGCACGCAGTTCCTGCCTGGACGGGCATATTCCCGGCCACCCGGTCGCCTCCGGCGATGACCTCCGTGACGAGTCCCGCCATCAGCTCTCCGGCGCCCTCGCCTCCCGCCTCGACAGCGACGTTTAGGCCCAGCAGCCCGGCTTTCCCCAGCATCCGGGGCACGTCCCAGGAAAACTGGCCAGAAACATCGCGGTCCACGTAGCCGGGTGCCAAGCTGGCTGCGACGCTGCGAGCGACCTCGACGATCTGCTGCTGTTCGGGACTCAGGTCGAACTCCACTAGATCTCCTCGTTGCCGGTAGTAGCGGAACCGATGGCAGATGCCCCGCCGTCAGCTCAGCGCCACGGGCGGCAGCGGCGCCGGTCCTTCGCGTCACGGCTGCCGCTCGGTTGAGGCGCGCCACGGGCAAAGCGCCGATATCCAGCCTAACCAGGCCGGGCGTCCGTGAAGTACCAGCTCGTTTCAGTGCGTAGAACGTACTGGATCGCAAGGACGGATATTGCACCGTTCAGGACGAGAACGGAGCCGTGCTGCCGACTGCGCGAGCAGTTGCTTCGGAACTGACCGAGCGGGCCGTTAGTCAGAACCCGGGCGCAGCGGGCGGACGACCCGGTCGCCGGCCGGCAGGGCGCCGCTAGTGCGTCCATCATCCGGTCCGCCGGCAATACGTACTTCCACTTAATGACGCCGGTCGGCGAGCCGCCACGCTCCGGCCTCCCGCCTGTATTCGTCGTAGTATCTCAGCCGAATGTCTCCCCCGCCATGTCTATTTCCGCATGGGACGGGACGACGTCACGCGCGCTATCGCTGTCCACGAGGCTAATTATCTGGCCATTTGTCGTGTGGATCGTCCGGCCATAGTGGATCGCACGTTCTGCACGAACTCCACTACTTCGTCTCGGCCATGCGCGGATCCAGAGTTTGCCTGGCTGCTGCCCAGGTGAGCATCCTCAGTGAAAAGGCATCGAAACGTTTCCCAGCCCGAATAATCAACAGCAAGGCAATACTGTATCGAAATCTGGCCGCCGCGCATTTTCAGGACAGCGAATTTGGAGCAGGTCTAGATCCGGCCGCCGTAGACAGCCGCCAGGCGAGCCCGTCTGCCCGGCTCGCCGAGCAGACCGAAGGGCGTGCCACGTGGTGAAACAGCGGGGTTGAGGCGATGACAGTGACGCGGGACACTGCGATCGCTGGGCGACCTGCAGGAGGACTAGCGCATTGGTGAGTTTCGCCCTGAACACGGAGCAGGCTGAGATTCGCAGCACCGTCCGCGGGGGCTCGGTGAGTCGAACGATTGGTGTCTTCGGCGAGATCCTGGACATGAGCCGGGACAAAATCAAGAACATGCGAATGCGCGGGGTGATCTGAGTCATGAGCGCCAGCCGATGAGCGAGGTACGCCTGGTGATCAACATGCACGCACGGCCCGGGATGGCCGCGGCATACGCTGCGGCGTGGGCGCCGCATCAGGACGAGGTCAGAGGGGAGGACGGATGCCTTCAGTACGAGCTTTTCCGCAGCATTGTGCATCCCGACCATCTGGCACTGCTTGAGCTCTGGCACAGCCGCGCTGCCTTTGACGAGCACTGGGAGGTGGAGCGGCGGCGTGCCCCGGCGGGTACCGAGTACCTGGCCCACCCCCGCACCCGCGAAATCGGCCGGGATAGCCTGGAAATCTACTGGGAGAAGCAAGAGCATCGCTACGACGAGGAGCGGGGCTTGTGGACGCCCAGATCCGCGCGGCGGGAACCCGGGTCGTCGTCATGACGAGCCAGCACCCGCACCCGGGCAGGGATGATCGCGAGCGCCCGCTGCCGACGCTGGTGCGGCAGCGCGCAGAGCAGACCCCTGACGCGCTCTTCGTCACCGATATCGGCGTCGGCTCGTACACGTACGGCGAGATAGAAGCCACCGCTCGCCGCTGGGCCGGCGCACTGGTAGCGGCGGGGGTTCTGCCGGGCGACCGGGTCGGGGTCGCAATGGCCGGTAGCGCCGCCGCCGTCATCGCCTGGCTGGCTGTGGCCAAATCCGGCGCCGTCGAGGTGGCGGTCAACCTTGAGTACAGTGCGCAAACGCTGCTGCCCGTCCTCATCGACTGCGAGACCCGGGTGCTCGTTGCCAGCAGTAGGCAGTTGCCAGGACTGAGCGAGGTCCTCCGGGACCCGGACAGCCCGGTGACGACCGTGCTGGTGCCCGACGCGACCGGTCCTACCCGGCTGACAGCGCCCGCAGGAGTTCGTTACCTCACGGAAGAATATATACCGTCCGATACCTCGCAAAAGGTCGGCTCCGCGATCGGTGCGGCAACGGCCGGGGAGATCGAGCTACCGCCGGAACCGCGGATTTGCGATACCGCTTGCGTCATCTTCACCTCCGGCACGACAGGGCGCTCCAAAGGGGTGGCAATGTCATGGCGCAAGCTCTACATCGCCGCGGTAGCGACCTGGGACGATCAGGGGCTGAGCGCCGATGATGTCTACTACTCGCCCGCACCGCTATTCCACGTGTCCGGGAAGTCACCGCTCTACCAGATGGCGATCGCCGGCGGAACTGTGGTCGTCCGCGAGCGTTTCAGCGCGTCCGGCTACCTGGACGATATCCGGAAATACGGGTGCACGCACGGCATGCTGCTGCTTGCCATGGCGAACTACCTGATGGCCCAGCCTGGTTCGGCCGAGGATCGCAATAACCCACTGCGCCGGGTAAGCATCGCGCCGATGGTGGCCGACCCGGCGGCATTCCGCGACCGCTTCGGTGTGGAGGTCGCGACCTTCTATGGGCAGACCGAGCTGAGCCTGCCCCTGGTTACGCCGTGGAACGCCAATGTTCCCGGTTCCTGCGGGCGGGTTCGCCCCGGCTTTCAGCTGAAGATCGTCGATGAACACGACGCAGAGCTCCCGGCAGGCTCGGTGGGAGAGCTGGTCGTACGGACTGACCGGCCCTGGATGCTGCTGACTGAATACGTCAACAACCCAGCTGCGACGGCGCAGGCATGGCGGAACGGTTGGTTCCACACCGGTGATGCGTTCCGGTGTGATGCAGAAGGTAACTACTTCTTTGTCGACCGGATGCGGGACACCATTCGGCGACGCGGGGAGAACATCTCCTCGCTGCAGGTGGAGGCAGCGATAAGCAGGCATCCCGCCGTCGCCGAATGCGCGGCAATTCCCCGCCCGTCGCAGTGGGGCGAGGATGACATCGTCTTGGTCGTCGTCGCGCCGGATGTACCGGAGGGCGCCCGGGAGGCGCTGGCGGGCGAATTGCGCGCGATGGTGCCGCGGTATATGCGACCGGATGTGATCGTCTGGTCGGCTGACCTGCCGAAAACCGCGACCGGGAAGGTCCAGAAGGCGGTACTCCGGTCATTGCCGGGTCTTGTGGCGGCCGGGCCATCTCGTAGCGACCCGCCGCGCGCGGACCAAAGCCATGGATAGCGGCTTTGACCTGCACTCGCAGTACCGGGCTGGCCTCGAGCTGATGCGCGCAGCCCTCGGCCAGGACGCCGTTGATGTGATCGAGCGAGCCCGGGAGCAGGCCGCCGACAGCGGTGACGAGGCACGCGTCGCGGTCCCGGTGGCGCTGACATGGGGCTGGCTGATGCATCGCGAGGGGCTTTCGGCCCGCGAGCGCGTGATTGCCATGCTCGCCAACGACGTGGCGCGAGGCGCGATGACCGCATTGCGTGATCATGTCGCAGTGGCGAGGCATTTCGGCATGTCGAACGCGGAGATTAACGAGCTGCTGCTGCACCTGGGGCCGTACGCGGGCTACCCCGCGGTCAGTGACGCGACGCATACGCTCAGGGACGCATCCGGAAGCGCTCAGGCCGCTGCCTTTGACGGTACGCGCTCGGGCTGGCTGGGCGCGCCGCTGGCAGCGCGTGCGATCGGCATCGTCGTTCCTGATGCCCGGCAGGCGGCCCGGGCGTGCAGCCGACTATTCGGAATTCCATCGTGGCGTGTCACCCGGCTGCGACCCGGGCTCGTGAGCTACGAGGCGCCTCAGTCGGGCTGGTCGGCAGCTGAGCTGCTACGCGTTACCGGCACGACACCGGCCGGCCTGGTCATCGAGCTCTGCCAGCCGCTAGCGGGGCCGCTCAGCCATCACCTCCAGCTGCTGACGTCCGGATCCGGCATCCACCATCTGGATGCGGGTGATCTGGATGCGGCTGCCCTGCGGTTTCTTGTGGCGCGGGCGCGGGCAGCAGGGGCCAAGGAGCCCACGATGCTGCGGGCCGCCGGCGGAGCTGCCCTGGTGCACCTGGAGACACAGTCGTTGCTCGGCTACCGGCTTCAGGTCGCGGTACCTGACCGGCAGGCATTTGACGACCAGGTAGGGACAGACGATGTCTGGGAGATGCCAGACGCCGAGCCACTCGTGCCCTCAGGCCCGCTGTCCCATATCGGTGTTGTCGTCCGGGACGTCGCTGAGCGCACGGCAGCGCATGCGCGGGCATTCGGCCGTCTTAAATGGCCGGTCTTGAGCTTCAGCACCTTCACCGGCACGCTGACGGAAGCCAGTTATGCTGGCGTCCCGGGCCCAGACAGTTACCTGTCGAGTATCGCGCGAGTGGGAGAGGTGGCAATCGAGCTTGTGCAGCCGGTAGGCGGACCTAGCCGCTACCGGGAGGGATTCCTGCAGCCCCGCGGTGAGGGCGTACAGCACCTTTTCTTCGGCCCGCTGCCCGGCAATGTATCCTGGGTTCCCACGGTGTCTGCCCTGGACAAGGCAGGATTTCCGCTCGTGACCTATGGTGAGTCATTCGCCGGGAAGATGCGGTATGCCTATATCGATATCCAGAAAGTCGCCGGGTTCGACCTTGAGCTGGTGCAGGTAGACGGCGATATAGACATTAAGGCGCATGCTTCCTTTGCCTTCGAATACGTATCGCCCTCGTGACAGTGGCAGCAGTGCAGCCAGGCTAAGCAGGACCGTGCGCAGACGCTGAGATCAGTGACCTGCCGGTCCTTGATCGCTAGTTGGATCCTCGCGAAGCAGCGCGAATTGAAGCGCATCGCGGACCAGGATTGGATCATGGCCCGGATCAGCGGCGGCAATGGCGGCCATTGCCGCCCCCGCGATGTGGCGTGCGATAGCGTTGGCCACCGCGTCCGCGTCGAATCGGCGTACGCAGTCCAGAATCTTGTTGTGCCCGCGGGCTCCCGCGCCCCAAGCGAGACTGGCACTCCCGGCGTAGATGCGCCGGTAGCGATCATCATGATCATTCAGTTGCTGCAGGAAATCTGATATCCGACGGTTAGAGCCGGTGGTCAGGATAGCGTGGAAGGCCCTGTGGGCCACCTGCCAGCCGACGTAATCGTGCTGCTCGGCGCACGCGCTCATTGCTTCGGCGGCAACGCTCATCTGGTCGATCATAGCTAGGTTCATTGTGCGTATTCGCATTTTCGCCGCCAATGACTCCAGAGCTATGCGGGTGGCATAGATTTCCTCCCAGTCTGTGACTGAGAAGCCGCTGATCCGGATTCGCCGATTGTGCCTAGACTGGACCAGTCCCTCTCGTTCAAGCAGCCGGAGGACCTCGCGAAGAGGGGTGCGGCTCACCCCGAAGCGCTTGGCGAGCTGCACCTGAGACAGGATGCTGCCCGGTGGGAGCTCGCACTGCAGAATCGCCTGGCGCAGTGCGGCATACAGCGACTCGACGATCGCGCCCGTGCCGCCGTCTCCTGTATCTTTGAGACCGTCCAGGCCTGCGCGCCGGACGGTGACCGGCATAGTGCGCGGTGCCGGGTCGTCTGATGTCACGGCTTGCTCACTCGCTGACATAGGCTGAGGCTCCTCTTTCTGCGCCACGCTGATGCTGTCTGATGATGCAGTGCCGTGTTTTGCAGTCGAAACCCTTATATCAGTGTTATCGCCAGCCGCAGCAATCCGTCGTCTCACCAGGTGATGCTCGCAATGGCGCGCTATGACAGCGGCATTGAGGGTTCTATCACGATACGCACGGAGCTGGTGATGATGATCCTGGGCCGTAGCCCGAGGCGGAGCCCGCAAGATCATGCCGCCGTTGGTCAGCATCAACGTGGACATTCGAACAGTAGTTGCAAGGTTACTTCGTGAGACTGTGTCTCCATGATCACCGCACTGCGCTCGGCCCGGCAAGCTGCCATGCGACTGACCTGACGCAGCCCGCGCTGGCAGGCTGCGCTGACGCCGTGGCGGAGCCGCAGCGCCTGGACCGGTGCATCGACCTCAATGTCCGGCGCGGCGGAGAGCGCCCAACTATCCGTCCCCGACCGTTGGAAAACCTGCGCACAGAACTTGAAAGCTGGATACAGAAGTTCTAATCTTTACTCAGAATTAACAACGCGGGAATGCGGTCGTCGCGCGACCGTGACCTGCGGGCCCGGTGGGCAGGAGCGATCGAAGGAGCGTCCGCGATGACGGCAGTGATCGGCAAGGTCCTACAAATCGTGGACTGCCTGGCCGCTGACCCGTGCGGTCCGGTCAGCCTCGCAGACATGACACGCCGGACCGGCATCCCTAAGCCCACTCTCTACCGGCTGTTGGGGGACTTGCTCCAGCCCGGCATAGTCGAGCACGGGAATAGCGGCTATACGCTCGGTCGCCGACTGTTCGAACTCGGAGTGGCCGCGCCCCGCTACGGGTGTATCCGCGATGCGGCGAGGCCGCATATGGAGGAGTTGCTAGCCGCGACCAAAGAGACTGTCCATCTTGCCGTGCTCAGCGGCTCTGAGGTCCTCTACTTGGAGAAACTCCACGGGATCTCGGCAGTTCGCATACCGACTTCGGTAGGGGCCCGGATGCCTGCGCACTGCACGGCGCTAGGGAAGGTGCTGCTGGCGCACTCTGAACCAAGTGTTGTCGATGACGTTCTTTGTCATAATTTGCGCCGTATAACACCTTATACAGTGATATTGCCAAAGATGCTGCAACGCCAACTGGACCGTGCCCGCAACGACGGGGTGGTGACGGAGAGTGAGGAAGCGCGGCTGGGCCTAGGCTGCATAGCAGCCGTGATACTCGACCGTGGGAGATCACCAGTAGCCGCGATCTCGGTTGCGGGAAATCCTCGGTCGACACAGAGCAGAACGCTGGCCCTGCAGGTGCGTCGGGCTGCTGACAAGTTCGAGCGCGACTATATGCTCGCGGTGTCTGCTGCCTGAGGCCTGGCTAGTGCGCTGACCAGAAACGTTCGCCGGGTCTGACGCGATTGCGGGGCCATGGCTGAGGGTGCCTCACACTCGGTTCATGACGACGGATCCGGGTGCGGGGAAATGTGATAGCTGAGCCGGTGCGGGCGCGGCGGCTGAGTGATCA
>Ga0302314_10000501_pt1 | contig 73109 bp, 56 predicted proteins | sample III_Palsa_N2_3_FD_200533 | JGI IMG/M metagenome (GOLD analysis project Ga0302314, IMG submission 200533) | Peat permafrost microbial communities from Stordalen Mire near Abisko, Sweden - III_Palsa_N2_3 | ecosystem: Environmental > Terrestrial > Soil > Palsa > Peat permafrost | place: Sweden...
TTGCATGAGGGTAGTGCTGGCAGCCATCGGGGCCTTGCTCGCGATTCGCGGCTTTTCAGCCGACAACGTTGAGTTCGCCGGGTACATGCAATCGAGGGAGGATCAATCCTTCATCCTTTGCGATCGAAGTACGGGCCAGATTTCGCCTTGGATCCGCCTCGGGCAGCCTTGGGATGGCTACGTGATTTCTCGATTCGATCCTGCCGCTGATTCCGTCACGGTCTCGCGCGGCCTCATTGAACAGGTGCTGGTGCTCAGGCATTCCAAGACGGGAAAGGCGCCCCTCGAGATCAGGATCGTCAGGGGGAGCTACCAGTCGCTGGACGGAACCAGGATCTACACCGCGGACGCGCAGATTCGCATCGGGGGAAAGCTGATCAGCGCTCCCAACGGCGGGTACTTTGTCTCCAACGAGCGCCAGGAGATCTTCGAGGGGGATTTCGCCGTCGAGACACCCAACGGAATCACGCCATTCAAGAGCGCCGTGATGCGCCTGACTCCCAATGGTGCCGACGTCGTGGCGAAGGAAGCGACGTTCACTTCACCCCCCCCGGCACCGAATCCCGGGAAATGACCCGAAGCCTCCAAACTTGGGGGCGGTTCAGGTTCCAGTCTTCGGGGCCTAGAGGAGGGCCCAGAGGCGATGGAGGTCGCCGGCCAGGTCAAACACCGGGAAGACCACTCCAAATCCGCCGATGAGCGCCAGCTGGAAGGCCGCGAAGGGGATGAGTGGGCCCCAGTGGCGCAGGCGGGTGGGAAATCCCGCGGTGGTGACCATGCCCAGGCTGAAGAGGAGCACGCAGAGGTTCAGGTTCGCGAACCAGCGCGCGACATCGCTCGCCCCGAGGAACAGCACGGCGTAGCCCGGGGTGAGGCCCGCGAGGGCTAGGAGGTAACCCGCGCGCAGACGCCCGGCGGGCAGGGAGGCGGAAGTCGCAGCCACGGCGCCGGCCAGCACCCCGCCGAAGAGCAGGTAACTGCCGACGCCGGCCCATTGGCGGGGGCGGAACTTCTGCCATTCCTGACGGGCGAACGCGAAGTTGTCGCCCGGCCCGGAATAAAGCCAGCGCTCGGGCTCCCCGGGCGCCAGGGGCTGGACCGACTTGGACTGCAGGTAGGTGTGATAGGCCTCCCGCGGGATCCCGGGGTGGGGCAGGAGGAGGCAAAGGAGGCAGGCGGCGGCGCAGGCGGCCAGGGGGACGGCGGCCAGCCACCGCGGCACGGCGGGAGCCAGGATGCCCGCGGCGTGGAGGGCCACGATCAGCAGGCAGGCCGGCAGGTAGAGGAGGAGCAGGTTCTCGTTCACCAGCGCGAGCGGGAGGGCGAGCGCGGCGATGAGCCACGCGAGCCCGCGCGGCGCGCCCTCCCGCGACAGGAGGACGGCCGCCTCCAGCGCGATCACCCCGAGCACATCCTGACGGCCCTGGTCGAAGCAGAGATTCTTGAAGGTGAGCGGACTCGAGGCGAGGACTGCGACCAGGACCAGCGCGCCCGGCGACGACCGGCGCGCCAGGCGCCAGACGATGACGACGAAGAGGCTCATCGCGGCCAGGAGTTGGAGGTTGGCCCAGGCCTGAAAGAGCGCGATCGAGTAGGGGGCCGGCGCCAGGTGGCGGAGGATCTCCCCCTCCAGGCTGCGGCGGGCCGGGCCGTGGGCGTAGTCGAAGAGGAACTGGATGTACGAGTAGCCGAGCCAGAACCGCGGGACGACGTAGAACATCGCCTCGAGGTAAAGTCCCACAAGGACGGCCGGCAGGAGGGCGCGGGCCGCGCGCAGCGGGGCGGCGTCGGGAGAAGCGGGGGAGTTCACAGGCCGGCGAGGATGGGCTCCATTGGGCGGGGATCGGAGGAAACCGCAACCCCGACGACCTGGCGGCCCGACGCGGGCGCGGACCGCAGGACGAAGGCCTGAAGGTTGGGCGGTTTCGGACGAAAAAAGGGAATGGGGGAAGTCCCCCTGCAAAAATTGCCCACCCTTCCGGTCGGCCCTGGTGGCGGGCGGTCATTTTCGATTTTAAAAATCTTTATTGATTATGGTAGAACGGCTTGCGGATCAAAAATGGGTCGTGGCCTAGCAATTGCTTTTTACGCGCCAATGCTCCCTGGGCTCCCTCAACTTCGACTCTCCGGCACCGTCCGGGGGGCGTTCACCCGCTGACCGACCCCCCTGATGCCTACTTCCCTGCGCGTCCTTTTCTCCACCGGTTCACCGGCCAACTACATGGCCCCGCCGCGGCTGGGCGACGAACAAGTGGTCTGCGGCCCCCACTGGCCCGATGCCAAGGACTCCTCGGGCCGGTTCCTGTCGCTGGCGACGCCGGCGGGCGAGTACGACCTGGGCGCCGTGGCCGCCCGGCTGCCCGCCGACCAGCAGCCCGACCTGGTGGTGTGCCTGGTCGACTCGAGCTGGCAGAACCTCCCCCGCAACCTGGGTGCCTTCACCTGTCCGCGCATCCTTCTCCTGGCCGACACCCACCACCTGCGCTCGCCGCTCCTCGGCACCATCCGCTACCTCGCGGCCGAGAAGTTCGACCGCATCGTCCTTCTCTACGACCGCCACCATGCCGGCCTGCTGCTCTCGCTCGGCTTCCGGAATCTCTATTGGTTCCCTGGGCTCACCTTCCCGCATGCCGGCCCCGCCGTGGTCGCGGCCCGCCGCCGCCACGGGCGGTCCGCCCGGATCGCCTTTGTGGGCCAGGCCGGGCACCGCCACCCGCGGCGCGAGCGGCTGATCGCCAGCCTCGTGAATGCCGGCCTCCCGGTCGTGTCCCGGCAGATGCCCCAGGCCGAGGCCCTGGCCTTCTACGGGTCGTCCACGGTCGGGTTCAATGCCAGCCTGAACGGCGACCTCAACCTCCGGGTCATCGAGCTCATGGCCGCCGGAACCGCGGTGCTCACCGACCAGCTGGCCCCCGAGTCGGGTCTGGCGCGGCTCGCGGACGGCGGGCGCAACCTTTTGACCTACGGCTCAGCCGCGGAACTGGCCGAGCGGGCCGCCGACCTGCTCGCCCATCCGGCGCAAACCGCCGCGCTGGGTGCGGCCGGGGCCCGGTGGTTTGACGAGCATCTCGGGCCGGCGCGCCGGGCGGCTGCGTTCCGCGCGCTCGCATTCGATGGGACCCCCGTGCCCGCCTTTGACTTTTCGGTGGCGGAGAAGACCCGCGTCTTTTTCCCGGGAGACGTGGACCGCCTGCTGCAGAGCACCATCGTCTACGAGCGGGTCCAGGAACTCCATCGGACGCAGGAGCACGTGACCGTCGATTTTGACGGCTCGGTTCCGGCCGACGCGGAAGCCCTGTTCCGGACGCTGCCCCGCGTGGCCGTGCGTCGCGGCGCCTGGAGCGGCGACTCCGACCTGGCGGTGCAGGCGGTGGCGGCGGCGGAGACCCCCGTCGCCCCGCGGCTCTGGTGCTGGGATGCCCCCGGCGGCGACGCCGCGCTGCAGGAGTCCCTCGCGGGCCGAGGCTACGCGCTCCAGTCGTCCGACGTCGCGCTTTATACCCGGTTTGACATCGCCGAGGCGGCCGAATGCGAGCGGGCGATGGCCCGGGGCGAACTACCGGCGGCGCTGGAACGCGCCCGGCGCGCTTTGGCGGCCAACCCGTGCGACCCGCGTGCCGCCGCCGTCGTGGCGCGCATCGCGCTCAAGGCCGGCGACAAGGCGATGACGGCTCGTATGATCCGGCTCCTGCTGGCGATCGACCCCGACCATGTGCTGGTGCGGGCGGCCGCGGCCAACGCATTGAAGGAGCCGACCACGGCGCCCACCGGCGAGAAATGGCTGGCGGCGGCCGCGAGGCTCGCCCACGAGGGGAAATTTGACCAGGCGGCGGAGATCTTCCAAGTGCTGTGCCGACGGGAGCCGGATGACCTCGGGCTTGGGCGGAGTTACGCGAACGCCCTGGCCCGCGCCGGGCGATCGGGGGAGGCGATGGCAGCCTTCGCCCGGTTGACGCTCCGGCTGCCTGGGGACCCGGCCCTGCAACTGGCGCTGGGCCAGGCCGCTTCCGCGGCGCAGCACTGGCCGATCGCCGAGCAGGCCTTTGCGGCGGCGGCGGCGGTTCTCCCGGCGGCGGAGCAGGGCCTGGAGGAGGTCCGGACGGCGGCGGCCGGAATGGCGGCGCCGGACGAGGGTTTCGACCTCGTGGTGTGCCACCTGGAGATCAACCGGCTGCAGGGCACCGGCGTACTGCTGCAGCGTTTCCTGCAGGGGTCCGCCGCACCGCTCATCACGCTGCGCTCGAACTCCCTCTACCACGGCAAGGTCGAGATCGGGGGCCGGCACTGGGTGGTCGAGGGCTTCGGCCTCTCGGTCGAGCAGCGGGAGGCGCGCCTGCGCGAGCTCCTGGCCCCGTTCCGGATCCGCCGGATCCTCTGCGTACCCTACTATCCCGCCGATTTCCTCAACGCCGCCTTGGCCAAACGGATCACCGGGGCGCCGCTCTGCACCTACGTGATGGACGACCAGACCGTCTGCGGGGACCACCCGGTCCCGCGCGAGGTGGCCCGCTGGCTGCTGGCGTCGTCGGAAGTCCGGCTGGTGATCTCGCCCGAAATGCGGGACGCCTACCAGAAGCAGTTTGGGCTCACGATGGGCGTGCTGCCCCCGGTGGTTGTCTCCGCCGCCGAGCGCACGCCCAACCACTGGCAGCCCGGGGTGGGGACACCCCGCTGCGTGCTCGTCGGGAACATCTGGAGCCGCGGCCAGTTCGACCGGCTCCGGGCGCTCATCCGGGCCGCCGGTCTCGCGGTCGACTGGTTCGGCAATGCCGACGTCGGCTGGATTCCCCAGGACCGCGCCCAGCTCGAGCGCGACGGCATCCGCTGCCATGGTTTCCTGTCCGAGCCCGAGCTGGCCCGGCGGCTGGCGGGCTATCCCTTCGTGCTGGTGCCCAGCGGTGAACTGGACGGGAGCGAGGACAACGAGGCCCTCACCCGCCTGAGCCTGCCCTCGCGCATGGTCTTCATTCTCGCGCAGACCTTCACGCCGATGCTGGTCCTGGGCAGCCCCCAGACGGCGGCGGCCGGCTACGTGCGGCGGCTCGGAATCGGCCTGTGCGCCAGCTACGACCCCGCCGAGGCGGCGGCGGCGATCCGCACGCTGCTGAACCCGGAGGCGCGCGCGCGGCTGCTCGCCAATGCCCGGCGGGTCGCCGACGCCTTTGTGGTTCCCGCGGCCGGAGAATGGATCTGGGCGTCGCTGGCGGCGCGCCAGCCCCTGTCCAGCGCGCTGACCACGCTGATGGACGCCCCGCCGGCCGAGGCGACCGTGGAGGCGCTCCCTCTGCCGCTGGCCGTGGCGGTGTAGGCCACCGCTGCCCCATGACCTACGACTATATCATCATCGGCGGTGGGATCTCCGGCGTTGCCTTCGCCCGGCTCCTCCAGCTTTCGGGCGTCGGCAAGATCTGCGTGCTCGAAGCGGGCGAGGAGCCCGGCGGCCTGTGCCGGACGCGGGAGATCGGCGGCCACGTCCTGGACACGGGGGGCGGGCACTTCCTCTGCACCAGACACCCGGAGGTCTATGACTTTGTGTTCCGGCACCTGCCGCGCACGGAGTTCAACTACTTCGAGCGGGTCTCGCGCATCGCCGTCGACGACTGCGAGGTGGACTACCCGCTCGAGAGCAACCTCTGGCAGCTCCCGCCCGCGCGCCGGGCGGACTACCTGATCAGCGCCATCCAGAATGGCGAAAGCCGCGGCGCGCCGCCCCCGTCCCATTTCGAGGGCTGGATCCGGTGGAAGCTGGGCGACCTGATCGCCGAACGCTACATGCTGCCGTACAACCGCAAGATCTGGGGCCTGCCCCCGGCGGAAATGGACATCGATTGGCTGAGCAAGATACCGCGGCTGGACCTCCGGCAGATCGTCGCGGCTTGCCTGGACGAGCATGCCGACCGGGAGGCGATGCCGTCCCATGCGGGATTCTATTATCCGAAGGCGGGTGGTTTCCAGCGGGTCTTTGACGCCATCGCGGCCCCGGTGCGGGAGTTCATTCTCACCCGCGAGCCCTGCTCCGTGATCGAGCGCCAGAACGGGCTGCTGGTCGTCAATGGGCGTCACCGCGCCCGGGCGATCATCAACACCGCGCCTTGGGTGGGCTTGGCCGACTCGCCCATCCTGGACCCGGCGAGTCGCGCGGCGATCGCCCAGCTGCGGCACAACCGGCTGGTCGTCTCGCTGCACGAGGGCGAATGCCACCCGCAGGCCCATTGGCTCTACCAGCCCGACGAGCGGCTGCGCCACCACCGGACCTTCTTCATCCCGAACTTTGCGCCCCACAGCGCAGCCGGCGGATCCTACCGGGAAACCAACCTCCGGCGCTGGGAGGCGGGCCACGGGGAAATCTTCGCCGCCCACAACGACTTCGCCTACCCGATTCCGGCGCTCGGCTGGTCGGCGGCGATCGGCACCGTTCTGACCCAGACCCGGCCGCTCGGCGTGCACGGTCTCGGGCGCTGGGGCCAGTGGCAATATTTCAACTCCGATGTCTGCATCCGGGAGGCCATGCTCCTGGCCGACCGCCTCGGTCACACGCGCTGGCGCGATTCCCTCGCCCCGGCCCAGCCGCCCCCCGTCCATGCTGGTACCTCCTGACGTCGGAGTGCTGGTCGCTGACTATGGGGTGGGCGACCACTACATCGTCGCCGCCTTCGCCGAGGAGGTGCGGCGCCACCACGGGCTGAGGGTCTGGCTGGCGGGCAAGGCGCGGCTCGCCTTCCTGAGCGACCTCTTTCCCGCCGCCGAGCGCTACCTCACGTGGCCCGAGAACCTGGTCCCGGCGCAGCTCGTGGCCAAGCAGATCCAGGGCGGAACCTTCTTCCACGCCCATTTCCCGGGCCTCGAGCTCATGCGGGCGGTGGGCTACAACCGCTTTCACTTCCTCGATGCCTACCGCTGCCGGCTCGGCCTCCGCCCGGAGGCGGCCCTGAGCCAGGCGCGGCGGCCGCGATCGGACGAGATCGAGGCCGCCCGCACGACCCTGCGGGCCCACGGCTTCGATCCGGCGGAGAGCGTGTTGGTGTGTCCCGAGGCCCGGACCACCCCAACGGACGGGGTCGGGCCGGAGTTCTGGGCCGCCCTCTACGCGGGCCTGGCCGCCGCCGGCCTACGGCCGGTGGTCAATGCGTCACCGAACTGCGGGTTGCCGGACGGAGTGGGTCGCCTTTCCCCGGAGCTCTCGGAACTGCGCGCGCTCGCCGGCGCCTGCGCCGGGGTCTGCAGCATCCGGAGCGGCTTCTCGGACCTGGTCTGCGACCTGCCCATGCCCGGCGTCGTGATCTATCCGCAGGTCCGCTACTGGGCCGGGACGCTCCTCGAGGGCACGACCTTCGACCGCTACGGCCTGGCCGCGGCACCCACGGAAATCGTGGTTACGCCCGGCGTCGCGGCGGTGCGAGCCGGGGAAATCGTGGACATCTTGACCCAGGGCGCCGCCCACGGCGCCGTGGACCTGGCCGCGGGTCGATAGGGCCGGCCGCGCGCTTCAGAGCGCGGTGTTCGTGCTCTCGACCCGCATCTGCTTCAGCATCCGGACCAGGGTGGCGCGGCACTGCCGGGGCGACTTGCCTTCCGTCAGGGAGGAAAGGTGGACGTCGATCCAGGTGCTCTCCTCGATCCAGTGGGCCCGGATGTTGGAATGGGTGTTCTCCGGGATATCCATGTTGTAGAGCACCGCGTCCCAGCCGCCGATTTTCTTGAACTCGACATCGGTGGGGACCGGCAGCTCGTTGATCTCCCACTGGATCTTGTCGCCCTCCCAGATCTTGGCGGTCGAGGTGAAGGTGGAGGCGAGCTCGATCCAGCCGCTGACCGAGATGTCCGGGCGCCGCTCGTTCTGGAAGAGGAAGTAGCGGGGGTTGAGTTTCGAGCCGCCGTCCAGGTTGTTCCGGAGGTTCTTCTTGGGGATCGTCAGGGCCAGCGTGCTGATCGGCACGTTGAGGACGTAGCCGTCCGGCAGCTCGAAGACCTGGAGCGTCTCGCCCTCCGGCACGCCTTCCAGCGCGTGCGAATAGGCGAAGAAGGTGAAGGACGATCCGAACTTGGCCGAAGGCATCAGGGAATCTCCTAGGTTTGTTTGGTAGAAATGAGAAGCGAAATTGGCTGGTTAGGGGCTACTACCCATCCCGCGCTCGGCCCGGTAGGCGGCGGCCAGGAGCACGACCGGGTGACGCACCACCGTCGCCGCGCCGTGCTGGCGGAAGCCGTTGGCGATCTGGGCCTGGCAGCCCGGGTTGGCGGTCGCCACCACCTGCGCGCCGGTATTCCGGAGGTGTCCCAGCTTGCGCTCCTGCAGCCACGCAGCGGTGGCGGGCTGGGTGATGTTGTAGATGCCCGCGCTCCCGCAGCACCAGGACGCCTCGGCGCACTCGCGCAGCTCGAGGCCCGGCACCGCCCGCAGGATCTCCCGGGGCTCGCGGCTGACCTTCTGCCCGTGCACGAGGTGGCAGGACTCGTGGTAGGTCGCGATCGTCGGCTGGTCCGGCCGGCCCCGGGGCCGGCGGAATCCGATCTCGACCAGCCAGACGTGGATGTCCCGAAGCTTGCGGGACCACTCGGCCGCCCGGGCGGCATAGGCGTCGTCCTCCGCGAGGAGCTGGTCGTAGTGCATCAGGTGGGACCCGCAGCCGCCCGCGTTCGTGATGATGGCGTCGAACTGCCGGGGGTCGACCGCGTCGATCAGGCGCCGGGCGAGCTCGCGGGCCGTGGCCTGGTCCCCGTTGTGGGCGTGGAGGGAGCCGCAGCACTGCTGGGTGCGGGGCGTGACCACGGCGCAGCCGTTGGCCAGGAGCACGTCGACGGTGGCGCGGTTCACCTCGGGGAAGGCGAGGTCCTGGACGCACCCGGTGAGGACCGCGACCCGGTAGCGCGGCGCCGCCGGCGCCTCGTACCGGGCGATCAGCTGGTCGGAGAAGCGCGCGGCGATCCGCGGGGCCTGGGGCTCGAGCGCGCGCAACCGCCGCGGCAGCAGCCGGGTGAGCCCGAGCCGGCGGGACAGCGCCTCCAGGCCGCTCGCCTGCCAGACCCAGAGCAGCCGGCCGGTCGCGCGGAGCAGCCGGGGATGGGCGAAGAGGACGCGCAGCGTGGCCCAGCGCACGAGGTCGCGCCCGGGATCGGCCAGGACCCGCTCCTCCTCGACGGCGAAGCGGGCGGCCTCGAAGAGCTCGGGATAGTTGACGCCGGCCGGACAGGCGGTGGCGCAGGCCAGGCAGCCGAGGCAGTAGTACATCTCCTCCCCGAAGCCCTTGGTCACCGCGAGGTCGCCGTCGGCGATCGCGCGCATGAGGGCGATCCGGCCGCGCGGCGAATTGCGCTCGCGGCCGGTCTCGACGTAGGTCGGGCAGGTCGGCAGGCACATCCCGCAGTGCATGCACTGCTGCAGCGTGGAGTAGTCCAGGCCGGTGAGGGCGTTGGCCTCCGCGGCCTTCACGGGGCGTCCCCGGGGTCGAAGATCTTGCCGGGGTTGAGGAGTCCGGCCGGGTCGAGGGTGCGCTTGACCTGGCGCATGAGCTGGTAGCTGCCCTCGCCCAGCTGGGCGCGGAGGAACTGCTTCTTCGCCAGGCCGACGCCGTGCTCCCCGGTGATGGTCCCGCCGAGGGAGAGGGCGTGGGCGAAGATCTCCTTCATCGCCTCCTCGACCCGCGCCATCTCCGCCTGGTCGCGCTCGTCGGTCAGGAAGGTGGGGTGGAGGTTGCCATCCCCGAAGTGGCCGAAGGTGCCGATCTCCAGGCAGTGCTTGCGCCCCGTCGCCTCGATGAAGCGGACCATGGCGGCGACCGCGCTGCGGGGGACGGTCGCATCCTCCAGGATGGTGGTGGGGCGCAGCCGCGCCAGGGCGGAGAAGGCGCTCCGGCGGGCCGCGGCCAGCGCCGCCCCCTCCTCCGGGGTGGCCGCCCGGCGCACCGTCTGCGCGCGGTGCCCGCGGCAGAGCTCCTCGATCCGGTGCGCCTCCTCCTCGGTCGCCGCCGGGTGGCCGTCGACCTCGATGAGGAGGAGGGCGGCCGCCTCGACCGGCAGTCCCACGTGGGCGAAGTCCTCGACGCACCGCAGGGTCTTCTGGTCGAGGAACTCGAGCGTGCACGGGATGATCCTGGCCGCGATGATGGCCGAGACCGTCTCCGCGGCGTCCTCGGTCGCGGCGTAGGTGGCCAGCAGGGTCCGGCGGGACTCGGGCTGGGGCACGAGCCGCAGCAGCACGCGGGTGATGAGCCCCAGGGTCCCCTCGCTGCCGATGAAGAGGTCCTTCAGGCTGTAGCCGGCGACGTCCTTCACGCACTGGTTGCCGAGGGTGCACACGGTGCCGTCGGCCAGGACCACCTCGAGCCCCATGACGTAGTTGCGGGTGACGCCGTACTTCAGGCCGCGCAGGCCGCCGGCGTTCTCGGCCACGTTCCCGCCGATGGTCGAGATCTTCATCGAGCCGGGGTCGGGCGGGTAGAAGAGGCCGGCGGCGTTCGCCGCCTCGTAGATCCGCTGCGTCACGACGCCGGCCTCGGCCAGGAGGGTCAGGTTGGCCTGGTCCAGGGCGAGGATGCGGTTGAGGCGCAGGAGGCACACCACCAGGGAGGAGGGGACGGGGACGCTGCCGCCGCTGAGGCCCGTGCCCGATCCGCGCGCGACCACCGGGACCCGGTGCCGCCCGGCGATCCGGAGCACCTCCGCCACCTCCGCGGTGCTGCCGGGGAAGACCACGGCGCGGGCCGTCCCGGAGAGCGCGGCGGTGCCGTCAAAGCCGTAGGGGATGATGTCCTCGGGGGCCGTCAGCACGTGGGCCGCCCCCAGGCAGCGGATCAGTTCGCTGATCATGCCGGCATCCTGCGAAAGCCCCACCGTTCGTCGAGGCGCATCGACTCGGCGGCCGGCCGGACGCCCTCCGAGCAGGTCGGGTGGGTGAGGGAGCCCGCGGCGACGCAGACGCCGAGCCGGAGCGCGTCGGCCATGCCCTGGCCGGAATGCAGGCTGAAGAGGACGCCGCTGGCGAAGGCGTCGCCCGCGCCGGCCGTCCCGCTGATTTCGCCGGCCGGCAGGAGCAGGCTGGGCTGCCAGTGGCGCTCGCGGCGGGCGCTGACCGCGCAGGCGCCCTCCGCGAAGTGGAGGAGCACCCAGTCCCGCACGCCCCGGTCGAGGAGTTCCCGGGCCGCCTGCTCCACCCGGGCGCGGTCGATCCGGCCGTCCCGGCGCAGGGACCCGCCGGTCAGCTTCTCCGCCTCGAAGTCATTGGCGAAGAGGAGGTCGACCTCGGGAAGCGCTGGCCGCACGACCGCGGCGAAGCGGTCGCTGTTCTCGCTCACGAGGTCCACCGACGTGCGCAGGCCGGCCGCGCGGGCGCGGCGCAGGACCCCTGCGGCGCGGGGCACCCCGTCCTCCAGCCGGTCGAGCTCGTCGAGGAGGAGCAGGTACCCGAGGTGGAAGTGGCGGCACCGGGTGCGGGAGAAGTCGAAGTGCTCCGGCCGGAGCCGGGCGTTGGCCCCCCGCTGGTGGAAGAAGGTCCGGCGGCCGGTGGAGCGCACGGTCATGACGTCGGTGTAGGAGGTGGCCGCCTCGGCGGTCCGGCGCAGCTGGGCGGCGTCGATGCCATGCTGCCGGCAGTCCGCGGCGATCGCGTCGCCGTTCCGGTCCTCGCCCAGGAGGCCGATTGCCTCCAGCGGAAAGGCGGCGCCGAGCCTGGACAGGTTCTTCAGGACGTTGTACGGCGCGCCCCCGTTGCTGTGGGACTCGGAGACGATGTTCGCGAGGGAGTCCTCGGGCGGCCAGGCGTCGATCGTCTTGACGTGGTCGAGGATCCAGTTGCCGCCGGCGATGATGCCGGTGCGCTCGCCGGAGGGGGTTGTCATGGCGTCGGGCCGCAGGCGACCACCCGCTGCTCGCGGTGGGAGGCCAGGGCCGCCTCCCAGAGCTCGTGGGTGCGGACCGCCTCGTCGGGTGTCGCGCAGCCGAAGCGGTCGCCGAGGACGCCGGCGCGCTCGGCGAGGAAGGCGGCCCACATCTGCATCAGGAGGTCGGGGAAGCCGGGTTCAAAGATCGCGCCGGTGATGGTCTTGAACGGGGCGGCGAAGCCCAGGTCGGTCTTCTCCCACCACTGTTCCTTGCCGCGCCGGTACACCCAGAGGGTCTTCGGCTCCTTGGTCGAGTAGCGCACCCCGCCGTCCGTGCCGAGCGCCTCGAAGAACCAGGTGTTGGTCTCGGTCGGGGCCATGCGCTTCATCTCCAGCGTCATCGGCACCGGGTGGCCCGCGATCGTGGCCTGGGTGTGCAGGACGGCGTTGTCCCAGGTGTCGCAGGCCGCCTGCCCGCCCCGGCCGTCCGGCCGGGTGCTGTAGATCTTCTGCAGCTGGGCAAAGACGGAGGTGGGTTCCCAGCCGAGGCGCAGCGGCAGGTGGGCCGCGTGCAGGCCGAGGTCGTTCATGACGCCGGGCAGGCCGCAGAACTGGTTCTGGCGCTTCCAGTTGATGGGCTTCTCGGGATCCAGGTCGCTGGAGTGGAGGTAGCCGCTGCGCACCTCGAGCAGGCGGCCGAAAGTGCCGTCGCGGGCGGCGGCGAACGCGCGCTGGGCGCCAGGCAGGAAGGGGAATTCCGAGGACACGCGCACGAACCGGCCGGAGCGCCGGACTTCGTCGCGGATGCGCCGGGCCGCCGCCAGGTCGATCCCGAAGGGCTTCTCCGCCAGCAGGTCCTTGCCCGCCCGCAGGACGTCGACGTAGAGGGCCTCGTGCAGCTGGTGCGGGACGGCCACGTAGACCACGTCGACGCCGGGGGAGTGGATCAGCTCGCGGTGGTCGGCCGTCAGGAGTTCGACCGACGGCACGGCGCGGAACCAGTCGAGCAGCGCGGGCTGGAGGTCGCAGACCGCCGTCACCCGGGCCGGGACCGGGAAGTGGTCGAGGGCGAACCACCGTCCAAAGGCGCTGGCGATCTCCCGGCCCATGAGGCCGCCGCCGATGATGCCGATCCGCACCGGGGCGGGCTGCGGCGGGGCGCTCATGCCGGGGCCTTTCCGATCAGGGCGAGCGCGGACTCGGCCGAGGCCCCCTGGTGCACGATGGCCATGAGGGCCCGGGTGATCCCGGCGGGGTGGGGGTGCTGGATGATGTTTCGGCCGTAGACGATCCCGGCGACTCCCTGCCGGATCAGGGCGTGGGTGCGGGCGAGGATCTCGGCCTCGGACGCCTTGCCGCCGCCCCGCACCAGGACGGGGATTCCCCCGGCCGTCTCCACCACCTTGCCGTAGATGGCGACGTCGTCGGTGGGGTCGGCCTTGATGATGTCGGCGCCGAGCTCGACCGCCTGGCGGACGAGCGGGATGATTTTCTGCGGGTCGCCGTCCACCATGTAGCCCCCCGCCTGGGCGTTGGGCTGGAAGACCAGGGGTTCGATCATCAGCGGCATCCCGAAGTGGTCGGCCTGCGGCTTGAGCGCCAGGATGTTGCGGATGCACTGGTCGGTCACCTCCGGCTGGTCGGGGATCCGGAAAAGGTTGACGACGACGCAGGCGGCGTCGAGCCGGACCGCCTGCAGGCAGGCGTCCTCCAGCATGCGCGAGAAAAGCGCGCGGGGCAGCTCGGTTCCGTAGACATTCGCCACGTCGGTGCGCAGCACGAGGGCCGGCTTGCCCCGCACCGGCAACGCCTGCAGGTGCCGGGCCTGGCCGACCGTCAGCTGGATGGCGTCCGGGCCCGCCTGGACCAGCGCCTGGATGGCGGACCCGAGATCCTCGATCCCGGCGAGGAAGGAGGGCTCGTTGAAGAAGCCGTGGTCGAGCGCGACGTCAAAGCAGTGCCCCGTCTCGGGGTTGAACAGGCGGTTCAGGCGGGCGGTCTTCATGGAGGGGCTAGACGCGGGCGGGATGGATCCGGATCCGGTGCCGGGTGAGCGCCTCCCGCTCGGGGGCGGCCAGGCGGCGGTCGGTGATCACGTCGTCGAATTCCGCCCAGGGCGCGAAGACGATGGGGGCGGGCAGGTCCCACTTGGAGCCGTCGGCGACCAGGACCGCGCGCCGGGCGCCCCGGACGGCGGCGCCCTTCACCCCCGCCTCGCCGAGCTCGGTGGTGCAGGGGCCGCCGGGGTCGATTCCCGAGGCGCCGACGAACGCGACGTCAAACCGGATCCGGCCGAGCCAGCCGAGCGCCGCCCCGCCGACCAGCGCCTGGCTGACCGCCCGGACCTCGCCGCCGATCGCCACCAGGCGGCACCCCGCCGCCGCGGCCTCGTGCAGGAGCGGGACCGAGTTGGTGTAGACGGTCACCCCGGGCCGCCGCAGCAGGCGCGCCCCCACCTTGAACGCGGTGGTCCCGGCGTCGACGAAGACGGTGTCCCCGTCCTCGACCAGGGCGGCGGCCGCCTCGGCGATGGCCCGCTTGGCGGCCAGTTCGCGGCGGCTCTTGCGGCCGAACGAGGCCTCCCCGGCGCGCCGGTCCGTGGCTATGACGCCGCCGTGGGTGCGCACGAGCCGGCCGGCCGCCTCGAGGAAGCCGAGGTCGCGCCGCACCGTGGCCGGGGAGGCGCCGAGCAGCGTGCCCAGGTCGGGCACGGACAGGCTGCCCCGCTCCTTGAGCAGGGCGACGACCTTCTGCTGGCGTAGATGAGCGAACATGAGCGTTTAGAAGCGACGCTCATAAACGATCAAATCGCCGGCGCTTGGCCAGCCGCAAATTCGATGGCGATCGATCCGTCCTACTGCTGCACCGCTTTCCGCGCCGCAATTCCGCCGAGCAGCGCTTGGATCCGGGCTCGGGTCGCGGCGTCGGTGGCCCCGGCCTCGGCTTCCTGCAGCAACTGCTTCGCGCCATCCAGGTCCCCGGCGTTCTCCCGGTCGACCCCCTGCTTGACCTTGAGCGCGATCGTCGCCTTGGCCCGGACCGTTTCGAGCTGGGCCCGGTTGGCGGGGTCGGTTTCGCCGGCGAGCAGGCGGTCCGTCACGGCAATGAGGCCGGCGAAGTCCTGCGCATTCCAGAGCCGATTTACCTGGTCGTGGTCCGTCTTGCTCTCGAGCGCGACCATGGCGCTGGCCCGGACCGTTTCGAGCTGGATTCGGTAGGCGGCATTCGTTTCGGCCGCGAGCATTCGGTCCGTCAAGGCGACGGCGCCGGCGAAGTCCTGCGCCTGCCAGAGGCGGTCCAGCTGGTCGTGGTCCACCTGACGCTGGCGCTCGTCGAGGATCGCCTGGGCGTACCGCGCCGCATCCTGGTTCACGGGCAGGCGGGCGGCCGCGATCCGCCGCAGGTCCGCCAGGCCGGTCGCCCCGTCGCCGCCGTGCAGGGCGGCGACGGCGACGCCGACGCGGATCTGCAGGTCCTCGGGATAGATATACGCGCCCTGGCGGAGGATCTTCACGTCCAGCGGGCTCAGGCGGTCGAGCGTGTTGGCGCTGGCGGCGATATTGTCGTAGGCATGCCGGTCCAGGGCGTTGAGCGCCAGTTCGCGCTCGTAGTAGTCGGTCGCCTGCCGAGCGTCGCTCGCCGCGGCGCCGGTCGGGGTGGAGGGACCGCCCACGTAGGACGGCCGCAGTCCGAGCGCCGCGTCACCGAGGTACGAATACACAAAGTAGTTGCGGGAATCGTGGGCGGCCGCCTGGGCGAAGCAGGTCTCGGCCTCGCCATAGAGCTGCTCTTCATAGGCGGCGTAGCCCTCCGCCTCCCAGGCGGTGGGGCCGGCCGGGGCCGCGGCCGTGAGCCGGCGCAGGCGAGGGAGCGCCTCGTCCGGCCGGTCGACGGCCGCCAGGAGGCAGCTCTCGGCCAGTTCCACCTCCGCCGGGAGGGCCGGTCGCGCCTTCAGGTCCTGCTCGACCTGCCGGCGGTCGAACCGGATCCGGTTGATCACGAAGCTGCCGTGGCGCAGGTAGTCGGCCAGGCGCACGTCCATGCCGGCGCAGTCCACGCCGAAGATCGACTTGAAGACCGCGTCCGGGTCGACGCCGGGCCGAAGCTCGCGGACCAGCTGGTTGAAGCGGCTCCTTTCCTCGCCGGTCCCGGAAAAGAGGAGGTAGTGCACGAACGCCCAGGACTCCGCGTAGAAGATGCTGGTGCGGGTGCCCTCGTTGTAGAGCAGCGAGCCGGGCTGGATGGCGATCAACTCCTTGATCGGCATCATCGCCTCGCGGCGGAGGAGCACCACGTGGTTGGGGATCATCTGGCCGTAGGCGTAGAGGTTGTCCTCGGTCGAGAAGGTCGAGAAGACCTCGGCCAGGCCCTCGTTGAGCCAGAGGGGCAGGGGGGTGTCGGAGGTGTTGGTCAGCCAGTGCACGCCCTCATGGAAAATGAGCCGGCGGGTGCGGTCATCCTCGGCCTCGGTGGTCGCCTCGATGAAATTGCCCATCGGGCTGCGCATGAAGAGGCCGTCGACGTCCGTGGGACGCCCCTTCTCGAGCGTCTTGTAGGCGCGCATCTGGTGCTCGGAGCTGAAGAGAACCACCGTCACGGGTTGGAGCGCCTTGTCATCCGTCCGCAGGAACTTGCCGATACCGCTGCGGAACTCCTCGAATTCGACCGCCCAGCTGCGGATCTCCCGCTGGGAGTCGGGCGACAGGATCGTGAAGTTGTCGCCGTCCAGCCGGGTCCAGGCCTCGCGCGCGCTGGCCCGCGGCACGGCCAGCGCCGCCAGGGCGAGGGCAACGCCGGCCCGCAGCGGCGGCGGCAGGGCGGAGAAGGGCATGGTCGAGGGACAGGAAGACGAACCGGCGGGATCCACGGATTCGACCCGCCGCCGGCACGTTGGCGCCGGAGCCGGCCATTGGCAAGCAGCAGGGCGGCAAGGAATTGCGGCGTACCGCTGCGCTCCGCCATGGTACAGGGCCTGCTGGGGATGCCCCATGCCCATCCCCCCGCGGTTTGTCCCGGCCCTGCTCGCGCTCCTCCTGTCCCTGCCGTCCGCCTCCGGCGCGGCCTCGCCCTGGAAGGTCGCGACCGGCTTCTCCTCCGACTGGGCCCATGTGACGGTCGACGTCCAGCCGCTGGCGCCGAACGTCTTCCTGCTCCACGGATCGGGCGGCAACGTGCTCGCGCTGGTGGGGCCGGGCGGCGCGCTCCTCGTCGACGACGAGTTCGCCCAGATGGGGCCCAAGCTGAAGGCCAAGCTGGCCGAGCTCGGTTCCGGACCGGTGCGGTACGTGATCAACACCCACTACCACGGCGACCACACGGGCGCCAACGCCTTCTTCATGAAGGACGGGGCCCTCGTCATTGCCCAGGAGAACTGCCGCGCGGACATGCTGGTCTCCCACTACAGCTACCACTGGAAGTCGCACTCCGCCGTGATCCCCGAGTCCGAGGCGCCCGGCCTCACCTACAGGGACCGGCTCACCCTCTACCTGAACGGCGAGGAGGTGACCGCCTTCCACAACCAGCCCTCGCACACCGACGGTGACACCGTGGTCTACTTCCACCACGCCAACGTCGTCCACTTGGGCGATGTCTTCGTCAACCTGCTCTATCCGTACATCGACCTCGCCACCAAGGGCACGATCAACGGCTACATGCCCGTAATCGACGAGGTGCTGGGCATGATCAACGACCAGACCAAGGTGATCCCCGGACACGGCCCCGTCGCCACCAAGGCGGAACTCAAGGCCTACCGGGACATGCTGCAGACCGTGCGGGACCGCGTGGCGGCCGGCGTGGCGAAAGGCGAGAGCCTGGAGACCATCATCGCCGGCCATCCGTCGGCGGAATTCGACAAGGTGTGGGCCAGCGACCGGGTCGGGCCCGAGGATTTTACCGCCATGGTCTACCAGAGCCTGACCGGCAAGCGCCTGGACTGGAATCTGGCCTTGTAGGTGGGGTCGCCGTTCGGGCGGCCGCAACGGCAACGGCTGGAGCGGAAGCGATAAGGAATGGATCGCGTTAGCCCGCGAAACCGCCACACTGGCGGCCGTTCTGCAGCGTCCGGTCCCCCACCGCCATCCCCGCCCGGCCATGGTTTCCGCCCACGGATTTATTCGAGGGAAACCCGTGCGGCGGCTGTGGACCGGCCTGGCGGCCGTGCTGGGGCTCACGGCGGTCGCACCGGTGCGCGCAGCGGAAGCGAACGAGGAGGTGGAGGCGGTGTATTCGCGGCCAAGTCACGGGTACAAGCGCACGCGCCTCGAGGACGGCTCCTTCCGCGCCGAAACCTACACGTTTCAGAAGGGCGAGTTCTGGGGTGGTGAAATCGCCGATGACTCCATCGACCATCTGGCCTACGCGGAGGTGATCCGCACAATCACGGGCCCCTTGGCCGGCCAGAATTATCTTCCGGCCCACGATGCCCAGGCTGCCCAGTTGAGGATCGTCGTCAGCTGGGGAACCACCGTGGCGCCGGAGCACCGGAGCATGTCGATGGCGGACCAGACGCTGGAGTTGGCTCAAGGGGGTTCCAAGGGCATGAACGCCACGATCAACGGCATCCAGCACGGAGCGCTGAGCGGCGCGGACAATACTTTCGGCGGGGGCGTATACGGCAGCTCGCCCTTTCCGGGATTCGTTCCCTTCGAGGGCGGCGCCACCAGCAGTGCGGCCGACCACGAGCAGGAACGCATTATCCAGGATCGGGTCACCAGCGCCCTTTTCGAGGTGGCGACTGATTCCGCCCAATGGGTCGTAACGGGGGCCAACGATGCCCAGATGCTCGGCTATCCCTCCATGGCGGCAGAGGAGCTTCAGCGCTACCGCTATTTTGTGGTGCTGCTGGCCTACGACAACCAGCCGCGGGCGCGAGCGTCGAAACCGAAGCTCCTGTGGGAAACGCGCCTCAGCATCAGCGAGCACCGCAACCGGTTCGACAAGCAGCTCGCGGCGATGGTGCAGAACGCGGCGCCGTTTTTCGGCCAGGATAGCCAGGGGCTCGTGCACCGCGACGTGCCGGCAGGCCACGTCGAGATCGGCGACATCCGCTCCCTGGACGACGTCACCGCGGCCGCCGGCGCGGCACTGGCGCCGGACGGGTCCCGCGTCGCCTACCTCCGGAGCGAGCGGTTTCACCGGCGGCTGGTCATCGTCGACCTCGACCATCCCGGCCACGTGGCGTTCGGCGACGTGCCCAACCTCGGCGCCATCCCGACGGAATTCGCGTGGTCGGACACCGGCCACGTCGGGGTGACCCTGTCGTCGAACGAGTCGTACACCTTTGACGCGGGCGGGCACCGCGCCGACACCTGGTCGCCGCCGGCGCGGTCCCGGGCCAACCCGGACGTGGGCAAGGTGCTGCCCGCCGCCGCCGCGAAATTCCCGCACCGCGCCGTCGTGGTGTGCGGCTCGGACCAGGCGGGCGACCGGTTCCTGCTCGAGGTGTCCGGGGGCGAGGGCCCGGCGCGCTATTATGTCTTCGACCGCGCCAACGATGTGGTCGTCGACTTGGGCCGGACGACCCGCTCCCCATGAGGGTTTCCCTTCGGCCGTGGTGCGCCTGGGCGCTGGCCTCCGCCGGCCTGCCGCTCGCGGCGTCGGCCGATCCCGTCGTGCTGCCGCCCTTCCTGGTCCAGGAGTTCAAGGCGGGCGAGCTGGAGTGGATCCATGGCCAGGATGAGCACTTCGAGGTCCTGTCGGCCTGCGATCCCGAGGAGACCCAGGAATTCGTCCAGCAGATCCGCGAGCAGCGCCGCGAGCTCGGCCGCGTGGTCCCGGAGGAATTCCTGCTGCAGACCACCCTGCCGACGACCCTCATTCTCTTCCCGACCTCGCTCAAGTCCCAGATGAATGCCGAGATTGTGCACGCCATCGAACGGTCCGGTCAGGGGGCGCGGGAGGCCCAGCATCTCAGCTCCGTGGAGGATCTGCGGCTCTCGGACCAGGATTCCACGTTCATCTTTGTCTTCCTGGACGACTGGTCTTGGCGGACCTACCGCTGGCAGCGCCAGTCGGGGCTTCGCCAGGGGGATAGTGTGGTTTATTTGCCGACTTATGTCCGCTTTCTGCTGCAGGCCCATGCGCCGGCAGTCCCCGACTGGTATGTAACCGGCAGTGCGAGCTTTTACCAGTCGATCGCCCTTGATCCCGCCGGGTTGCTGGGAGGACGGCCGGCGGGGCCAGTCTGGGACTACTTTCGGCCGGATTCCTGGATCTCGGACGAAGCGGCCAAGGCGTTGCGGGCCCATCCCGAGGCGCCGCGGGTCCTCATCCCGCTTCCCGAGCTGTTCGCTCCACTCGCGCCCGTCCGCAAGTCGGATGAATACCGGCAGACCTGGGCGGCGGAGGCGGAACTCTTCGTGCGCTGGGCGCTTTCCGGCAAAGTGGCGGACGGACCCGCCAAGCTGCGCCGGTTCGTGGCGGCCTCGACCGGATCGCCGCCGACGGAGGAGGTGTTCGAGGCATGCTTCGGGCTGGGTTATGCCGATGCCCTGGAGGCCCTGAGCGACTATCTGCCGGAGGCGGTCCGGGAGCCGGTCGAGCAACCGCTGCCGCGGCCCGTGGCAGCCCAATCGATGGAATTCGCGTCGGCGGCTCCGGAGGATGTCCACCGCCTGAAGGGCGAATGGTTCCGTCGGACGCTGCAGCTGGTGCGGCGCGACTATCCGCAGGCGCTGCCGCTCTACGTCGACCAGGCGCGCAAGCTGCTCCAGGGCTCGTACGACCGGGGCGAGCGCGATCCCCGCCTGATCGCGTCCCTCGCGCTGCTGCGGATCGACCTGGGCGACGTCGCGGGCGGCACCGCGCTGCTGGCCGGCAATCCCGACGCCGCCCGCTCGCGCCCCCTGACGCTCCTCAAGGTGGCGCAACAGCGGCTGGTCGCGGCGCTCACCCACCCGGCGGGATCCACCGGCGCCCTCAGCGAGGAGCAGCGGGAAGGCGTGCTCGAACCACTCGCGAAGGCGGACCGCCAGGATCCGCCCATCGAGGGCGGCTACCTGCTCGGCGCGCTGCTGGCGGCGCACGCGGGCGCCGCCCCGACCCCGGCCGAACGCGCCCGCCTGAACGAGGGGGCGCGGCTTTTCCCGCGGGACGCGGCCCTGGTGGTGAAGGCGGCCGCCTGGGACCTCCGGGTGGGCGACGTTTCCGCCGCCCTCCGGCTGACCGAGTTCGGGATGTCGGTGGCGGGCGACCCCGCGGACCGCGCGAAGCTCACCACGCTCCACGACCTGGCGACCAAGGCGGCCACCGCCGCCAACTGACGGCCGCTAGGAGGTCGGCGACGTGGGCGGGATCTCGAGCGGGATCTTGATTCGGGTCTCCACGGCGCGGCCCTGCACCAGCCGGGGCAGGAAGCGCCACTCCCCGAGCGACTCCCGGATCCACCGGTTCATCTGCGGGTCGACGGTGGGGTTGATCTCCACCGAGTTGAGTTCGCCGGTTTCTTCGACCGTCCCGGTGACGGCGACCTTGACCGGCGAGCTCGTGCCAAAGCCCGTCACCAGGTCGGGCGAAACCCGCAGGTAGGGCTGGAGGGGATGGTCGCGTCCGGCATTGGCCTCGACATAGCGCTCGAGGAGGCGGCGGTGGATTTGCTCATCCTGCCGACGGAAGAACGCGATGTTGTCGGCGCTCCGGTTCGTGCGGATCTCCATGCCGTGGGAGAAGAGCAGGGGGAAGACATCATAGTGCTTCCCGCCGCCGTCAAAGTCCTTGAACTGGAAGGAAATCAGGGTCCGCCTGCCCTTGGTGAGGTCGCCGATGGATTCAAAGGTCACCTGGGCGGAGGAATCAGGGGTGCGATCCGCGAGATACTCGCGGTCGACGAAGACCACCGCCACGTAGCAGGCCTTCTGGTCCCGGTCGGAGGTGACGTAGGCCGAGTATTCGCCGTGCCGTTCCAGCGTGTCGGAGATGTTCCAGTTCTGCTCGGGGTAGTCGGGGTCGCACTGCTGCCAGTGGAACGACTGCGCGGTCGCGTGGGCCCCCGCGGTCTGGCCCTCGAAGACCGCCGATCCGGCGAGGTAGGCGGCCGCCCGCTGCAACTGATAGGGGGCATCGTGCCGCATCTTCACGAGGTGGCCGTCCATCGTCACCTGTGGCGACTCCCCAACCGCCGCCACGATGGGGCGAAGGGCTGAATCGTAGTCCACGGCCACCACCGTCGGGTGGTAGATCGGCTCGGTCTGGGCGAAGGATACGAGCGGGAACAGCAAGCCGGCCAACGCCGCCAGCGGGAAGCGGGGCATTTTCATGAGTTTTTTTGGATCGCGCGATCCAGAGTAAACAGGCCGCTTCGCGGCTGGCAATCCCGGGAAAGGGGGGAACAATTGAAGGGGGGCATCCACTAAAGGGAACCCCCCAGCGCCCATGACCAAGCCCAACTTTGTTTCCCTGCCCGGCCGCCTGCGTCCGCCCCCGCGCGGGATTCGCTCCGTCGGCGGTGCCGACCCGGCCCGGCTCCTGCGGGTTTCGGTCTTTGTCCGCCGCCGCCAGCCCTTGGATCTCTCGGGCTTGGCGAGCACGATGCTCCCGCAGAACCGGATCTACTTCTCGCACCTGGAACTGGCGACCGCCCACGGGGGCGACCCGAAGGACCTGGCCGCCGTCGACGAATATGTCCGGTCCTGCGGGCTCAAGGTCATCGAGTCGAACTTTGTCCGGCGGCGGATGGTGGTGGAAGGAAAGGTTGCGCAGCTGGAGGGGGCGTTTGACGTGGGGATCGTCCGCTGGGAGCACGACCGCGGGGTGTCGCACGGCTGCACCGGCCCGGTCCGCGTGCCGGCGACGCTGGCGGGGGTCGTGACCGGGGTGTTCGGCCTCGATGACCGGCCCGTGGCCGTCTCGCACCTGCGCCGCCTGAAGAAGAAGAAGGCCGCCGCCCCGTCGTTCGCCGGCTACACCGGCGAGCAGGTGGCCCGGTTCTACGATTTTCCGACCGGGGTCGACGGCACGGGCCAGGTGATCGGCATCATCGAGCTCGGCGGGGGCTTCCGGGCGGCCGACCTTTCGACCTATTTCACGGAGATCGGGGTGCCCCTCCCCGCCGTGACCGCCGTGGCCGTCGGCACGGGCACCAACGACCCGACCACCGCCGAGGGGGCCGACGGCGAGGTGATGCTCGACATCGAGGTTGCCGGCGCCGTGGCCCCGGGTGCCAAGATCGTCGTGTATTTCGCCGCCGGGGCCACCGACCAGGATTTCCTGGACGTGTTCAGCTACGCCGTGCACGACACGACCAACAACCCGGGCGTGCTGTCGATCAGCTGGGGCGGGCCGGAGTCGGCCGCGGACGCGAGCTTCCAGACGCAGTTTGACGAGATCCTCCAGAGCGCCGCGGCCCTCGGCATCACCGTGACGGCGGCCTCGGGGGACAGCGGCGCCGCCGATGAGCCGCCCAGCGACTGGGACGGCAAGGTCCACGTGGATTTTCCCGCCAGCAGCCCCAACGTCCTCGCGTGCGGGGCCACCAGCATCCAGGTGTCCGGGACCACCGTCACCGCCGAGTCGATCTGGAACGAGGATGTGACCGACATGAAGGACGACTCCTTTGGCGCGAGCGGCGGGGGCATCAGCGAGGTCTTCCCGGTGCCCGCGTACCAGGCCGGGCTGAGCTTGCCGCCCAATGCGTCGACCAAGGGTACCGGCCGCGGCGTTCCGGACGTCGCGGGCGACGGCGACCCGGCCACCGGCTACCGGGTCCGGGTTGACGGCCAGGAGTTTCCGGTTGGCGGCACCAGCGCGGTCGCGCCCCTCTGGGCCGGGCTGGTGGCCCTCCTGAACCAGAAACTGGGTCACCGCGCCGGCCTCCTGAACGCGCTCCTCTACGCCAATCCCTCGGCGCTCCAGCAGATCACGACCGGAAACAACGAGGTCGGCACCGCCCATCTGGGCTACGTCGCCCGCCCCGGCTGGAACGCCTGCTCCGGACTGGGCCGGCCGGTCGGCACCAAGGTCCTGGCGGTCCTGCAGGGATAGTTTTTCCGTTCGTCGCATTCCCGTCGACTTCGGCGGACGCGGGCAGTTGCATCCGGCGTCGTCCCGGCGGCGTTGCCTGATGGGAGAATTGCTCCAAGATCTCAAGTTCGGCCTGCGGTCCCTGCGGAAGAGCCCCGGCTTTGCCGCCATCGCCCTCCTGACGATCGCGATCGGCATCGGGGCCAACGCGGCCATCTTCAGCTTCATCGACGGCGTGGTCCTGAAGCCGCTGCCGTACCCCGAGCCGGGACGGATCGTCCGCGTGTGGGAGAAGCTTCCAAACGGCGACTGGAACAGCGTCTCGGCCCTCAATTTCCTCGATTGGCAGCGGCGGGGGCCGTTCCAGTACCTGGCCGCCACGGGGTGGGACAACTCCGCCACCCTCACCGGCATTGGGGAGCCCGTCTCGCTTCACGGCGTCCGGGTTTCGGCGCATTATTTGGACATCCTGGGCATCAAGGCTTCCCTGGGCCGCACGTTCGTGGACGGCGAGGACCAACCCGGCCGGGAGAACGTGGTCGTTCTCACGCACAAGCTTTGGCTGCGGCAATTTGGCGGCGACCCGGCCATTGTCGGCAAGACCATTACCCTCGGTGGGCGGCCCAACACCGTCATCGGGGTGCTCCCGCAGACCCCCGGCCTGGACCATGGCTGGGTGGACCTCTATCGGCCGCTGGCCTTCGCCCCCGACAACCGGACCCGGGACTTCCACTGGCTCGAGGTCCTGGGCCGCCTGCGGGAGGGCGTGACCTTCGAGCAGGCCCGCACGCAGATGACGGCGATCGCCATCTCGATTGCGCACGACTTCCCCGCCTCGAACAAGGGCTGGGGCGTCGCCCTGCAGCCGCTCACCGAGTCCTATGTCGGGGGCGACACCACCCGCTCCCTCTACGTCCTCATGGCGGCGGTGGGGATGGTGCTCCTCATCGCCTGCGCCAACCTGGCCAACCTCACGCTGGCCCGCGGGGTGTCGCGGGAGCGGGAGGCGGCCATCCGCGCCGCCCTCGGCGCCGGGCGCGGGCGGCTGCTGCGGCAGTTCCTGACCGAGAGCCTGATGCTCTCCCTCGGCGGAGGCCTGGTCGGCATCGGTGCCGCCTATCTCGGCATCCTCGGGATGAAAGCGGCGATGCCCCCTTACTGGCTCAACCAGGAGGCGGATCCCGCGCTCGACGGCCGGGTGGTCCTGTTTTCGCTCGGCCTCACCGTGCTGACCGGGATTATCTTCGGGCTCGTGCCGGCCCTGCGGGCGTCGCGCCCGGATCTCACCCACTCGATCCGCCAAGGCGGAGGGGGCGCCAGCGTGGGCCGCGGGGGCAACAGGCTGCGCTGCGCGCTGGTCGTGACCGAGGTGGCGCTGGCCACGGTGCTGCTCGGGGGCTCGGGCCTGCTGCTCCGCAGCTTTGCGCAGATGCAGAAGGTCGAGACCGGATTTGACGCGACCAACGTCGTGACCGCCTGGCTGCCCGTCGCCAACGCCCGGTTTCCGGACAGCCCGGCTTTCCTCGGCTACGTCCACCGCCTGGAGGACCGGCTCGGGGCGCTGCCCGGCGTCCGGGACGTGGCGTTCACCTCGGCCCTGCCGCTGCAGGGCTGGGGATGGGGGATGCCTTTCCAGGTGGTCGGCTCCAAGGCGATCGACGTGTCCAACTGGCCCAACTGCTTCGTCAAGATGGTGAGCCCTTCCTATTTCCGGACGCTCGGCATCAAGGTGATCAAGGGTCGCAGCCTCAACGACCAGGACGTCAAGGGCTCGGCGCCCGCCATCGTCATCAACTCCGCCATGGCGCGGAAGTTCTTCTCGACGATGGAGCCGATCGGCAAGCAGGTCTCGGTGCAGGAGATCTTCTATGCCCAGACCAAGCTGGGCCCCGAAATCCCGTGGGAGATCGTCGGCGTCGTCGCCGACGAGAAGGTCGGCGGCTTGGCCCAGTCGAATGACTACAGCCCGGGCTTCTATGTCACCCAGGAGCAGTTGCCGGTGAACGACCTCGCGCTCGTGGTGAAGGGCAACCTTGCGGCCGCGGCCCTCGAGCGCTCGATCACGGCGGCGGTGCACGAGGTGGACCGCGACCAGGTGGTCAGCGACATGAAGACCCTGGAGACGATCAAGTCCGACTCCCTGAGCAACGAGCGGCTCCGGTCCGCGCTGCTGTCGATCTTCGCCGGGGTGGCGCTGGTGCTGGCCGCCCTCGGCCTCTACGGGGTGATCGCCTACTCGGTGCTGCAGCGCACCCGGGAAATCGGGATCCGCACCGCCCTGGGGGCCACCGACGCCAACATCCTCGGCATGGTGGTCCGCAGCGGGCTCAACCTCACCCTGCTGGGCCTCGCGATCGGGATCGCCGGCGCCATCGGCCTGGCCCAGTTCCTCTCCGCGGTGCTCTTCAACGTCCCGGCCTACGACCCGCTGACGCTCGGGGCGGTGGCGGTCCTCCTGGTGGTGACGGCCCTCTTCGCCGGCTTCGTCCCCGCCCGGCGCGCCGTCCGGGTGAACCCGATCGTCGCCCTGCGGTTCGAGTGACGGGGGAACCGCGCCGCCCCTCGGGCGCTCTAATCCTTCAACCTTCCCACCATGGCCAATCCCGCCGTCAAGACGATCGTCATCCTCATGCAGGAGAACCGCTCCTTCGACCACATGCTGGGCTACCGCAGTCTGCCGCCGTGGAACCGGCCTGCCGTCGACGGGCTGCAGGCCGATCCCGCCTGGCAGCAGCGCTATGGCAACCCCGGCGCGGGCGGCACCTACCTGGCCTCGCGGCTCCCGGACCCAAGTGTCGTCCTGCCGGGCGACCCGGTGCACGACCGGCCGGCCATCGCCGTGCAGCTGGGGACGCCGGCCAGTGGGGTGTTTCCGATGACCGGTTTCGTCCAGAGCTGCCCGACGCTTGATCCCGTCACCAACCAACCGGTCGTCATGGGCTATTTCGACGGGAACGAGCTGCCGACGACGCATTTCTTTGCGGAGAACTACGTCATCTGCGACCGGTGGTTCGCGTCGCTGCCGGCCAGCACCCAGCCGAACCGCCTGATGCTGATGGCCGGCGAGTCCCTGATCGACAACAACAAGGACCTCCTCCCGTCGCAGCCGCTGGTCTACAATTGGCTGCGCCAGCACAACGTCCGGTGGCGGGTGTACCATGAGAGCCTGCCCTTCTTCTCGCTCATGCCGGAATGGGTCCCCGAGATCCTGCTCGACGACAACTTCCGGGAGTTCAACCGGATCTTCGCCGACATCCAGAACGAGGCCGACGCGACCTTCCCCCAGGTGATCTTCATCGAGCCGCGCTTCACCGACGCCCCGCACCTCGAGGTGCCCAACGACGACCACGCCCCGTCGGCGCTGAGCCCGGGCCAGGATTTCCTCGCCCAGGCCTACGCCGCCGTCACCTCCAATCCCGACCGCTGGCGGGGCACGGTCTTCCTCGTGATGTACGACGAGCACGGCGGGTTCTTCGACCACGTGTCGCCGCCGGCCGTCGCGACCCCGCCGCCCGCCGGCGCGACCTATGCCCCCTTCGCGAGCCTGGGAGCGCGGGTGCCCGGATTTGTCATCTCGCCGCTCGTGGTGGCGGGCGCCGTCTACTCCGGGATCCTCGACCACACCTCGGTGCTCAAGTTCATCGCCGACACCTTTGCCGGCGGGTCCTATTCGCCGGCCGTGGACAGCCGTCCGGTGGACAGTATTTCCGGCGTGCTGGTCACGCTGCAACCGCCCGGGGGCGTCCGCACCGACCTGCCGGTCCCTCCCGCGGTCGCGGTGGGCTTTGGGCCCGAGGCCAATCCGACTCCCGCGGATGCCAACCTGACCCCGATGGGCTTCAGCCACGCGCTCGACAACCTGCGCGCCCACGACCGCGGTGGCACCTCCCAGAAGTTCCCCAAGCTGGTGAAGCGATTCTGATCGAGACGGCTCGCCTGCCGCGGGGCCGCCCTGCGAGGCTCCGGGGCGATGTCGTCCGCCTCCCCTGAGACCAGTCCCTGGCAATCCGGCCTGCGCGGGGCCCGCGCCAACCTCTGGCCCGGCCTCGCCCTGCAGGTCTTCGCCCTGGCGCTGGTGGCGAGCTTCTACCTGGTGCCCGCCGTGCACGCGGCCCTGGCCCAGCTCATGGTCTTCCGCCAGGAGGCCGGGGCGGCCTTCGCGATCGTTTCGACCGCCCTCGTCGGCGGACTCCTGCCCTTCCTCTACCTGCGGCGAACGGGCCGCTTCGACGGCTGGCAGGGCCTGTGGCTGACGGTCTTCTGGGCCTACAAGGGCTTTGAGGTCGACATGCTGTACCGGCTCCAGGCCCATTTCTTCGGGACCGGGCACAATGTCGCCACCATCGTGGTGAAGGTCTTCATCGATCAGTTTGTCTATGGTCCCCTGCTGGCGGCGCCCGACATGACCGCGGCCTACCAGCTGGTGGAGGCCCACTTCGACGGGCCCGCGGTCTGGGCCGACTGGAAGCGCCCGCAGTGGTACCGGCGGCGCGTGCTGCCGGTGCTCATCTCGAACCTCGGGGTCTGGGTGCCGGCCGTGGCCATCATCTACCTCTTGCCGACCCCGTTGCAGCTCCCGCTCCAGAACATCGTCCTCTGCTTCTACACCCTGGTGATCGCCCACCAGACGCGGGCCGCCCCGGCATCGACGGTGCTGGCCGCCGGGCCGACCTGACGCCCCCGCGGTCCCGACTTGCCGCCGGCCCAACATGGGTTGGGATGGGGCCATGCCCGAACCCACGAGCGGCGAGGACCGAGGCGGGCGACCGTATTTCAAGGTCGCGCTGAACCTGCCGCATGCCGGCCGGATCGCCCGGCGGATCGCGGCGCTGCTGGCGCTGGAGCCGGGCAAGGACCGGGGCGCCGCGGAGGCGGCGCGGCGGACGGTGGCCGCGATCCAGGAGCTGCTGGAACCCGTCATCGAGCTCGACGAGAATCCTCCGCTGCCATTCGGGATCGAACTCCGCGACCAGGCGGCCGGCCTCGGACGGCGCCTGGTCGGGCAGATCGAGGCCGCCGGCCTGGGCCACGACCGGCTGGGCCAATGCGTGCGCAACCTATTCGAATGCCTTGAGCTGGGCCGGGAGGGCGCCGACATCTCCCTGCGGGCGGGGGAGAGCCCGCGGTCGCTGCAACGGCCCTCCTAGCGGCGAACGCCTACAGTCCCGCCGCCGCCATCTTCCGGTCGAGGTCGGTGAAGAAATCGGCAAAGGCTTCGTCGAAGGTCTCGGTCCAGTTCTCGTCCTTGGCCAACTGGCCGTGGTTCTTGCCGTAGCCCTTGACCGTGAGGGTGGTTTTTTGGCCGTTGTGGGTGACCTCAATGGTGCAGTTGATCTGGACCTCGAAGGTGAGGACAAACGCCCCGGGGGTCATCCAGCTCCAGAACTGCTGGATGTCCGCCGTCACCACGTTCGGACTCTGGCCGGTTGCGACGACCTCGTAGCCGCGGCGGCGGAATCCCTCGCGAAGCAGATCACCCAGCTTTCCTTGCACCGTCTGGCCGTCCGCCAGGGCCACATCACCCATCGCATGCCCATAGGTGTTGCGTTGGCGCCCGATGAAGGTGCCTCGGGCCGCATCCGACAGCTGGGTGACATCGCCGTCAATCGAGGGAGTGGAGGGTTCGGCGGGCTTGTTCTCGAAATGGCGGACATCCCTGATCGCTCCGATCGCGACCGTGCCCTTGGAGGGGTCCTTGGGATAGGACGAGGAGGTGGGGGTGGGGACTGCGAGCTGCCGGGTACCGGTCACGCAGCCGGTGGCCGCCGCCATGGCGATGATGCAGGCGAGGGAGAGAAGTTGGTTGGTTTTGGCCATGGTGGTTGGTGGGGCGGCGCCGATGACAGCGAATCAAGTCCACCCCGCGAGACAATTGTCCCCGTAATTCCAGGTAGCGACCGTATGACGGCAGGGGCGAAGCGGCTCATTTCGATCCAGGCCATCTCGGGGTTTGTCTTCGGGGGCGGGGCGGCCGTAGGGTTCGGCCGGTTGCCTCCGATCGCATCGCCGGCGAACCTTCACCCCGAACCCCTCCGAATGATGAAACTCCCCCGCCTTGGCGTCGCCCTCCTGGTCCCCGTCCTCCTGCACCTCGCCGCCCCGGCCCTCCGGGCCGATGGCGACGTCCTGACCCCCAAGCCGGGCCCACAGGCCCAGGTCCATGGCCCGACGGTCTTCGGGGTGCGCCCGGGCTCGCCCTTCCTCTACACCATCCCCGCGACGGGCACGCCGCCGCTGCAGTTTGGGGCGGAGCACCTGCCGGATGGCCTCCAGGTCGAGGCGGCCACCGGCCGCATCACGGGAATGCTGAGCCAGGCCGGAACCTACGAGGTCGTGCTCACGGCCAGCAATGGCGCCGGCCAGAGCCGCAAGCCCTTCCGGATCGTGGTGGGCGACCAGATCAGCCTGACGCCCGCGATGGGCTGGAACAGCTGGAACTGCTGGGCCACCTCCGTCGACCAGGAGAAGGTGCTCCGCTCGGCGAAGGCCCTCGTCGCGAGCGGCCTGGCCGCGCACGGCTGGACGTACGTCAACATCGACGACACCTGGCAGGGCCAGCGGAGCGGCCCCGACCACGCCCTGCAGCCGAACGAGAAGTTTCCCGACATGAAGAAGCTGTGCGACGACATCCACGCGCTCGGCCTGAAGGCGGGGATCTACTCGACCCCGTGGGTCACCTCGTACGCCGGGTTCGCCGGCGGCTCGAGCGACCATCCGGATGGCTCGTGGAGCAAGGGCGTCGACGCCAAGGGGGGCCACCACAACGGCCGGTACCCGTTTGCGCCGGCGGATGCGAAGCAGTGGGGCGCCTGGGGCATGGACTACCTCAAGTACGACTGGAATCCCAATGACGTCCCGCATGTGGCGGAGATGAGCGCGGCGCTCAAGGCCAGCGGGCGCGACGTGATTTACAGCCTTTCCAACGCGGCCCCGATCGCCCACGGCGACGACTGGGCGCGGCTGGCGAACAGCTGGCGCACGACCGGCGACATCTTCGACCGGTGGGCCAACAACGGCGAGACCGAGTGGCAGTTCGGGGTGTCCGAGATCGGCTTCGCCCAGGACCACTGGGTGCCCTATGCGGCCCCGGGCCACTGGAACGACCCGGACATGCTGGTCGTCGGCTGGGTGGGTTGGGGGCCGGAGCTCCACCAGACCCGCCTGACCCCGGATGAGCAGTACACCCACATCAGCCTGTGGTGCATGCTCTCCGCCCCGCTCCTGATCGGCTGCGACCTTGACCGGCTGGACGACTTCACCCTCGGCCTCCTGACGAACGACGAGGTCCTCGCGGTCGACCAGGACGCGCTCGGCCAGCAGGCCCGGCGGGTCGCGACCTACGGCGCGGTCGACGTGTATGTTAAGCCGCTGGAGGACGGCACCCGGGCGGTCGGGTTCTTCAACCGCGGTGCCAAGGCGACCATCACCTTCAACAAGCTGGGGGTATTCGGGGTCAAGTTCCCGGCGCAGGTCAGGGACCTCTGGCGGCAGCAGGACCTGGCGCCGCTGGCGAAGCGGAGCGGCGCGCTCACGCTGACCATCCCCGAGCATGGCGTCATGCTCCTGCGCGTCACCGGCGCGCCCTGACCCCGGTCCTCAGGCGGGCTTTCCGTGCTGGTTGACGGTGATCGGCGAGGCGAGGTCCCCGTGCGACTTGGTGAGGACATGCGCCGCCTGGCCCGACTCCGGCGGGGACGACGTCGGGGTCCCCTCCTCCCGGCCCGGCCGGGACACCTCGATCGACGAGCGGTCGCGGGGCAGGCATTCGGGGTGCTTCTGCTGGAGGAAGGTCACCATCTTCTCGCGGATCTCGCACCGCAGGTCGAACGACTTGCCCGAGTCGGTGGCGCTGGCGAGGATGCGGACCTCGATCGTGCGGTCCTTGGCGGCGTCGGTCACCTGCAGTCCCTTCACCTTCTTGTCCCACAGGGCGGACTGGGCGAGGATGCGGTCGAGCTCGGACCGCAGCTCGGCGATCGGCGCGGTGTAGTCGAGGTAGAGGAAGACCGTCCCCAGGAGCGAGGCGTTGGAGCGGGTCCAGTTCTGGAAGGGCTTCTCGAGAAAGTAGGTGATCGGCAGCACCATCCGCCGCAGGTCCCAGATCGCGACCACCACGTAGGTGAGGGTGATCTCCTCGATCCGGCCCCACTCGCCCTCGACGATCACGACGTCGTCCAGCCGGATCGGCTGGCTGAAGGCGATCTGGATCCCCGCGAGGAGGGTGCCCAGGCTCTTCTGGGCGGCGAACCCGATCACGATCCCGGCCACGCCCGCCGAGGCGAGGATGCTCCGGCCCAGCGCGCGCACCGGCTCAAACACCGTCAGCATGCACGCCAGCGTCACCAGGACGATGAGGGCGACCGCGATCTTCCGCAGGATGTTGACCTGGGTCTGGATCTTGCGGGTCGCCAGGTTGTCCTGCACGTCGACCCGGTACTCCGTCTGGATCGCCTTCTCCGCGGTCGCGGCCAGCTCGCAGAAGACCACCCCGATGAAGGCGATCAGGAGCAGGCTCACGCCCTGCTGGACCGCCGCGTGCAGATGGGCGGGCAGGTCGAGCGTCGGCACGACGATCAGGATGGCGATGAGCGGCAGGATGAGCCGCAGCGCCCGGACGCCCACGGCGAGGAGCACGTAGTCCCACTTGCGCACGCTCTTGGCCGACCAGCGCGAGAGCTCCTGCTCCAGGACCCGGATCAGCCGGAAGAGAAACCAGAACAGGATGAGGACGAGCGCCGTGGTCTTGGCCCAGGCGAGCACGGCGAGGAGGGTGTCGCCGAACGCGTCGACCCGGAAGAGCGCGACGCCGAACGCCCAGTAGAATCCCCAGACCGCCAGGAACGCGAGCAGGGGCACCCGCGCCTGGCCGACGCCGAGGCGCAGGACCGAGGCCGAGGGGGCGGGCCCGGCGGCCGCCGCCTCGGCGGCCCCGGCCCGCTTCATCGCCTGGTGGGCCAGGTGGTGGGCGACGAAGAGGAGGGCCCCGGTGCAGAGAAGGATGAAGACGCTGAGGAGCAGCTGCGCGCCGCTCACGAAGGGCAGCACATCGTCCTGGATGCGGTGCCCCAGGATGGGCGCCAGGCGCTCGCCCCAGCCGTGGATGCGGGCGGCCCACCGGGCGGAATCCGGGGACAATTGGGCCATGGGCGCGCTAATGGGCACGGCACATGGACTGCAACCGCGGCGTCCGGTTCGGAAATGTAAACCCGTTAACGGGTTGAGGATCCGGAGCTCAGGTGTCGCCCACCCCGAAGTGGGTTTGGTCCGCGGAAGGGGTGACCGTGATCACGACGGACTTGGAGGTGGGGGTATTGCTCTTCTCGGCCACGCTGCCGATCGGCACCAGCGCGTTGGTCTCCGGGTAGTAGGTCGCGGTGCAGCCCCGCGGGATGGGATAGGGCGCGACCATGAACCGCTCGAGGCGGCGCTCCTCGCCCCGGAAATGGCTCGTCAGGTCGACCAGTTGCCCCTGGACGAGGCCGGCCGCGCGCAGGTCCTCCTCGTTCATGAAGATGACCCGCCGCCCGTTGTAGACCCCCCGGTAGCGGTCATCGAGGCCGTAGATCGAGGTGTTGAACTGGTCATGGGACCGCACCGTGGTCATCAGGTACTGGCCGGGTGCCGCCTCGGCCCGCGTCAGCTCGTGGGCGATGAAGACCGCCTTCTTCGAGGGCGTGTCGAACTTGCGCTCGTCGCGCGGCCCGTTCGGGAGATAGAAGGTGCCCTGGCGGATCCGGTCATTGAAGGCGGGGAAGCCCGGGATCACCGCCTCGATCTTGTCCCGGATCCGGTCGTAGTTGGCGACGTAGGCGTCCCAGTTGACGGGCTGGGTCGAGCCGAGGGTGGCCTTCGCGATTCCCGCCACGATCGCCGGCTCGCTGCGCAGGTGCGGGGAGACCGGCTTCAGGTTGCCGCGCGTCATGCCGACGACGCCCATGGTGTCCTCGACCGTCATGAACTGCTCCCCCGAGGCCTGCCGGTCGACCTCGGTGCGTCCGAGGCAGGGAAGGATGAGGGCGGTGCGGCCGGTGATGAGGTGCGAGCGGTTGAGCTTGATCGAGACGTGGGCCGTCAGCCGGCAGTTGCGGGCGGCCTCGGCGGCATACCGGGTGTCGGACGGGGCCGAAAGGAAGTTGCCGCCCAGGGCAAACAGGACGTGGGCCTTGCCCTCGTGCATCGCCTTCAGCGCCTCGACGACGTCGAAGCCCGGCGCCGTCGGCGGCCGGAACGAGAACTCCCGGCCGAGTTTTTCCAGGAATTCCGGCTTCGGCTTGTCCCAGATCCCCATGGTGCGGTCGCCCTGCACGTTCGAATGCCCGCGGACGGGGCAGGGCCCCGCGCCGGGCCGGCCGAGGTTGCCGCGCAGCAGCAGGAAGTTGATGACGTCCTGGATCGTGGCCACCCCGTTCTTGTGCTGGGTGAGGCCCATGCACCAGCAGGCGATGATGCGGTGCGCCGCCAGGGCCATCCGCGCGGCCTCCTCGATCTGCGGCTGGGTCAGCCCGGAGACCTCCACGATCTGCTCCCAGGTCACCTTCCGCAACTGCGCCACCAGCGCCTCGTAGCCCTCGGTGTGGTGGCGGATGAAGTCGTGGTCGAAGACCTTCCCCGGGTCCGCGTCCTCCGCCGCCAGCATCGCCTTCATGAGGCCCTGCATGAAGCCCATGTCGCCGTTGATCCGGACCGGCAGCCAGAGGTCGGAGAGCTGCGTCCCTGGCCCGAAGAGGAACCGCGGGACATGCAGCGGGTTCATGAGGTCCTGCGGGTTCTTGAAGCGGAAGAGCCCCGTCTCGGGCATCGGGTTCACGGAGATGATCTTCGCCCCCTTCTCCTTGGCCTTCTGCAGGGCGGTCAGCATCCGCGGGTGATTGGTGCCGGGGTTCTGGCCGAGGAGGAAAATGAGGTCGGTCTTCTCGAAGTCGTCCAGCTTCACGCAGGCCTTGCCGATCCCGATCATCGGCGGCAGCGCGACGCTCGTCGACTCATGGCACATGTTCGAGCAGTCCGGCAGGTTGTTGGTCCCGAAAGCCCGCACGAAGAGCTGGAAGAGGAAGGCGGTCTCGTTGCTGGTGCGCCCGGAAGTGTAGAAGACGGCCTCGTTCGGGTCGGGGAGCGCCTTGAGCTCGGCGCCGATGATCCCGAAGGCCTCCTCCCAGGGGAGGGGCTCGTAATGCAGGGTCCCGGGGCGGAGCACCAGCGGCTCAACCAGCCGGCCCTGCTCGCCCAGCCAGTAGTCCGAACGCGCGAGGAGGTCCGGGACGGAGTGCTGCTGGAAGAATTCCCGGCCGATCACCTTGTGGGTGGCCTCGTAGGTCACCGCCTTGAAGCCGTTCTCGCAGAACTCGGCGATGCTGCGGTGCTCGTCCGGGTTCGGCCAGGCGCAACTCTGGCAGTCGAAGCCCTTGACCTGGTTCAGCGTGTGCGCGGTCCGGAGCGTGTTGACGAGGCCCGACTGGGAGAGGCCGTACTCGGCCACCTCCTCGATCGCCTTGAATCCCGCCGCCACCTTCACCCTGTGACCCAGCTTGGTGTGCTTGAGCTCGACCGGGCTGATCGCCGTCAGGTCGGTGGGGTCGGTGGGGATCTCGGTGGGTTCCGTGGACATGGGGGGTTTTTGCTCAGACCGGCGCGGGGTGACGAGGTATCGGGCGGAATCAGGACGCGGGCACCGCGTGCAGCTCGCGGATCCGCTGGCCGCCGGAATAGACATTGAACCGGCCGTCGCGCACGAAGCCCAGGAGGGTGGCGCCGAACTGCCGCGCCACCTCGACCGCCAGCGACGACGGGGCGCCGACCGCGGCCAGGACCGGGATCCCGGCCATGATGGCCTTCTGCATGAGCTCGAAGCTCGCCCGGCCGCTGACGAGCAGGATGGACTGCGCGAGCGGCGTCCGGCCGGCGAGGAATTGGGCGCCGATCAGCTTGTCGACGGCGTTGTGGCGTCCGACATCCTCCTTCACGGCGAGGAGCGCGCCCTCGGGAGTGAAGAGGGCGGCGCCGTGGAGGCCACCCGTCTGGTCGAACACCGTCTGGGCCTCCCGCAGCAACTGCGGCAGGCGGAGCACCGTCGGCCGGTCGAGCAGGGGCAGCTCCGGGTTCAGCTGGACGCCGCCGGCGAGGCTGACCGCCTCGAGCGAGGTCTTGCCGCAGACCCCGCAGCTCGACGTGGTGTAGAAGTTCCGCTCCAGGGTCCGCAGGTCGACCTCGACCTCCGCTCGCAGCGTGACGCGGATCGTGTGGCCCCGGGCCTGCCGGCCCGCGTCGTCGGCGACCGGCGCGATGTTCGCCACCTGCTCGCGGTGGCGGAGGATGCCCTCGGTAAAGAGAAAGCCGGCCGCCAGGGCCGCGTCGTCGCCGGGCGTCCGCATGGTGATCGCCACGCTCCTTTTCACCGGAAATCCGCCGCGCCGGGCGTAACCGAGCTGGATTTCCAGGGGCTCCTCGGTCGCCACCGCGTCCTCGAGGTGGCTGACGCTTTCCCGGCTCACGCGAAGGACGTCAAACGAGTGGGAGCTTCCGGGTTCCATGATGCGCGCCGACAGGGTTCATGCTATCGCGGGGCGGGGGCGAGTAAAGGCCCCGTGTCAGAATTTGAGCGGCAGGAGGATGGGCGGCTCGACGGGGACGCCGTCCGTAACCCCGGGGCCGGAACAGCCAAGAGTTGAGCTGGACGGCCAGGAAGGTCGCAAGACGCTGGTCGACCTGGTGATCCCCCGGGACGCAGCCAAACGTCCCGCTCGGGGAAAGGAAGGCGGGGACGTTGCTGGGTTCCCCCCCGAACCGCGCTTTCTGCTCCGGCGTGAAGGCCAGCGGGAAGCTCCAGTGGATGCCGAGGGGTGGTCGCCAGGGGAGACGGACAAATTTGGGAACCGGGCGTCCCCGGCGGCGTACAGCTTGAGAAATGCCCGCGGCCGTTCCATCCTGCCCGCACCCCATGACCCCGACCGTTCCTGAGGTGCTCCACCTTTACGTGTCCCCCGGCCACAACTTTTTCGGGCGGCACGGGATGCCGGCGGGGGAGCACCCGATGATCGAGGTCGACTCCGTCACCTGCGTGGCGGGGCGGGGGCTCGTGGGCGACCGCTTCTTCGACTACGGCCCCGATTACCCGGGTCAGGTGACCTTTTTCGCCCAGGAGGTATTTCAGGCGCTCTGCGACCGCCTGCGCGTCCACGACAAGGGGCCGGGGGTGCTCCGCCGGAACATCATCACCCGCGGCATCGACCTGAACGCGTGGATCGGGCAGGAATTCGAGATCCAAGGCGTCCGTTTCCGCGGCATCCAGGAATCCCGGCCCTGCTATTGGATGGAGGGTGCCTTCGGCACCGGGGCCAAGGAGGCGATGCGGGGCCAAGGCGGCCTGCGGGCCGAGGTCCTCACGGACGGCGTCCTGCGCCGGCCGGTCTTGGCCGCGGCCTGACGGCGGGGACGCCCGGCCAGTCGGCGGGTGCGTTCCAGTTGGCGGCCATGGCGGCATAGGAGCGCGGCAGGGGGACTTCGGCGAGCTGGCGGGCGCGGACGAGTTCGCGCACGAGGCCCTGCAACGCCCGCTGCCCCCGCTTCAGCCGGCGGGCGGCCACCGCAGTGGCGGACCGGGGATAGATGGCGGCCAGCGGCTCGTAGCCATGCGGGCCGAGGAACACGGCGCCGCGCCCCGGGCGGCACTGCCTCCGAAGGCGCCGGAACCACGCGGTCTCCATCGCCGGCAGGTCGACCGCGAGGACCGCGATCCAGGCGGCGGCGCTCACCTCCAGCGCGGCGGCCAGCCCGCCGAGCGGGCCGGCCTCCGGCACCCGGTCGCGGATCTCGCGGCGGGGGGCGCCGAGCGAGCGCTGCCGCGGCCGCAGGGCGAGGAGAACGGGCTGCGCCCCGCAGGCCTCGAGCAGCCAGGACTGCCGCTGCCAGAGGGGCCAGCCCGCGACCACCAGGCGCGCCTTGTCCCGGCCCATCCGGACGGACCGGCCCCCGGCCAGCACGACGCCGCTGAGGGAGGGGTTGTTCATGGGGAGCGGCGAAGCCCGCATCCTTTTCGGGGCGGTCTCGTCTTTGGATACGACCGGCTTGTCGTCCTTCCTTCAAGACCCATAGTGCCGGAGCCCCTTATGAGCACCCCCCTTGAACCCTCGCCTGAGGCCCAGGCGATCCAGCGCATCGCCACCCTAAACCTCACCCGCCGGCGCTTCCTGCAGCGCTGCGTCGTCCTGGCGGCCGCCACCGGGCTCCCGCTCTGGTTCGTCGAGCGCCAGCAGGCGGTCGCGGCGGAGGCGCCCCGGCCCGCGCCGAATGACCGTCCGGGCGTGGCCCTGATCGGGTGCGGCGGCCGCGGCAACGGCGTCGCCAAGGACGCGAACAAGTATGGGGAGGTGATCGCCGTCTGCGACGTCGACCAGCCGCGCGCGGAAAAGGCGGCCAAGCTCTTCACGGTCGGCGCCAAGGTGCCGACCATCTACGCGGATTTCCGCCCGGTGCTGGCGAATCCCGACATCCATATCATCGTCAATGCGACGCCGGACCATTGGCACACCCTGGTCAACATCGCCGCGGCGCGCGCGGGCAAGGATGTCTACGCCGAGAAGCCGCTGACGCTCACGATCGACGAGGGCCGGCGCCTCGTGAAGGTGGTCCGCGGGAGCAACATCGTGCTCCAGACCGGGACCCAGCAGCGGAGCGATTCGCGCTTCCGCCTGGCCTGCGAGCTCATCCGCAACGGGCGGATCGGGACCCTGCAGCGGGCCAACGTCTGGCTGCCGGCGGGGCTCCGCGCCGGGCCCTTCGCGCCCGAGCCGGTTCCCGCCGGGCTCAACTGGGACTTCTGGCAGGGCCAGACCCCGGACGTGCCCTACGTGAAGGAGCGCTGTTTCGCCAACTTCCGGTTCTGGTACGAGTACTCGGGGGGCACCATGACCGACTGGGGGGCGCACCACAACGACATCGCCTACTGGGCAATCGGGCTGCTGGCCCCGACCCACGTCGAGGGCACCCCGCTCGTGCAGCCAATCCCGGGCGGCTATACCACCTTTCCGGAATACAAGGTGAAGTACACCTATTCGAACGGCGTGGAGCTCAACATCGCGACCACGCGCGACGACAGCATCTATGGCGAGCACAAGAACAAGGCCGGCCAGCCCAACGGGATCCGCTTCGAGGGGACCGGTGGCTGGATCTGGGTCAACCGCGACGGCATCTCGGCCAGCGACCCGGCGCTGCTGACAACGCCCATCCCGGAGGACGGCGTGCACCTCTACAACAGCAAGAACCACATGGGGAACTTCTTCGACTGCGTGCGCTCGCGCCAGCTGCCGATCGCCGATGTCGAGACCGGGCACCGGTCCGCCACGATGTGCCACCTGGGGGCGATCGCGCTCCGGACCGGGCTCAAGCTGCGGTGGGACGCGGGCAACGAGGAGTTCGTGGGCGACGGCGCGGCGGTCGCCAACGGCTACATCGCCCGGCAGATGCGGGCGCCGTACGACTATTCGATGGTCACCTAGTCCCGCCGTGCCTGGCTCACTTTCCCGGCGGATCATCGACGAGGTGATCCGCCTCTATCCGGAATACGCCGCCGATCCCCTCGACACGCAGTGGAACAAGGGCAATGCGACCGTGATGGTGATCGAACCCGACGGCGCCCTCACCGGGCACCTGTTCGGCACGGACAGGGACATCGGCCAGAAGTGCTACGAGATCGCCACGCGCAAGGTGATGCAGGTGTGGCGCACGGGGTACCTGACGGGGCGCTTCGAGGAACTCGTTTACTCCGGCCAGCTGGACGAGAATTCCTTCGGTGTGCAAAGGCCCAACCTAATCGGCTGGGAGGGCGGCGTGCCGATCATGGCCGAGGACGGCCGCCTGATCGCCGCCGCCTTTTCTGGTTTTCGCGGGGTGAAGGACATCGAGATCCTGGAACGCGCGGCGGCCGCCGTCGGGCTTAAGGTGAAGCGGGAGTAGCTGACCCGAGCGAGGGGCGGGCCTCACAATCCATCCATCGTCAGGTAGCGCTTCCGGTTGGGCTCGGGCTCGAGGTGCGGCGCGGATGTGATCACCATCACATGGGGAGTGTTCGCCTGCATCCGGGTCCAGCGGGGCAGGCCGTCGCCGTTCGGGTTGCCGGTTTTGATGAAGTTGGCGAAATATCCCTGCAGCCTCGCCGAGGCCTGGTAGTCGTCCGGGGTCCACCGCCAGAGGGGAACGACGGGCAGGTTGCCCAGGGCGTAGGCAATTTCCGCGGAATGCGGGGCCCCCGGCACCACGCCCTTCGAGGCATGCGCCGGGTCGGTGGTGGGCGGCAGGAGCTGGGAGTAAAGGTAGCGGAAAACCGGCTTCCCGCTGCTCCTCGCATGGGTGTCGGTCCATTTCCAGGTGCGGAATCCGATCGACCGGTCCGAGGCGAGGTCGGTGGCCGCCCGGTTGGCCTCCTCCGGGGTGGAGGCGGGATAGAGGGCCAGCACCTTGGGCGCGAGGGCCCCGTACAGCTTCCCGACGGCCGCGGCAAAGGCCGCCGGGGTGGGGGCCGCGTCGCCCAAGACCTCGTCGGCGCCGACCTCGGCCGAATTCCAGCCGGCGAGCAGCGGGATATTGGCCTGGCGCCCGGCGAAGTAGGTCTCGGCCGGGGCCTCGGTGAAGAAATGCCCGTCGACCACCACGTGCCGCGCCAGCGAGATGCCCTTGGTTAGTTCCAGCAGCCGGTCGGCCGGCAGCGCGCGCAGGTCCGCGAGGGAATGGGCGCCGGCCGCGTCCTGGAACGCGATGCCTTCCTGCTCGGCCTTGGCCAGGGTGAGGGCCGGCGCGCCCCCCAGGACCGAGCCGCTTTCGCCAATCGCCCCGGCGATCAGGTTGCGCGAAAGCGGGGAGGCCATCAGCGCGCAAACCGAGGAGGAGCCGGCCGACTGGCCGGCGATCGTCACGCGCCGGGGCTCGCCGCCAAACGCCGCGATGTTGCGGTGCACCCATTGCAAGGCGGCCGCCTGGTCCAGCAGCCCATAATTGCCCGAGGCGTGGAATGGGGATTCGGCGGTGAGGGCGGGGTGGGAGAGGAACCCGAAGATTCCCAGCCGGTAGTTGATGGTTACCACCACGATGCCGCGCCGGGCCATGCTGGCGCCGTCGTAGCGCAGCTCCGACCCGTCGCCGGCGATGAAGCCGCCGCCGTGGATGTAGACCAGGACCGGCAGCCCGGCGCCGGCCGGCGTGGCGGGGCTCCAGACGTTGAGGTACAGGCAGTCCTCACTCGCCGCTGGCGACCGCGAGACCATGTCCCACCACGTGAAGGTCTGTATCGGCCTCGGCCCGAAGGCCCGCGCCGGGCGGACCCCGGTCCAGTCGGCCACCGGCGCGGGTTCGCGCCAGCGCCGGGCGGCGACCGGTGGCTGCGCGTAGGGGATTCCCCGGAAGATGCGCAGGCCATCCGCCTCCTGGACCCCCTCGACGAGCCCGTTCGCGGTGGCGACCCGCGGGCCGGCTGGGTCGGCGCGGAGGCCGAGCGGGACGGCAACAAGGGCGGCGAGGGCGAGGAGGCGGGGAAAGTTCATGGGGCGGGAGATGACGGGGTCCAGGCCTTGATGGCGAGCGAGCCGATTTTTGGGGCGCATCTCTATGGGGGTCGACGACCGCCGGGCGCGGCAGCGTTCAGAGACTTCCCCGGCGTTAAGGATACTGCAATCCGGTAGCGAATCCTTTTTTTGGGGAGCCGGGGGGTGGAGGCCCCAGCGCCTGGCGCGATTGTTGGGAACTGTTGCTCGGCCGCCGCTACAAGGATGGTTGCCGGCGTCCTCCTCGGAATTCGGTTCCACAATGACCCAGTCCGAAGTTATCGCCGCCGAGCTGCCTGAATCTGGCATCGTGAGCGCTCCCGGCGGCCCAGGCGGGGAGGCGCGGTGGACGTCCAGCGCGAAGTCCGGAGTGGGTACCAGTTTCGGGTCCGCGAGCGAGCTCTGGTTCACGCTGTCCCACGGCATTATCAATGAGGTGTATTATCCACGCCTCGACCAGGCCAACATCCGCGACTTCGGCCTCATCGTCACCGACGGGAGGGATTTCTTCTCGGAGGAGAAACGCGATGCGGACTCGGTGTGCACGCCGGCCAAGGAGGGTGTCCCCTGCTATCAGGTCGTCAGCACCTGCCGCCAAGGTCGGTACCGGATCCACAAGCGGGTTTTTTCCGATCCCCGGCGACCCTGCCTTCTCCAGCAAGTTCGATTTGAAGCGCTCCTGGGCTCGATTGCCGACTACCACCTCTACGCGCTGCTGGCACCCCACCTCGCCAGTCAAGGCGCCGGCAACACCGGCTGGGTCGGAGACTACAAGGGCACGCCGATGCTGTTCGCAGAACGCGAAGGGGCGGCCCTTGCGCTGGCGAGTTCGAGCCCATGGCTAGGGTCCAGCTGCGGCTACGTGGGCGTAAACGATGGCTGGACCGACCTCCACGCCAACCGGCGTCTGACCCGGCGCTTTGGCGCCGCGCGGGACGGTAACATCGCGTTGACCGGCGAGATTGACCTTAAGCACTCCAAGAGCGGATGCGTGCTGGCCATCGGATTCGGCCGCAACTCGGTCGAGGCGGGGGAGGTGGCGCGGGCCAGCCTGCTCGATCCCTTTGAGGAGCTCGCGCACGAGTATGATGAAGGGTGGGAGCGATTCCAGGGTCGATGTGTGCCTTTGGGTGGCGTGGCGGCCGGGTTGACGAACTTCTACCGGGTCAGCACCGCAGTCCTGAAGACCCACCAGTCCAAACATTTCGTGGGGGGAATGATTGCCAGTCTCTCGATTCCCTGGGGATCGAGCAAGGGGGACAACGACCTCGGCGGATACCATGTGATCTGGCCGCGCGACTTGGCGGAGTCGGCAGCCGCGCTGATTGCCTGCGGCGATCTGGCGAGCGCTCTCGATGCCCTCCGCTTCCTGCTCTCAACCCAAGAGGCCGATGGCCATTGGCCGCAGAACATGTGGCTCGACGGCCGTTCCTACTGGAAGGGGATCCAGCTCGACGAGACAGCCTTCCCGATCGTGCTCGCCCACGCCCTTTTTCGGCTGAACGCACTGCGCGGGGTGGAGGTCTGGCCTGCGGTGCGAAGGGCGGCCGCCTACATTGTCCAAAATGGCCCCCAAACGCTGCAGGATCGCTGGGAGGAGGATGGCGGCTACTCCACTTTCACCCTCGCGGTGGTAGTCGCCGCCCTGCTCGAGGCCGCCGACTTTGGGGAGCGCGCTGGGGAACACGGGGTGGCGGGGTACCTGCGCGAGACGGCGGACCTCTGGAACGACCAGATCGAGCGCTGGACGTATGTCTCCGGGACTGCTCTGGCCGACAAGTGCGGCGTCGAGGGCTACTACCTTCGCATCGCCGATGCCGGGGCGGGCGATTCCGCACCGGAGAAGCAGGATTGGGTGGAAATCAAGAACCGTCCGGACGGAGAGAGGCACCAGCGGGCCGACGGAGTCGTGAGCCCGGATGCCTTGGCCCTCGTTCGGTTTGGGCTGCGTGCCGCCGACGACCCGCGGATTCGCAACACCGTTAAGGTGGTCGATGCGGTCCTGCGATCGGAAACCGCAACCGGTCCCATCTGGCATCGTTATAACGACGATGGCTACGGCGAGCATGCGGATGGAAGACCTTTTGACGGAACCGGCATCGGTCGGGGCTGGCCACTGCTGGCCGGGGAGCGGGCCCACTACGAGCTGGCGGCCGGGAACTGGGCCGCTGCGGACGGGCTGCGCCAGACGATGGAGGCCCAGGCCGGGGAGGGCGGATTCTTCCCGGAACAGGTATGGGATGCTGCGGACATACCGGACCGCGGCCTGACCAACGGGCACCCGTCCGGATCCGCGATGCCGCTCGTCTGGGCCCATGCGGAATATGTGAAGCTGGTTCGGTCCCTCCATGACCGGAAGGTCTTCGACCGGCCGCCGCTGCCTTATCAGCGCTACGTCATCGACCGGAAGGTGTCAGCGTTTTTTCCCTGGCGATTCGACGAGCGCGCTCGCTCGTTCCCCTTCGGCAAGAAGCTGCGCATCGAGGTGTTGGCGCCCTGCCGGCTGCACTGGAGCGCCGATGATTGGCAGACCGTGCAGGATCAGGACTCGGTGGACACCGGGCTCGGCGTCCATGTTATTGATCTTCCGACGGCCGACCTTCCTCCTGCCACTGCCGTGGCCTTTACCTTTTTCTGGCCGGAAGCCAACCGTTGGGAAGGGGTCGATTTCTCGATTCGGATCGCCGGCGGCGAGCCGGGGCCTGCCCGGCCGGCCGGGCGCCGCCCTTGCCAGCCCGGGTCTGCGGGCTCAGCTTAAGGGAGGATCGTCCGTCCGCAGAAAATGCAGGGATGGGTCGATCGATGGTGCAGCTTGCAGCAGGGCACGGCGTCCTTGCCCGCCCACGCGATGGAGGCCTGGGCGGAAAGGAGCATACCGAGCAGCGGGGCGGTCAGATAGAGCCAGTAAGCCGTCCAGATGCCGCTCGGCAGCGCCGAGGAGAAGGTGCGGGCTGGATTCATCCCGAAACCGGAGTAGGGCGACTCCAGGGCAACGAACAAGAAGATGAGGATCCCGGCGAAGAGGCCGGTGAAGTTGGCCAGACGGCGCCGGTTGGCGACTCCGACGATCATCCCCATCATGAGGCAGCTGATCACGAACTCGCCGGCAAAGGCGGCCAGCGGGCCGGCGGGACCGGGAACTGTCACCACGAAGTCGACGGGAGGCCGGGTGAAGGGGGGGCCCACGAATGCGGCGGTCAGGACCACTCCCGCCACGCCTCCCAGAGTTTGGAACACGATGTAGTAAAACGCGTCCCAGGGGGGAATCTTTCCGAGGCGAAGGAAAGTCAGGGTGATCGCCGGATTCATGTGGGCGCCGGAGCGCTTGCCCCAGGGCGAATAGATGAGGGCGAGAGCGGTTGCGCCCATCGCCACGCCCACCAGCGCTCGCCGAGCCGCCGCCGAAGGAACCGCGGCGCTCCACGGGGACGCGGGAGAATTCAGGAGCGTCGTGAACACGCCCGCCGAGACCATGAAGAGGCCGAGAGCGGCGGCCTCCATCAGGTATTCGGGCCAATGGGCGCGCAGCGAGCCGGCCGCCCCAAGCCGGCCGCGAGGCAGGTTGGTGGTGCCGAGCTTCACTGGAACCCTACCGGCACCGCTCCAACAGGTGGTCGCCGACCCGCAGCGCATTCGCGATCGCCGTCAACGACGGGTTCACGGCGCCAATGCTGCAAAAGAAACTCGTGTCGACGACGTAGAGGTTGTCGAGCTCGTGGGCCTTGCAGTTCGTGTCGAGGACGGAGGTGCGCGGATCGACACCGAAGCGGCAGGTTCCGGATTGATGCCCGACGCCCGCGATTGGTATCTCCTTTCCCATGTAAGCGTTATTTGGAATCAGGTGCTTGTGCATTCCGAGCTGCCCGAGCATCGACTTGAGACGTTCATAGAGGCGCTTCGTTGGCACCTCGTTGTTGAAAGTGTAGTTGAGGATGATCCGCTGGTTTTCGTCCAGGGTGATTCGGTTCTCGGGCGTTGGTAAGTCCTCGGTCGTGAGCCAGAAGTCGACGGCGTGCAGGGCCATCTCGTCGAGCGTCCAGTCGGGGGCGAAAAAGGGGGCGTCGCCCCGGAACATCGGACCCTTGGACTTGCCGATCATCTGGATATTGCCCAAGGGGAAGTCGAAATCCCGGTCCCGAAAGTAGAAGTCATTCAGCGAAATGGTCTTTTGGAAGACCGTCAGGTTCTTCTCCATCGAGAGGGCCACGACGGCCTGGCTATTGTGGAACATATAGTTCCGGCCGACTTGGTCCGAGCCGTTCGCCAGGCCGCCGGGGTGCCGGTCATTGGCGGACATGAGCAGCAGGCGGGCGGTGTTGGCCGCACCCGCCGAGACCACCACGATCCCTCCCCGCAAGGAGCGAAGATCGCCCCCATGGTTGACCACCACCTCCGTGATTTCGCGGCCGGAGGAACTGGTCTTCAGCTGGACCACCTCCGTGTTGGTCAGCAGCATGACGTTGGGGAAGAGGAGCGCCGGCCGGACCGCCACCACCTCGGCGTCGGCTTTCGCATGGACCAGGCACGGATAGCCGTCGCAGGTGTCGCACTTCAGGCAATGGCTGCGGGGCCGGTTCGACTCGTCGAGCATGACGGCAGTCGGCGCGTGGAACGGATGATGGCCCGCCTTGACCAGGTCGTCGTTCAGGCGCTGGATCCGCGGCTCGTGGGCGATCGGAGGGTGGGGATAGGGTTTGCTCGCAAAGGGCTCGGTCGGGTCCTCGCCCCGCTGGCCGTGGACATGGTACATTTCCTCGGCCTGGCAGTAGTAGGGTTCAAAATCCGCGTAGGACAATGGCCACGCAGGCGCGATGCCGTCGTAGTGGTGCACGGCCCCGAAATCCTGCTCGCGCAGGCGGAAGAGCGCGGCTCCGAACATCTTGGTCGCGCCGCCCACCAGGTAGTGGATTCCGGGCTGGAACTCCTTCCCGTCCTTGTCGTGCCAGCGGTCGTTCGCCACGTACCGATTGTCGACGAAGACGGCCTTCGGGTCCCAGTTTTCCTTTTCCCGCGGGAGGTAGTCGCCCCGCTCCACGATCAGGATGCGCTTGCCGGATGGGGCGAGCTTGAGCGCGAGCGTGCCTCCGCCGGCGCCGCTGCCGATGATGATGAAATCGAACTCGGAGTCTCCGGCCATCGGGAAGGGGACTGCGCTCCTAGTAGCTGCCGGCTTGCTGGAGCATTCCGCCGTCGATGAAGTAGGTGGACCCGGTGACGTAGGCCGCCTCGTCGGAGGCCAAGAAAACGGCCAGGCCGGCAATCTCTTCCGGCTTGCCCCACCGTCCCAGCGGGATCTCGCCCATCAGGGCCTTCTCCATCTCCGGCTTCGCCTCCACGTCGGCGTCAATCGGCGTGAACACCGCCCCGGGCCCGATGTTGTTCACCGTGATGTTCGCTTTGGCCAGCTCCACCGCGATCGTGCGCATCAGCATCCGGAGTCCGCCCTTGCTTGCGCAGTAGGCGGCGTTGGTCGGCATCGGCAGGTCTTCGTGCACGGACGAGATGTTGATCACCCGGCCGCCCTGGCCCTGCGAGATCATCTGGCGGGCGGCGGCCTGGGCGACCAGGAACGGTCCCACGAGATTGATCGCCAGGATCTTCTGCAGTTCGGCGTAGGGGTAGTCCACAAACGGCACCTTCTTCTCGACCCCGGCGTTGTTGACCACGATGTCGAGCCGGCCGAAGGCCTTGACGGCGCCGGCCACTAGGGCCGCCACCTCGTCGGGCTTCGATACGTCGGCTCCGATCGCCACACATTTTCCCCCATTGGCGGCGATGGCCCGCTCCGTCGCGCCGGCGGAGGTGGAATTTCCCACGTAATCGATGACCACCCGGGCGCCCTCTTGGGCGAAACGGGAGGCAATGGCCTGACCTATTCCGGTGGCGGCGCCGGTGACGATCGCGACCTTGTTCTGGAGCCTCATGATCGGATTGGGAACCGCCTTGCGGTCCCTGTTCTGTACCACGGGTTCCGATTCGGTTCCGTGGACGGCACCGATTGCCGTCATTTGAACGGTGAGGACTTTGAGATGAGTCTCAATGGCGTTTTGGCGTTAATCCTGCCGGCCGGGTGCGGGCGCCGGAACTGAAAGGAATCCGGTCGGTCGATGGGGTGCCGATTAACCGCAGCAGCTCCTGGCGCTCCCGGCACCTATCGCCGCGGGGATGAGGCGAACGTCGACGCATGAATCCATCTCCGGCTCTTCGTTGGGTACCATGTACCCGGTTTGCGCCCCCCCCGTCGTGAACGAGTCGGATCGACCGGGAGGGGGCGAAGATACCGAACGGCCGCTGTTTACGGCCGCCGCCACGACGCTTTTCCGGGTGGCATTGTTCGCGGGGACCCTGCTGCTGGCGCTTTCCGGGGCCACCGCTTACGCCTACTTTCACTCGACCTACTGGAACCGGGTCGGCTTGGCGCAGCCGCAGCCGATCCTCTTCAGCCACCGGCATCACACCGGTGAGCTTCACATCGACTGCCGCAACTGCCACGCGACGGTGGAGACCTCGGCGTTTGCCGGCATGCCGGCGACCCACACCTGCCTCGCCTGTCATTCCCAGGTGTTCGCGACGACCACCATGATTCGGCCGCTGATCGAGAGCCGCGACCGGAATATCCCGATCCAATGGACCCGAGTGAATGTGCTGCCGAGCCACGTCTACTTCAATCACAGTATCCACATCGCCAAGGGCGTCGCCTGCACGACCTGCCATGGGGAGATCGGGGACATGGCCCTGACCGCCAAGGGCGAACCCCTGACAATGCGGTGGTGCCTCGACTGCCACCAGGACCCGGCTCCCCGGCTGAGCTTGCCGGCCGAGATCTTCAGCCCGCGCTCATCCCCGGTCCACGTGCCGCATCCCGACCTGATGGCGTTCTACCACGTGCAGACCAGCACCCTCACCGACTGCGCCACCTGCCACCACTGAGCCATGGACTCCGATTCTCCGGACCCGTTGGATTCGCCGCGTCGGATGTGGCGCAGCCCGGGCGAGCAGGCGTTGGGCCCGCAGTGGCGTGCGCTACCGACCCCGGAATTCGCCCTCGCGGCCGAGGTGTGGCCACCCGGGATGGACCGCCGGGAATTCCTGCGAATGATGGGCGCCTCCCTGGCGCTCGGGGGCCTCGCCGCCTGCACACCGCCGGTAGGGAAGCTGGTCCCCTATGTGACCGCGCCGGAGGAGGCGCTCCCGGGGAGCCCGGAATTCTACGCCACCGCGATCCCGGTCGAAGGCTACGCCCGCGGGATCCTGGTCGAGAGCCACCTTGGGCGCCCCACCAAGATCGAGGGCAATCCAGCCCACCCCGACAGCCGCGGCGCCACCGATGCTCTCACGCAGGCGGCCGTCCTGTCGCTTTACGATCCGGATCGTTCCCGCGCCCCGCTCCACCGCGGTACCCCCCAGACCTGGGAGGTTTTTGAGGCCGACTGGCAGGCGCGTCGCCCGGACCTCGTGGCCGCCCGGGGACGCGGGCTGGCCGTCCTGGCGGAACCGACCACCTCTCCGACGTTCCTCCGCGAGGTCGGCCTCCTCCTTGCCGCTTTTCCGGAAGCGCGGTGGTACCAGCACACCCCTCTCGCCTCATACAGCGTGGCCGGCCGCCAGCCCCTCTATGATTTTACGCAGGCGGAGGTCGTGCTTTTCATCGGCAGCGACTGCCTTTTCCGCCACCCGGCCTGCCTGCGCTACAGCCGCGACTTCGCGTCGATGCGCCGCTCCGAGGGCGGCCGCGGCCCCCGCTCGCGGGTCTACGCCATCGAGGCCACGCCTTCGCTGACGGGCGCCCAAGCCGATTTCCGTCTGCCGGCCGAGCCCGGGCGGACGCGGGTGCTCCTGGATGCGGTGGCGGCCCTGGTGGACGGCGTCGATCGGTCCGCCGGCCTCGCGTTGACTGCCGAGGAGCGGGGCTTTGTCAGCGCCTTGGCTCGAGACCTCCGCGCCCGGGCTCCGGGGATTCTCTGCGTCGCAGGCGCGGAGCAAGATCCCGAAATCCAGGCGTGGGCGCTGGCGATGAACGGCCGCCTGGGCGGCCGGGGAAATGCGCTCCGCCTCGGTGCCGTCGTCCGCTCGGACGCGGACCCGCGGAGTTCGGGCGGGATCGGCCAACTAGCCGCGGCGCTCCGGGGCGGAGAGGTGCAGGCGCTCTTCATCCTCGGCTCGAACCCCGCCTACACCGCCGTGGAATTCCGGCAGGTGGCCGACGCGCTCGCGCGGGTGCCCCTGAGCGTGCACCTCGGCAGCCGTGCGGACGAGACCGGCGTGCTCTGCACCTGGCACCTCCCAGAGGCGCACTTCCTCGAGGCCTGGGACGACCGGCGCGGCTTCGACGGCACGGTTTCGATCCTGCAGCCGCTGATCGCGCCCCTCTTCCACGGGCGGAACGCGCTGGAGGTGCTGCACGCGGTCCACGCTCCCTCGGCCGCCGCGAGTTATGATCTCATCCGGCAAACCTGGGCCGCCGAGGGGGAGGGCGCCAGCTTTGAGGTCCGCTGGTCCCGGTGGCTGCGCCAAGGCCTGATCGAGGGCACGGCCTCGCTGGAGTGGGCGGAACCCCGCCCGGGCCCGACCGCGGCGGTCCCCGCCCTGGCGCCAGGCGCGGCGCCGCCAGGGCTCTCGCTCGTCCTTGTCCCCGACGCCAGCGTCCTCGACGGGCGCTGGAGCAATAACGGCTGGCTCCAGGAGCTGCCGCGCCCGTTGACGCAGCTGGTCTGGGACAACGCCGCCCTGGTGAGCCCGGCGCTTGCCGAGTCGCTCGGGGTCCAGAACGGCGACCTCCTGCGGATCAGCCGCGGGCCGGCCTTCGTCGAGGCGGCGGCCTACGTGATGGCCGGGCAGGCGCCGCAGTGCGTGGCGCTCGCACTGGGCTACGGCCGCACCCGGGCCGGGGCGGTCGGCGACGGCCGGGGCACCGACGCCTATCCGCTCCGCCGCGACGACGCCCGCTGGGAGCTGGGCGAGGTCCAGGTGCGCAAGACGGGAGGACGCCGTGAGCTCGTGACCACCCAGCACCATTTCACGATGGAGGGCCGCGATCCGTACCGGCTGATGGCGGCGGACCGGATCGCCCCGCTTGGCGCGGATCCCGCGGCCTCCCTCTACCCCGACTGGCCCCGCGGGACCAATGCCTGGGGGATGTCGATCGACCTCGGGACCTGCCTCGGCTGCAACGCCTGCGTGGTCGCCTGCCAGGCGGAGAACAACATCCCGGTGGTGGGCAAGGACCAGGTGGCGCGCGGCCGGGAGATGCACTGGATCCGGGTCGACCGCTACTTTGACGGCGACTTGGCGGCGCCGCGGATCCTGAGCCAGCCCGTGCCCTGCATGCACTGCGAGAAGGCCCCGTGCGAGGTCGTCTGTCCGGTCGGCGCCACCGTCCACAGTAGCGAAGGCTTGAACGAAATGGTCTACAACCGTTGCGTCGGGACCCGGTACTGCTCGAACAACTGTCCCTACAAGGTCCGGCGTTTCAACTTCCTCGACTACCGCAACCGGCGGGATTCGCCGGTCAACCTGCAGAAAAATCCCGACGTCACCGTCCGCGAGCGGGGCGTGATGGAAAAGTGCAACTACTGCGTGCAGCGCATCAACGCGGTGCGGATCACGGCCGCCCGCGAGAACCGCCCGATACGCGACCGGGAGATCCGGACGGCCTGCGAGCAGGCCTGTCCGGCCGAGGCGATCGTCTTCGGCAACGTGGCCGATCCCGCGAGCCGGGTGGCCGCGCTCAAGCGCGAGCCGACGAACTACAGCCTCCTCGGCGAACTGAACACCCGTCCGCGGACCACTTACATGGCGCGGGTGACCCAGGAGCCGGGGAGCCCGGCATGAGACCGACCGAACCCACCTCGGCCGACAGCCTGGAGCTCGCCGCCCCCGGCCAGACCCTGGAGTCAGTCTCCCGGGACATCAGCGCGATCCCGCTCCAGCGTCCGCATCCCCGGTTCTGGTGGTTGGGCTTCGCCGTCTCGTTTCTCGGGATGATGGTGCTCTTCGCCTCGCTTGCCTGGATCTTGATCAAGGGCGTCGGCGTCTGGGGCATCAACATCCCCGTGGCCTGGGGCTTCGCCATCATCAACTTCGTCTGGTGGATCGGGATCGGCCACGCCGGCACCTTCATCTCCGCGATCCTGCTGCTCCTGCACCAGGAGTGGCGGACCTCGATCAACCGGTTCACCGAGGCGATGACCCTCTTTGCGGTCGCCTGCGCCGGGATCTACCCCCTGATGCACCTCGGCCGTCCGCAGTTCTTCTTCTGGCTCCTGCCGTATCCGGACACGATGGGGCTTTGGCCGCAGTTCCGAAGCCCGCTGGTCTGGGACGTCTTTGCGGTCTCGACCTACGCCACGGTGTCCCTCGTCTTCTGGTACGTCGGGCTCTTGCCCGACCTGGCGACCATGCGGGACCGCGCCGAGGGGCTCGGCCGTCGGCGGATCTACGGGCTCATGAGCCTCGGGTGGCGGGGAGACGGCGCCCACTGGCACCACTACCGCAAACTTTACATCCTGCTGGCCGGCCTCGCGGCGCCCCTGGTGGTCTCGGTGCATTCGATCGTCGGGATGGACTTCGCGATCGCTATCCTGCCCGGATGGCACTCGGCCATCTTCCCGCCGTACTTCGTCGCCGGCGCCATCTTCTCCGGGTTCTCGATGGTCCTAACCCTCATTATCCCGCTCCGGGCGGTGTATGGTCTGCAGGGGATGGTGACGGCCCGGCACTTGGACCTGATGGCCAAGGTGATGATGGCGATGGGCTGGATCGTGGCCTATGGGTACTTCGGCGAGTTCTTCACCGCTTGGCGGAGCGGGGTCATCTTTGACCGCTACGTGGCCCTCAACCGGGTGGTCGGCCCCTATGCGCCCTATTTCTGGGCGCTCATGGCCTGCAACATCGCGGCGCCCCAGTTCCTGTGGTCGAAACGTCTGCGCCAGAATCCGATCAGCCTCTGGGTCGTCGCCTTCTGCGTCAACGTCGGGATGTGGATCGAGCGCTTCGTGATCGTCATCACCAGCCTCCACCGCGACTTCATGCCCTCGGCCTGGGGGATGTACCACGCCACCTTCTGGGACTACTCGACGTTCCTCGGCACGATCGGGCTCTTCGCCTCGCTCCTCTTCCTGTTTATCCGATTCCTGCCGATGATCTCGATGACCGAGATGCGCGCCCTGGTGACGGCAAAGGAGGGCAAGTCATGAAGCCTGCGCCCTACGGCATCATGGCGGCCTTCCGCACCGAGGAATCCTACCTCGCGGCCCTGCGGGCTGTGGAGCTGGCCGGATTCCGCCGGGTCGAGACCTTCACGCCCTACGACGTGGAGGCGGAGGAGGAAGTGCTCAGGCGCCGGGCGACCCCGATGGGCTGGATCATGCTGGCGGCGGCCTTGGTCGGCGGTGGCGGCGCGTTCCTGATGCAATGGTACGCGGCGCGCGCCTACGGGATCGACGTCGGCGGCCGCCCGGTCGACAGCTGGCCCGCTTTCGTGCCCGTGACCTTCGAGCTGACGGTCCTGACCGCGGCCCTTACCGGGGTCGCGGCGCTCATGCTCCTCTGCGGCCTGCCGCGGCTCGACCACCCGGTGTTCTCCGACCGGAGATTCCGTCGGGCCAGCCAGGACCGTTTCTTCATCTGCATCCGGGCGGACGGCCCCGGCTTCGACGGGGAGGGGGCGCGGGCCGCCCTCGTGCGCGCCGCTCCCGAGTCGATCGAGGAGGTGCGGGCATGAGGGCCCGGCGTCTGCTCCTGGGCATCCTCGCCGGCGGCCTCGCGGTCGCCGGCTGCGACAACATGCAGCGCCAGGAGAACGTCCGCGCCTACGAACCCTCGAAATTTTTCGCGGACGGCGCCTCCGCCCGCACGCCTCCGGCGCACACGGTGGCCCAGGGCGACCTTTCGCCGGACGATCCGCTGGCGCAGGCCCGCCGCGGCGGCGCCTGGGTAACCGCGTTTCCCCAGCCGATCACCCGGCCGCTGGTGCTGAGGGGCGGCCGGCGCTACGCGATCTACTGCGCGGAGTGCCACGGGGCGGACGGGTATGGGCAGGGTATCGTCGTCCGGCGGGGATTCCCGGCCCCGCCCTCGTTCCACCTGCCGCGCGAGCGGGCCGAGCCGATCGGCCAGATGTTCGAGGCCATTTCGAATGGCACCGGGGTCATGTACGGGTACGGCGACCGCATCGCCCCGGCCGACCGCTGGGCGATCGTCGCCTACATTCGCGCCCTCCAGCGGTCGCAGGATGGAACAATCGCGGATCTGCCGGTCGCGGAACGCCAGCGGCTGCTCTCCCCATGAGCGCGGCGGCTGCCTTTCTTCCCGCCGTGGAGCGGCGCTCGCTGCAGCTGGCGCTGGTCCTCGGGGGTGCGGCCGTCCTCCTCGCCGCCTTTGAAGTCCCGTGGATTCCCTCGGCCTACCGTCTGGCGGTCTTCACCTGCCTCGCCCCGGCCGTCGGGTCCCTCGTGCTCGTCCTCATCCACCGGATCACCGGCGGACAGTGGACGGTCGGGATTGCGCCCTTCCTGCGCGCGGGCGTTTCGCTCCTGCCCTGGGTCTGGCTCCTGGCGCTGCCGCTCCTTGTCCTGCCCCGGCCGCCGGCCAGTTCCTCCGCGCACCTGGCGCTCATCACCTTCTCCTATGAGGGCCTGCCCATGACGCTCCTGCGCGCGGCGCTTGCGGCGGTCCTCTTCTTTGTCCTCCGGTCGTGGCTCGCGGACGGGGTTGGTCGGCCGAGGGATCCCACCCGCAACCCCCGCTCCTGGGTTGGGCCGGTTGGCCTGATCCTGGTCTTCTTCATGCTGGTCTTCCTGGGCGACGACTGGCTCGAGTCCCTGGAGGCAGGATGGCATTCGACGGCCTTTCCGCTCATCTGGACCGCGTCGCAGGTGGTCTCGGGCCTCGCGCTCGCCATTCTCCTTGGGCTCCGCACCGGGGCGATGCCGGATCGGAATGGGGTTTCGGGCCGGATTCTCGGGATCGACTGGGGCAACCTCATGCTCGCCACCATGATGTTCTGGACCTACGTCACCTTTTGCCAGTTCCTCATCATTTGGGCCGGCAACCTGCCCGAGGAGATCAGCTGGTACCTGCGACGCGAAGAGGGCGGCTGGATCTGCGTGGCCCCGGCGGTGGCGGTCCTCGGCTTCGCCCTCCCTTTCCTGCTGCTCCTGATGCGACGGCTGAAGCGGAGCGTGACGGGACTCTCCATTGTGGCCGGCCTCCTCCTCACCTCCCAATGGATCTACCTCCTCTGGGTCATCGCGCCGGCGGAGGGCGTACCCACGATTCCGGCCCTCCTGCTCCTGGTGGCCGGGGCGGGCGGCGCGGCGGCCGCGTTCTTGAACCGCTTTGTCCGCCACGTGAGGTTGAAGGGAGACCTGCCGTGAGTGCCGAGGGCAACGCGAGGCCGCGGTACGAGGAGGCCGACGCCCGCCCGCGGATCGTGGCGCTGATCGCCGGCGCCCTGGCGGCGCTGGTACTGGCCGGCCTCCTGACCGGCTGGGGGTTCATGGCCACCCGTCGCCCAGCCGCTGGTTCAGACCCTCGGATCCTCTCGGATTTCCCGGGCGGACCGGAAGCGCGCACCAGCAGTGACCAAGCCTGGAGCGACTACGAGCACGACACCGAGTCCCACCTTTCAGGCTACGGATGGATTGACCGCCCGGCGGGCGTGACGCGGATCCCGATCGACCGCGCGATCGACCTGGTGGTCGGCGCCGCCCCTACGCCGCCAGAAAAGGAGCCCCGCTCGCCATGAGGCGCACCCTCCTCCTGCTCTTGTTGCTCCCGGGCCTATCGCGCGGCTCGCCGGCGCCCGAAGGGGTGGGATTTGAGCAGCGCAATGGCGAGATGCTGCCGCTCGAGCTCCAGCTAACCGACGGGACCGGCACGACCCGGCCGTTGAGCGCCTACTTTGGCGCCAAGCCCGTCATCCTCATTTTCAACTACTTCCGCTGCCCCCAGATGTGCTCGCTGGTCTCCAGTGGGGCGATCGACTCGCTGCGCGCCCTGCGCGCCAGTGCCGGCAAGGATTTCGAGGTGGTTACGGTAAGCATCGACCCGACGGACACCTCGGCGATGGCCGCGGGGCGGAAAAGCCAGGATGTTGCCCACTACGGCCGAACGGGCTCGGCAGCCGGTTGGCATACGCTGGTCGGGACGTCGGACACGGTTGCCGCGCTCGCCGCCGCGGCAGGGTTCCACTACCGCTATTACGCAGCCTCGCGGCAATATGCCCACCCGAGTGGATTGATCGTCGTCACGCCGCGGGGCGTCATCTCTCGCTATTTCATGGGCGTGGACTTCCCTGCGGGCGACCTGGCAGTCGCCCTTCGCGCCGCGGCGGCCAACCAGACCGGAAGCTCGGTCTTCAGCTTGCTCTTTATCTGCTTCCAAGGCGGCGCGGTTCAGGGCCCATACGGCCGCCTCATCTGGACCGCCCTCTGGGTCAGCGTGACCCTGACGCTCGCCGGCGTTTTTGGCGGCATCGGCTGGATGTTGCGTCAGGAACGCCTGGCGCGGGCGGCAGGGTCGCCATGACACCGGTGCGCGCAATCTGCGGCTGGGTTTCCGGTTGGCTTCCGGCGGCCAGCGGCGTCGCGCCCCAGGTCGACGGGATTTTCCGGGAGCTCATGATCGCCAGCATCGCGGTCGTCGTCGTCCTGACCGTGCTCACCCTCTGCATCTTGGTGCGGTTCCGCCACGGATCGAAGGCTTCCCGGGCCGCGGTTGGGATCGCCACATGGAAGATCGAGGCCCTCTGGATCACCGGGACCCTGGTGGTCTTTCTCCTGTTCTTTTACCAGGGGGCCCGGGTCTTCGCCGACATGGAACGGATCCCGCCGGGCCTGCCGGAGATCACCGTCGTCGGCCGCCAGTGGATGTGGGATGTGCGTTACGCCGACGGGCGGAGGGAATTCAACGTCGTCCACGTGCAGCAGGATGCTCCCGTCCGCCTCGTGCTCAGCTCGGAGGACGTGATCCACAGCTTCTTCGTCCCCGCCTTCCGGGTGAAGCAGGACGTGGTTCCGGGCAAGATCGTCAGCACCTGGTTTGATCCCACCCGGACTGGGACCTACTCGATCTTCTGCGCCCAGTACTGCGGCACGGCGCACGCCCAGATGATCGGCGCAGTCGTGGTGCTCTCGCCCCGGGACTATGCCGCCTGGGTCCGCCGCGCCGCGCCGGCTCTCGCCGGGACCGCCGAGAGCCGGGGACGGTTGATCTACCTCCGCTACGGCTGCGCCGAATGCCACGAGGATCCCCAGGGCCGACGGGCACCTTCGCTCGCCGGCCTCTATGGAACCGAGGTAAGGCCAGCCGACGCGGGGATAATCCGGGCCGATGAGCAGTATCTCCATGACGCAGTCCTGCTCGCCCCGAAATACCGTCTGCCGGGCTACACGCGCACCATGCCGACCTACAGTGGCATTATCAGCCCGCCGGACGTGACCGACCTGCTCGCCTACCTGAGATCGCTCCGACGGCCGCCGGCGGCCCTATCGGCCACGCCATGACCCCCTCCGCTGTCCCCGAGCCGGCACGGGCCGCGCCGAGTTACCTCGGCGGCCGAACGACTGTGGCCTCGTGGCTCGGCACTTCCGACCACAAGCGGATCGCGCTCCTCTACCTCTTCACGATCACCTTCTTCTTCATGATCGGGGCGGCGGCGGCGGCGCTCATGCGATGGCAGCTGGCGGTCCCGACGCTGGACCTCGTCACCTCCGATACCTACAACCGGCTCTTCACCCTCCACGGGGTGGTGATGGTGTGGTTCTTCCTCATCCCCTCGATCCCAACGGTCCTCGGGAACTTCCTGCTGCCGCTGATGATCGGCGCGCGCGACGTGGCCTTCCCGAAACTGAACCTCGCCAGCTGGTATATCTTCGTTTGCGGCGGCCTGCTCGCCCTCTACGCCATCGTGGTCGGCGGGGTCGACACGGGCTGGACGTTTTACACCCCTTACAGTAGCACCTACTCGAACGGCCATGTTATGCTGATGGCCGCCGGCATCTTCGTGGCGGGCTTCTCCTCGATCGCCACCGGGCTCAATTTCATCGTCACCGTCCACAAGCTGCGGGCGCCCGGGCTTACCTGGTTCCGGCTCCCGCTCTTGGTCTGGGCGATCTACGCCACCAGCATCATCATGGTGCTGGCGACGCCCGTGCTCGCCATCACGCTCCTCCTCATGGGCCTCGAGCGCGTCGGCGGAATCGGCATCTTCGACCCGCGGATCGGCGGGGACCCGCTCCTTTTCCAGCACCTGTTCTGGTTCTACTCCCACCCCGCGGTCTATATCATGATATTGCCGTCCATGGGCGTGATGAGCGAGATCATCACCACCTTCTCACGGAAGCGGATCTTCGGGTACCCGGTGATGGCCTTCTCCATCCTTTCGATCGCGGGCCTGGGCTTCCTCGTCTGGGGCCACCACATGTTCGTGAGCAGCCAGTCCGTCTACGCCGGCGTGGTCTTCTCATTCCTCAGTTTCCTGGTCTCCGTGCCCTCCGCGATCAAGGTCTTCAACTGGATCGGGACCCTCTACCGGGGCTCGATCACCCTGGCGACGCCGCTCCTCTACGCGCTCGGCTTCCTCGCCCTCTTCACGATCGGCGGCCTGACCGGCATCTTCCTCGCGACCCTGGCGGTGGACGTGCACCTCCACGACACCTACTTCGTGATCGCGCACTTCCACTTCATCATGGTCGGGGGCGGCGTGATGGCCTACCTCGGCGGGATCCACTACTGGTGGCCGAAGATCTCCGGCCGGATGTACCCCGAGCGGTGGGCGGCCGTCGCCGCCGTCACCATCTTCGTGGGCTTCAACCTCACCTTCTTCCCCCAGTACCTCTTGGGCTACCTGGGGATGCCCCGCCGGTACATGACCTATCCGGCAGAATTCCACACCCTGAACGTGGTCTCGAGCCTCGGGGCGGTGGTCCTGGCGGTGGGCTACCTCCTGCCGCTCTTCTACCTGCCCCGCTCGTTCTTCCGGGGCCCCCGTGCCGGTCCCAATCCCTGGAAGGCGACGGGCCTCGAGTGGCAGACCCCCTCCCCGCCGCCGCCCGAGAACTTCAGCGAGACCCCGGTCGTCACCGGGCCGCCGTACGACTACCCGCCGCTGTGAGCGCTCCGGCCACACCCCTTCCCGAGGCCTATGCCGACGCACGCCAGCGCGACGTCGCGAACCACCTCGGCATGTGGGCGTTCCTCGCCACCGAGATCCTCTTCTTCGGCGGCCTGTTCCTGGCCTACTTCATCTACCGCTCGACTTACCCGGCGGCGTTCGCCGCCGGCAGCCGGACCCTCAACTTCTGGCGGGGCACCCTCAACACCGCGGTTCTCCTCGGGAGCAGCCTCACGATGGCGCTGGGCGACGCCTACATCAAGCAGGGGCGGCGGCGCCCCCTCCAGTTCTGCCTCGCGGCCACGGCGGTCCTCGGCTCCGTCTTCCTGGCGGTCAAGGCCTCGGAATACCAGGAGATGTACGCCAAGCACCTGCTGCCCGGCCGCGGCTTCGAGCCGGGCGCCGCGCCCGGCCTCCAACTCTTCGTCCTGCTCTACTTCACCATGACCGGCCTGCACGCCTTCCACATGCTGGTCGGCCTGGGGCTCATGGTCTGGCTGCTGCGCCAGAACCAACGCGGCCGGTTCACCGCCGCGCAGCACGCCCCGATCGAGATGTTCGGGCTCTACTGGCACTTCGTCGACTGCGTCTGGGTGTTCCTCTATCCGCTCCTCTACCTCATTCCCCGCTGACATGCCGGAATCCGCCGCCACCTTCCGCCGCCTCTTCGGCACCTTTGGCGCCCTGATCGCCCTCCTGGTGATCACGGCCGCCGCCTCCGCCCTGCCGTCCGGGTGGTGGTCGACGCCGCTGTCGCTCCTGATCGCGACCGCCAAGGCGGCGCTTATCTTCACCATCTTCATGCGCCTAAGCGGGCAGCCGGCGCTGGTCCGGATCTTTGCCGTCGTCGGCCTTTTCTGGCTCGCGATCATGCTGACCCTCACGGCCGCGGATTACTTCACCCGGTTCTGGCCGGGGTGAGGCGGCCCCTTCGCGGCGCCGCCTTTGATATCCGGGCCGGACCGCCTATGCTCTCGCATGCCTTGGGACGTCACCTATGACCGGGGAATCTGGCTGCCGCAGGTCGGCTGGCACCTGGACGCGCACTTCCCGGCCGAGCGGTCGTTCGTCTCCCATGCGCACTTCGACCACCTGGCGCTCCACCGGGAGATCCTCTGCTCGGAGGGGACCGCCCGCCTGATGCGGGCGCGGATGCCGGGAAGCCGGACCGAGCATGTGCTGCCCTTCGGCCGGGAGGAGGCGCTGACGGCGGACTGTTCGGTGACGCTCCACCCCGCCGGCCACATCTTCGGCTCGGCCCAGTCGCTCCTCCGCCACGCCGCGCACGGCTCCCTGCTCTACACCGGCGACTTCAAGCTGCGCCCCGGCCTGTCGGCCGAGCCGTGCGCCACGCCGGCCGCCGACGTGCTCATCATGGAGACCACCTTCGGCCGGCCGCAGTACGTGTTCCCGCCGACGGCCGACGTGCTCCGGGCCATTGCGGATTTCTGCCGCGAGGCCCTGGCCGACGGCGAGACGCCGGTCCTGTACGGCTACAGCCTCGGGAAGAGCCAGGAGCTGCTCCGGAGCCTGGCCGAGGCCCGGCTGCCCGTGCTGCTCCACCCCCAGACCTTCCGGCTCACCCGGGTCTATGAGGAGCTGGGGGTGACGTTTCCGCCCTACCGCGAGTTCGACGCCGCCGCCCTCGGGGGCCAGGTCGTCATTTGCCCGCCGCAGGTCCCGGGCTCGGCCTTCCTGCGGCGGATTCCCGCCCGCCGCACCGCCGTGATCACGGGCTGGGCGCTCGATCCCAGCGCCCGGTACCGGTACCAGTGCGACGCCGGCTTCCCCCTTTCCGACCATGCCGACTACCCGGACCTGCTGCGGTTCGTCGAGCGGGTCGCCCCCCGGCTGGTCCTGACCCTCCACGGCTTCGCGGCCGATTTCGCCCAAGTCCTGCGCGAGCGGGGAACCGAGGCATGGGCGATCGACCAGGCGAACCAGCTGGAGCTGGGCGTGACCGTGGCCGCGGGCGGCCTGGCGGCGGAGCCGGAGGGCACCGTCGTGGAGGAGGGTGGGGAGAATCCGCCGGAACTCCCTCCGGAGGCCCTGGGTCGGCTGGCGGCGGCGGGGGAGCGGATCCGCGCGACGCCGCGCAAGTCCGAGAAGACCCGGATCCTGGCGGAATACCTGGGGGCGCTGCCGCCCGACGCGTCCGCCTACGCGGCGGTGTTCCTCACCGGCCGCCCGTTTTTCCAGGCCGATGACCGCTCGCTCAACCTCGGCTGGTCGCTGGTGAAGCGGGGCGTGCTCGAGGTCGCCGGGGGCACCGAGGCCGACTTCCGCCTCGCCTACCGACGCTTCGCCGACAGCGGCGAGGCGTCGGAGCTCGTGCTCGGCGGCAAGACGCGGACGACCGGGGCCGGCCTCCTCGACGTCGCGGCCTTCTTCGGGCGCGCGGCCGCGGCCCGCGGCCCCACCGCCAAGCTCGCGGAACTCACCTCCTTCCTGCGGCGCCTGTCGCCGCTGGAGGCCAAGTACCTGGTGAAGATCATCACCGGCGACCTGCGGATCGGCCTCAAGGACGGACTGGTGGAGGAGGCGATTGCCGCCGCGACCGGCCAGCCCGGGGCGGCCGTGCGCGAGGCCAACATGCTCTCGGGGGACCTGGGGGCGGTCATGCGGGCGGCCCGCGAGGGGCGGCTCGGCGACATCCAGCTGCGGGTCTTCCACCCGCTGCAGTTCATGCTCGCGAGCCCGGAGCCGACCGCGGAGGCGATCGTCGAGCGCCTGGGCGGGAGCGTCTGGCTGGAGGAGAAGTATGACGGCATCCGCTGCCAGGTCCACAAGCAGGGGGCCCGGGTGGAGATCTTCTCCCGCGACCTGCACCGCATCACCGACCAGTTTCCCGACCTCGCGCGGGCGGCCCAGGCCCTGCCGGGGGACTTCATCGCGGACGGCGAGCTCCTGGCCTGGAAGGACGGGCGGGCGCTGCCGTTTGCCGAGCTGCAGAAGCGGCTCGGGCGCAAGGGCGACGACTTCTTCCTTGGGGAGGAGATCCCGGTGTCAGTGTCGTGCTACGATCTGCTGTGGCGGGACGGCCGCGTGCTCCTCAAGGAGCCCCTGCGGGAGCGCCGCCGGCTGCTGGCGGAGCTGCTGGCCGGTCGGCCCGCCCGCTTCCTTCTCGCCCCGACGCGCCAGGCGGCGGGGCCGGTGGAGGTCGAGGCCGCCTTCCTCGCCGCCCGCACGGGCGGCCACGAGGGTCTGATGGCCAAGGACCCGGAGAGCCCGTACACCCCGGGCCGGCGCGGGCTCGCGTGGCTCAAGCTGAAGAAGGCCTTCGCCACCCTGGACGTCGTGGTCGTCGCGGTGGAGTACGGGCACGGCAAGCGGCGCGAGGTCCTGAGCGACTACACCTACTCCGTCCGGGACACCGAGCACGACCGGTTGGTCACCGTCGGCAAGGCCTACAGCGGCCTGACCGACGCCGAGATCGCCCGGCTCACCCAGCACTTCCTCGCGAACACGCTCGAGGAGCAGGGCCACCGGCGGACCGTCGTGCCGGACGTGGTGCTGGAGATCGCCTTCGACTCGATCCAGCCCAGCAGCCGCCACGAGAGCGGCTTTGCCCTGCGCTTTCCCCGCATCAACCGGATCCGCACCGACAAGACGGTGGCCGGGATCGACACGCTGGAGACGTGCCGGCGCCTGGCCGGCCACCGGGCCTTTGCCGATGCACCCTAGGGTCACCGCGCCGCGGCTGACCCGTCCCGAGCTGATGGCCGCGCTCCACCCGGAGCTGGCCGCGTGGGTGCGGCGGCGCTTCCGCCAGCTCGCCCCGGCCCAGGAACTGGCGGTGCCGGAGATCCTGGCCGGGCAGTCGACGCTCGTGTCCTCGCCGACCGGCAGCGGCAAGACGCTGGCGGCCTTCCTCGGCGTGTTTGATTTCCTCGCCAAGGCCCACGACGCGGGCGGGGTGGAGGCCGGCATCGCCGCGGTCTACATCTCGCCGCTGCGGGCGCTGGCCTACGACCTGCAGAAGAACCTGCAGGAGCCGCTGGCGGAGCTCGGCTGGGGCTGGCTCCGGGTCGCCGCCCGGACGGGCGACACGACCCCGAAGGAGCGGGCCGCCCAGAAGCGCCGGCCGCCGCAGATCCTCGTCACCACCCCGGAGAGCCTCACCTTGCTGCTCAGCCAGCCGGCCTGGCTCCCGGCCCTGCGGCCCGTCCGCTTCCTTATCCTCGACGAGCTCCACGCCCTGGCGGAGAACAAGCGCGGCGCGCTGCTCATGGTCTCGGCCGAGCGGCTGCAGGAAATCTGCCCGGCTCCCCTCATCCGCATCGGCCTGTCGGCCACGATCGCCCCGCTGGGGACCGTGGCGGATTTCCTGGTCGGGCCGGGCCGGGAGTGCGGCCTGGTGGAGGTCACGCAGCACCGGCCGGCCAGGATCGAGGTGTTCTCGCCGCTGGCGCGCGACGCCTACCCGCCGGCCGGCTACACCGGCACCCGGGTGCTGGGCGAACTCTGCGAACTCCTCCGCAAGAAGCAGACGACGCTCATCTTCACCAACACCCGCAGCGGCGCCGAGACGATCGGCGTCCGCCTGAAGGAGCTGCTGCCGGCCATGGCCGCGCAGATCGAGGTCCACCACGCGTCCCTCGACCGCAGCGTCCGCCTCGAGGTGGAGGATCGGCTGCGGAAGGGCGAGCTCCGCGCCGTGGTGTGCTCGACGTCGCTCGAGATGGGGATCGACATCGGCTCGATCGACCTGGTGGTGATGGTCTCGGCCCCGAAGGGCGTGTCGCGGGCCCTCCAGCGCCTCGGGCGTTCCGGACATTCGATGGGCGCGACCAGCCACGGGATGCTGGTGGCCTCCAACATCAACGACCTGGCGGAGTGCGCGGCGACGGCGAAGATGATGGAGCGGCGGGTGCTGGAGCCGGTGAAGATCCACGAGAACCCGCTCGACGTCCTGGCGCAGACGCTGGTCGGGCTGGCGGTCTACGGCAGCATGACGCCGGACGAGGCGCTGGCCCTGGTCCGGCGGAGCTATCCCTTCCGGGGCCTGACCCGCGAGCTCTTCGACCGGGTGCTGCGCTACCTGGAGGGCGGCGGGGTTTCCCTCGAGCGGGCCTACCGCGGGGTCTTCGGCAAGGTGCGGCTGGACGAGGCCGGGCACCTCGCGCTCCCGTCGCCGGCGGTGGCGCGGAGCCTGTACCAGAACATCGGCACCATCACGTCGGAGAACATGGTCCAGGTCCGGATGGGGCGCCGCAACATCGGCGAGATCGAGGAATCCTTCATGCGCCGGATGAGCCCGGGCGACGTCTTCGTGCTCAACGGGCGCTGCTTCCGCCTGGTCAGCACCCACCTGCTGACCGCGCGGGTGCGAGCCGCGGACAGCGCGGTGCCGACCATTCCGCGCTGGTACGCGAACAAGATGCCGCTCGCCTCCGGGCTGGCCGCCGAGGTGGGGCGGCTGCGCTCGAGGCTGGCGGGGCGGCTGGACGGGGCCTGGCTCCAGGCCGAGTACGGGCTCTCCGCCGGCAACGCCGCGGCGCTGGTCGCGCACTTCGCGCTGCAGGCGCGGATCTCGGCGATCCCGACGGCGGACTCCTTCTTGGTCGAGGTCTACCGGGAGCCCGGGCTCATCAACTACTTCTTCCATTCGCTGATCGGCCGCTCGGCGAACGACGCCCTCTCCCGGGTGGTCGCCCAGCGGGTGAAGGACGCCAAGGGCGGGAACGCGCTCACCACCATCGACGACTACGGCTTCCTGCTCACCCTCCGCTCCTTCCAGGCGCTCGCGGTCGAGGAATGGCGGCAGCTGTTCCGGCGAGAGGGGGCCGAGGCGGACATGAAGGCGGCGCTGGCCGACTCGTCCCTCGTGCGCTGGCAGTTCCGGGGATCGGCCCAGACCGGCCTGATGGTGCCGCGGCGGGTCCACGGCGCGGAACGGAACTCGCGCGCGATGCAGTTCAGCTCGGAGATCATCTTCGACGTGCTGCGCCAGCACGAGCCCGACCACCCGCTGCTGGTCGAGGCCTACGCCGACGTCACCCTGCGCTTCCTCGACCTGCCGCGGGCGCTGGAGTTCATGGACCGGGTGGCGGCGCTGCCCTGGGACTTCCGGGAATTGGCGCAGGTCAGCCCGTTTTCCTTTGGCATCTACGTCAGCAAGATCAAGGAGACCATGACGCTCGAGGACCCCGAGACCACGATCGAGCGCCTTTACCACGAAATGTATGGCCGCCACGAAATCACCCGCCACGGAGATCCGTCCTGACGTCTGGGTCGACGGCCGGCGGGCCCTCTGGCTCTCGCGGCCCCGGATCCTCGTCCTCGCCGACGTCCACTGGGGCTACGCCACGAGCCACCGGGTCCAGGGCAACCTGCTGCCGGTCTGGGGCGACGATGAGATCGCCGTCCGGCTCGCGGCCCTGGTGGCCGATTACCGTCCCGCCGAGCTGGTCTGGCTCGGGGACTCGCTGCACACCCTGGCGGGCCGGGCGGCGGCGGAGCGCTTCGTCGACGGGGCGGGCGTGCCGGTCGTCATCATCGCCGGCAACCATGACCGGCGCTGGCGGCGCGCGGCGGAGCAAAGCGTGACGCGCGCCAGCTTCTTCCTGCACCACGGCCACCGGGCGGCGAAGATCCCGGAGGGCCACACCGAGGTGATCGGCCACCATCATCCGGCCGTGACCTGGTCCGACGGCGCAGGCGGAAACCTGAAGATGCCCGCGCTGGTCGAGGGTCCGCGCCGCCTCATCCTGCCGGCGTTCTCCCCCTGGTCGGCGGGAACGCCGTGGAACGGGCGCCTCCGGGCCGGCGAGCGCCTGTGGGTGGTGGGGGCCCGGCGGGTCTTCCCGGTACCGAAGTCCGCGCCCTCGCCGCCGGCCCCGCGGCGCCGGGGCCGCCGAAAGCGCGCCTGAGCGGGAACCGCGCGGGCGATTGGCAGTCGTTAGCCTCCGCGACGCCCCCGGCGCCGCGGCCGTGCAGCGGATCGCCCTTTTTCTCCTCGTCGCCGGGCTGGCGCTCACCCAGTCGGGCTGCCTGTCGCTGGGGCCGCACCGCCTCAAGGCGGACCAGGTCGACTACGCCCGCGCGCTCGGCGACGCGAAGAAGCGCGAGATCCTCGCCACCGTGGTCGGCCTGCGCTTCGCGGACGCGCCGGCGGTGCTCGACGTCAGCCAGATCATCGCCGCCTACACCTTCGATGTCACCGGCGGGGCGACCCTCAACAGCCGCCCCGACCCGGGCGGGCCGCTGGGCGAGGCGACCGGGACCGTCTCCTACTCGAACCACCCGACCTTCACCTTCACGCCCGCCACCGGCGAGTCCTACGCCACCGCCTACATCCGGCCCCTCGCCCCGGCCCTGGTGCTCCCGCTCGCCGAGGGCGGGGTGCCGATCGACCTCCTGCTGCGGATCACCGCCCAGTCAGTGGGCGGGCTGCAGAACGGGGCGCTCCTCGCCGGTCCGTCCGGCAGCGGCACGCCGGAGTTCTTCGAGCTTCTCCAGGTCCTGCGGCGCCTTCAGCTCTCGGGTGACATCACCGTCCAGTACCGGGCGGATCCCAAGGGGAACCACGTGTCCCTCATCATCGCCCCGGACCACGCGGGGGCGGCCGCCGACGTCGCGGCCGACAAGGAGCGGGTGCGCCACCTCCTCGGCCTCGCCGCCCGGGCCAAGGCGTACGACTTCGTGACCGCGGACGGCACGACCAGCAGCGGCGCCATCCCCCTCGCTACCCGCTCGGTCCTCGCGATCCTGAGCGCGCTCGGGGCGGAGATTGAAGTGCCGCCGGAGGAAGTGGCGAATGGCGCCACCAAGGCGACCATCGGGCTCGTCGGCGGCGAGACCCGGCCGATCATCATCGTCCACGTTTCCCCGAAGGCGCCCCGCAGCGCCTACGTCGCGATCCCCTATCGCGGGTCCGAGTACTGGATCGACGACGCCGACTTTGACTCGAAGTACGCCTTCACGGTGGTCCAGGAACTGATGGCGCTGGCACAGACGACCGACACCTCGAAGGCCCCGATCGTGACCATCCCGGCCAACTGAGGCCGTCCGGCGAACACGGGTGTTGCCACGCGGCGGACGGGGATGCGAGGCTGCGCCCCACCCCTCCCCCCGAATGAAACTCCGCCCCCTCCTCTGCTCGACCCTCGGCGCCCTGCTGGCCGGCGCCGGACTGCTGGCCGCCGACCTGCCCACCGCCCAACCCTCCGCCGAGGGCATCGCGCCCGATCGCCTCGCGCGCATCCCGGCGGCGGTGGACCGCGGGATCGCCGACCAGCGCATCGCCGGGATGGTGACCCTCATCGTCCGGCATGGCCAAGTCGTGTGGTTCGACGCCCGGGGGCAGGCCGACCGCGAGGCGGGCAAGCCGATGCTGAAGGACTCGATCTTCCGCATCTGCTCGATGACGAAGCCGATCACGAGCACCGCGGTCATGATGCTCTATGAGGAGGGCCGGTTCACGCTCGAGGATCCGATCTCCAAGTTCCTGCCGGAATTCAAGAGTCCCAAGCTGCTGGTGAGGCCCGCCTCCGGGTACCCCTATACGATCCCGGCGAAGGATATCACGATCCGGGACCTCCTGCGGCACACGTCCGGGCTGACCTACCCGTGGAACGACGTGATGGGCAAGGCCTACGCCGACGCCAACGTCGCCACCGGTATCCTCCCGTACGACGGCACCATCGGCGACAGTGTGAAGCGCCTGGCGGCGCTCCCGCTGCTCTACAATCCCGGCGAGAAGTGGGAGTACAGCCTCTCGGTCGACGTGCTGGGCCGCCTGGTCGAGGTGGTCTCGGGCCAGCCGCTCGACCAGTTCTTCCGGAGCCGGATCCTCGGACCCCTGGGAATGAAGGACACGTCCTTCTACCCGCCGGACGACCAGGTCGCGCGCCTGGCCGCCGCCTACACCTACGATGACGGCAAGGGCCTGAACCGCTTCCCCGACAAGCCGATCGTCGAGGGCTCGATGGTCTATTCCGCCGACTACCCGTACCGCGGGCCCAAGAAGCTCTTCTCCGGCGGCGCCGGGCTGTGCTCGACCGCCATGGACTATGCCCGCTTCTGCCAGATGATCCTGAACGGCGGCCAGCTGGGCGGCGTGCGCATCCTGAGCCGCAAGTCGGTCGAGCTCATGACGCACGACCAGCTGGGCAAGATCGACCCCGAGAACGGCTTTGGCCTCGGCTTCGGGATCGAGGGCAAGTCCCCCCTGTCTGAGATCGGCACCGTCGGCTCGTTCCAGTGGGGTGGTTTCTTCTACACCTCGTTCGTCATCGACCCGCGGGAGGACCTGATCGTCATCACGATGGCCCAGCTGCACCCGACCGGCGGCTTTGACCTCGACGCCCGGGTCAGGATCCTCGCCTATCAGGCGCTGCAGGACTGACGCGGGGCTCCTCTAGGCGTGATCACGCGTTTGGACCACCTGCAGCTGGCGATGCCGCCGGGAGAAGAGGACCGGGCGCGGGCATTTTTCCGCGACCTGATCGGCATGCGGGAGGATCCCAAGCCCGGGCCGCTCGCGGGTCGCGGGGGATGCTGGTTCAGCTGCGGCGGAGCCATCGTTCACCTCGGGGTGGAAAAGGACTTCGCGCCGCAGAAAAAGGCTCATCCCGCGTTTTGCGTCCTTGGTCTCGATGAATTGGCGCAACGTCTCGGGGCGGCTGGATTTCCGGTTGTATGGGATGAGGCGCTGCCGGGCCGCCGCCGGTTCTACACGGCGGATCCCTTTGGAAACCGGATCGAATTTATCGGGGACGGAGACGGATTCGGCCAAGAAGGCGATGGGCGCGGATCGTCTCGCTGAGCTCCAGCGCCAACATGATTGCGCCGGTCATTTTCGACGACCTCCACTTTGATTTTCTACCCTATGATCCCTCGGTCGCCTACGGCCCATCGAAGACCGCCTGCGTGTTGCTCGCGGTCGAGGCCACGCGGCGCTGGGCGCGCGATGGCATCCTCGCCAACGCACTGAACCCCGGCGCGATTGCGACGAACCTGCAGAGGCACACGGGCGGCCTAAAGACTCCGATCGAGCGGAGGAAGACCCCGGCGCAAGGTGCGGCGACCTCCGTTCTCTTGGCCGCATCGCCCCTCTTGCATGGCATTGGAGGCCGCTACTTCGAGGACTGCAACGCCGCCCGCGCCATCCCGAGCGGGTTTGCCCCCACGTCACCGGTCGAGCGACTTCAGGTAGGCCAGGCTCTTGGGCAGGTTCTGCAGCGGGTCTTCGGACTCGTCCTCGATGAAGTACCAGCGGATCCCCTCGGAGGCGGCCTTGTGGAGCACCGCCGCCCAGTCGACCGCGCCGGTGCCGACGGCGACATCGTCGCTGGACGGGGCCTTGCCGGTGTAGACGTGGGTCTCCGCGCCCTGGCCGATATCCTTGAGGTGCATGAGCGCCCACCGGCCGCCGTATTGCTCCATCAGCGCCGTGGGATCCTGGCCGGCCTTGGCAGCCCAGAACACATCCAGCTCGAAGGAGAGGTTCTCCGGCTTCGTCCCCTGGGCGATCCGGTCGAAGAGGGTGGCGCCGTCCGCCTGGGGCTGGAATTCGTAGCCGTGCGGGTGGTAGCAATAGGTGATGCCGGCCGCGTGGAACGCGGCGCCCCACCGGTTGAAGTTGGCGATCGCCTGGTCGGCGACGGCCGCCGTGAAGTCGCCCTCGTGCGGGATCCAGGGCGTGCAGATGAAGGCGACGCCGAGCGCCTGGGCCTCCGCGACCGCGCCGGGGAGGTCGCGCACCAGCCGGTCGTAGTCCACGTGCATGCTGACCATGTGCAGGTGGCGGGAGGCCAGCGCCGCCAGGTACTGCGGGGCGGTCACTCCCGCAGGCAGCGAGCCACCCTCGACGACGTGGTATCCCAGGGTCTTGGCCTCATCGAGCTTGGCGTCCCAGGCCGGGATGCCACGCAGACTGTAGAGCTGGAGCCCGAGATGGCCGGGCAGGTCCGTCGCCAGTGCGGGCAGGGCGGACAAGAGGGCGAGTAGGAGCATTTTCATGGGGTTTGCCCACGAGGCACCCGGGCCCGCGCGGAGACAACACCAAACCCTCGCTACTGGCGCGCCCACCAGTCGCGGACCTGGGCCAGGAACTCATGGAACTCGTGGCGGCAGCGGATCAGGACCTCGTGGGCCTGGGGGGAGTGGCGGTCGAGCAGCCAGACTCCGAAGACCAGCACCCCCAGCCATACCACCGTGTGGAGGAGGTGGGCGAAGGGGTGAGGGTAATACGGGCCGTTGGAATAGTACCCGTAGCGCATCGCCTTCAGGGGCCAGGAAATGAGGCGGAAGACGAGGATGACAAAGACGATCTGCAGCCAGAACGGGAAGGTGAAGGGCAGCAGGATCCCGAAGATCGAACCCGTCAGGATGAGGGAGAGGACCGAGGCCACGCAGACGATGGAGACGACCGCGCTCAGGAGGCCGAGCAGCGGGTACGCGACCCACCAGCCGGCATGGGCGGGATGGTCGGGGTTCCAGTGATGGTGCCACTGCTGGCGCCAGTCGTGCAGGTTGCGGCGCATGGTGTCCCGGAATTCCCGGCGGTGCTGGCGCATCTCCCGTTTGAATTGCTTCTTCCACTGGCGGCGGTTCGCCGGATCGCGGAAGGACCGGAGGCCCGCATAGTAGCCCTCCTTGGCGCGGCGGATGATCTCGTCGGTGGTCGACGGGTCGCCGTGCGCCGCCGCGATGTCCGCCGGCGTCTCGGCCCAGGGCACGATGATCATGAGGGCGACGTAGAGGAGGATGCCGGCCCCGAACGAGATGCCGACGATCGCGAAGAGCACCCGCACCAGCGTCACGTCCGCCCCGAAGTAGGCGGCGAGGCCGTTGCACACGCCGCCGATCTTGGCGCCCTCGCGGATCCGGAAGAGGCGCTTCGGGGCGCTCCCGCCGCCGGCCGGCGGCGGGGGCATGGAGCCGGCGGCCGGGCCGGCCGGTCCCCCGGAGGCGGTTCGGCCCGGGGCGGCGGCCGCGGGAGCGTCGTCCTGCACCGGGCCCATTTCCGCGATCACGTCCTGGACCTCGCGGGTCATGACCACGGTCTTGTTCGCGCTGAGCACGCCGCGGAACTTGTCGGCAATCGAGTGCTCGATGTCGGCGATGATCTCGTCGCGGTCGGGGTTGCCCTCGAGGCGGCGGGAGGCGCTGTCGAGGTAGGCGCGCAGGGCCTCGTATCCGTCCTCCTCCAGCTGGTACGCGATGCCGTTCAGGTGGATGATGATTACTTTGTTCATGGCGGTGCTTACTTGGAGTTTTCGGCGGGGACCTGCCCCAGGCTCTTCACGGTTTCACTGATCTTCTGCCAATAGTCGTTCGTCTCGCGCAGCTGCTCCCGCCCCTTCGCGGTCAGCAGGTAGTATTTCCGGGGTGGGCCGGCCTCGGACTCCTTCCACTCGTAGTCCACCAGCTCCTCCCGCCGCATCTTGCTGAGGAGCGGGTAGAGGGTGCCCTCCTGCGTCGCGAACTCGGTGCCGCTCAGCTGGGCCAGGATGTTGGCCACATAGACCTTCTCGGCGGCCACGATCTTCAGCACGAGGAACTCGAGGAGGCCCTTCCGGATCGCGGGGAAATTGTCGTTGATGCTCATTCAGCGTATTGAATCAAGCTACCTTTATAGAACAAGGTAGTGTAGTCAAAAAAGGAAACGGTCAAGAATGCAATCGCGGCGCACTCGTTAGTTGATTGATAGAGAGCCAGTTAAAGTTTTCTCCGGCGTCAAATTCGAGTCTCGCCAGCCCGCAAACGCCTGATCAAGGTACCCCCGACATGGATGCCGCCCTGACGCTGCCGACCTACGGAACATGGCTGCGGGAGGGGGGCAGCCGCATCTGGCGCTTCCTCGTCATCAAGTTCCTCGGGACGACCGCCATCATGGTGGCGTTCTTCATCGTCTACTTCTGGCTCCTGAATCACCCGCGGATGCCCCCGACGACGGTGCCCCGCGTGTTCCTCGACCACCTGATTCCCTTCTGGCCCGGGGCGCTGCCGCTGTACCTCTCGCTCTGGGCCTACGTGATCTTGGCCCCCACGCTCCTGCGGACGCCGCGGGAGCTCGTCTCCTACAGCGTGGCGGCGATCGCGATGAGCGCCATCGGCTTTGCGGTGTTCTACTTCTGGCCGACGACCGTGCCCTCGCCGGAAGTGGATCCGCAGCAGATGCCGACGCTCGCGCACCTGAAGATTGTCGATGCCACGGGGAACGCCTTCCCCTCGCTGCACGTGGCGTTCGCCATCTACACCGCCCTGTGGTTCCGGCGGCTGTTCCGCGAGATGGGAACCCGTCCCTGGATCCGGGCGGCCAGCTGGGGGTGGTGCGCGGCGATCGTCTACTCGACGGTCGCGATCCGCCAGCACGTCGTCCTCGATGCCCTCTCCGGGGGCGCGCTGGGATTCGTGGTCGCCGTCGTGCAGCAGCGCCTGCTCGACCGCGCGCCGAAGGCCGCCGGGTAGCAGCCGGGGCTATTCGAAGCGCAACGCTTCGATCGGCTCGATGGCCGCCGCGCTCCGGGCCGGCAGGTAGCTGGCGAGCGCCGCGGCCGCGGCCAGCAGGACCGAAACCCCCGCGTATGCCCACGGGTCGGTGGGCTTGAGATCGAAGAGCAGGCTGGCCATCAGGTGGCTGAGCAGCACCGCGCTCACCAGGCCGATCGCAAGGCCGATGCCGGCCTTGAGCAGCCCCTGGCGCATCACCATGCCGATGATCTCGCCGCGGGAGGCGCCGATCGCCCCGCGGACCCCGATCTCGCGGGTCCGCTGGGAGACGTCGTAGGCCAGGACGCCGTAGATCCCGATGGCGGAAAGGAAGAGCGCCAGGGCCGCGAAGGCGCCGAGGAGCAGCATCACCGCGCGCCGGTTGTCAAAGCTGCCGCTAACGGCCCGGTCCAGGGTGCTGGCGTCGAGGAGGGCGATGCCCGAGTCGATGGCGGCCAGCTTGTCCCGCACCGCCGTTGCGATGTCCCCGGTGGCCCGGGTGGACCGCACGAAGACGATGAAGCTGGTGTCCGAGTGCCGCAGCATGGGGTAGTAGACGAAGGGCTGGTTGCTCCGGTCCTCGACGCCGTTGTGCGGCACGTTGCGCACCACGCCGACGATGAGTGGCCAGTCGGCGTCTTTGTCGTACCTCTGCCCGAAGGTGAACAGCTGGCCGACCGCAGACTTGCCGCCGAAGAACCGCTTCTCGAACCGCTCGTCGACCACGTAGATGTCCCGCTTCGCGTCGATGTCCTGTTCCTCGAGGAGCCGGCCCTCGAGCAGCTGTATGTGCAGCGTCTGGAAGTAGCCGATCGAGGCCCCGACGAGGTACGCGCCGGGCTGCGAGGAATCGTGCATCAGCGAGGCGTCCTTGAGGCTCAGGGCCTGGATGCCGAGGCCGCCTTGGAAGGGCACGGCGTTGGAGAGGGCCGCGCTCTCGACCCCGGGGATCTCGAGCATGCCCGCGAGGACCCGGCGCTGGGCGGCCGGCGCGGCGCCCGGCTTGTCGTAGGCGCGCGGCAAGGCGACCCGCCCGGTCATAACGTCGCTCGGGTCAAAGCCCGGGTTCACCGCGAGGGCGCGGGCGAAGCTGTGGATCAGGAGCCCCGCCCCCGTCAGCAGCACGAGCGCCGCGGCGATCTGCCCCGTCACCAGGATGCTGCTGAGCGCCCGGACGCCGCGGTTGCCGGCGACGCTGCGCGAGCTGCGGTGGATGAGCGCCACCAGGTTGGAGCGCAGGGTGTGGACGACCGG